>JAABUO010000939.1_pt1 | contig 42942 bp, 41 predicted proteins | sample 5559291 | NCBI WGS metagenome assembly JAABUO01 (sample SAMN10711878, study PRJNA513372) | rock metagenome | isolation source: Antarctica rocks | place: Antarctica: Victoria Land, Finger Mt sud
AAATTCCCATAGCTCGACCTGGACACCGCGGGTTCGGTCTTCGGCGACTTTCGTACGCCTCTCGGCGCCCGAAACTCTTCACGATAGGGGAATGGCGGCTTCGGAGTGACGACGAACGGAAAGCTGCCGTTCACCGGACGGGCCCTGGACGACAGCACTCGACCCAAGCAGGTCGTTCGACGCCGATTGCAGCTTGCTCGATAGCGGACATTCCACGGCGCCGTCAGGCGGCGGCAATGCGCCCGTCGTGGTCGTCCAGCGGGCTCGCGGACGATCTCAATAGGAGAGCCATGCCTGCCGGCGGTGAATACCGCCGAGTTTAACCCAGTCTGAACCGGACGGGTCAGGCTCGGGTCCGGGGGTAGGAACTAGACGCTCCTCATCGATCGCCGAACAGGAGCACGTCTCGATGACAACCCTCGACCAACGGCCCGAGCCGTTCCACGTCAAACCACCCCGGCGGAAGAAGGCCCGCCGGCGGATCGCGTTTGTGGCAGGCCTCATCGGTGTCGTCGCGGTTGGCGCCGGAGCGAACGCCCTCGCGCAGCGCAGCCGCGCTGTCCCATTCATGGCCCTCGCGCCCGCCCCGATCACCGCAATGAAGGACTGGAGCCCGGTCGCCGTGAAGCGCCAAGTGGCCGAGATTTTCGGCAACAAGTTCGTCGTTCAAGACGATTCCGGCCGGGCGCTCGTCGAGATCGGACGGCACGGCGAAGGCGGCAACCTGGTCGCCAAATCGGAGACGGTCACCGTGCAGGGACGCTTCGAGCACGGCTTCATCCATGCCGTCACGATCCAGCACGCGGACGGGCACAACGACGTCGTGGCGCCTCCCGGCCCACCGCCGCCTCCGCCCACGGTCCCGACACCGGACCGGATCGAGGCTGATCCAGGCAGAGAGACACGGAAGCCGGTGCGGGTCAGGCGGACCGGATCTTGCGCGAGTTGGGAGCCGCGCGCGACGCCAGACGAGCGGACGTCGTGTTCATGCACAGCTATCCCGACGGTGGAACCCGCTACCCTGTGGTCGAGATTTCGCCCTGCTCGACGGAACTCTTCGCCATTTCGGCCGCGAGCAGGACGGCGTTGATGGCAGCGCCGGCATTCGCGACGCCCTGGCCTGCGATCTCGTAGGCCGTGCCGTGCGCCGGGGTGCAGATGGGGAAGCCGAACCCGCCGAGCAGCGTGACCCCGCGGTCGAAGCCCATCAGCTTCATCGCGATCTGCCCCTGGTCGTGGTACATGGTCAGGACGGCATCGAAGTGCCCGCCCCGGGCGCGCAGGAAGACCGTGTCCGACGGGAAGGGTCCCTCGACAGCCGTGCCGTCCCGGCGCGCCCGCTCCACCGCCGGCCCGATCTCGTCAATCTCCTCGCGACCGAAGTTGCCGCCGTCGCCCGCGTGCGGATTCAGCGCCGCCACGGCGATGCGCTGGGCCGCGATGCCTGCGGCGCGGAGCGAGGCGGTGGTGAGCCGGATGCCGCGCAGGACGGACGCCTCCGTGATGTGTGCCGCCACGGCTGAGAGAGGGATGTGGGACGTCACCCGGGCGTTCCAGAGCCGCCCCAGCACGTTGAACTCGCTCGCATCGCCCGTGTGGCCGAGCGTGGCTGCCGTAAAGACGATGTCGTCGCCATAGGCCGGCTCGGCCAGCTTCATCGCCGCCTTGTTGAATGGCGTGTAGCAGACCGCGTCGACGCGCCCTGCGGCCGCAAGGTCCAGGGCTGCGCGATAATTGGCGAGGGCAAAGGCGCCGCCCTCGCCCGTGGCGACGCCGCGGTGGACGTCGACGGGATCGAGCCGTCCGGCCTGAAGCAGGGCGGGGCGCGCGACGCAGGCAGGAACCTCGCTCTCCGAGATCTCCTCGGCATCGAGCGACACTCCCGCGACCGCGGCGCCGTCCGCCAGCACGCGCGGGTCGCCGATCACGACGAGGCGCGCAGCCGCCAGCACTGCGTCGCTCGCGACGAGTCGGGCCGTCAATTCGGGGCTGATCCCCGCCGGGTCGCCCATCGCCAGGGCGATGAGCGGGCGTTCGAGCGAGTCGTGGCCTATGGGCGATCCATTCGCGGAGTCGGAAGCCGTCATGTTGTCGGGATCCAGCTGCCGACGGCGGCGAGGCAGTCCCGCACCGCGGCCTCGATTGTGGCGAGCGGGACCCGTTCGGCGGCGCGGACCGGCTGCGCGTCGGGCCGACGGTAGATGCGGAGCGGCAGTTCCACCGCGAAGGGCAGGTCGGGCTGCGCTGCGAGCGCCCGCAGGATGGCGTCGCAATCGATGTCGCCCCGGCCGGGAACGACGAAGTACCATCCGTCCGCCTTGTGTTGCACATCCTTCAGGTGGAAGTGGGCGCAACCGGGCAGGGCCAGGATCGCGTCACGCGCCGCGTCGACGTCGCCCGGGCGGTGCGAGGCGGTGTTGCCGGGATCATAGTTGAGGCGGACCGAGGGCAGGCCGAGTTTGGCGATGAGCGCCAATCCCTCGGCCGCGTCGTTCATAAGGTTGTCTTCGCCGTTGCCCGGGTTTTCCAGCCCGATGATGAGACCGAGCGCTTCGGCGTGTTCCGCCAGCGGGCCGATGTTCTCTTGGAAGCGACGCGCCCGGCTCCGCTCGGCCGCGTTGGTGGTGATGACCTTCGCCCCGATGGAGGCCGCGAAGTCCATCCGTCCCTTGAACACCGCGACGGCGCCGTCGCGGCCGAGATCGATGTGGGACGAAAAGGCGTGACACTGCAGGCCGCTCGCGTGGAGCGCGTCTCGGTAGGCGCGGGCTTCGGCGGGCCGGAAGGCGCTCTCGTCGAAGGGCTCGGTATAGCCGACGATGAAGGCCGGCTCGACGAAGCGGGCGCCGCAAGCCGCGAGACTGTCGCAAACCTCCGGGAAGGCATAGCCGTCGTAGGGCGCGGCCGAGATCGAGACGGGCCTCATGCGGTGCCATCCAGGCGCGCCAGCAGGCCGTCCGCGAGCGTGCGGAGGATCAGGTCGCACGAGGCGGCGCCGGCGTCGAGATGGCCGCGCGAGCGTTCGCCGAGCCGCGCAGCGCGGCCGAGTCTCGCCACCATCCCGCGCGTCGCCTCGAGTCCCTCGGCGGCGGCGCTTTTCGTCGTGTGGAGGCAGCCCGCGAAGTCCTGACCCTGCGCCGCCGCGGCCTCGAAGGCTTCGACAGCGGGCTGCAGCACGTCGACCAGCGTCTTGTCACCCGGTTTGGCGTCGCCGAGACCGCAAACGGCGTCGAGGCCGGCGTGCAGCATGGCGGCGAAGCGGTCGCGGTCGAACGTGTCGGTTCCCGCGAGCGTCGCCGCCATGTCGGTGAAGAACGTGCCGTAGAGCGGCCCCATGGAACCGCCGATGTCGCCGAGCAGCGTATCGCCCAGCGTCGCGAACCCGGTCGGCAGGTCGAAGGCGCCGAGTCTCGCGAGCTTCTCGCCCGCGAGACGGAAGCCCTTGCCCATGTTGACGCCATGGTCGCCGTCGCCGGTCGCGCCATCGATCTCGCTCAGCCGGTCCTTCTCGCGGACGATCACGACCACGAGATCGAGGACGATCGACCCGGCGGCCTTGAGGTCGACGCTGTCCATCACCAGCCCTCCGTCAGCGTGAGCCCGATCGACGTGCAGGGTACGGCCATCAGCCGCTCCAACTCCGCGTCCATCCGCATCAGCGTCAGCGAGACGCCGTTCATCTCGAGCGAGGTGAAGTAGTTGCCGATGAGCCGGCGCGCCGGCGTGATGCCGCGCTCGCGCAGGAGGGCGTCGACGTGCCCGTAGAGCAGGTAGAGCTCCATCAGCGGCGTCGCGCCCAGCCCCGAGATCAGCACCGTCACAGGGTCGCCGTTCCGGAACGGCAGGTCCTCGACGATCCGATCGACCATCAGCTTCGCCATCTCGGCGGCGGGGGGCGGTCGGCAAGACCGCGACACCCGGCTCGCCGTGGTGACCGATGCCGACCTCCATGGAACCGTCGGCGATGGAGAAGTTCGGCTTGCCGTTGGCGGGAATCGTGCAGGCCGAGAGGCCGATGCCGATCGAGCGCGTGTTGTCGAGCGCTTGCTGGGCCGCGGCCACGACCTCGTCGAGTGTCCCGCCCTCGGCCGCCCGGGCGGAACCCACCTTCCACATCAGGATCTCGCCCGCGACGCCGCGCCGGTTCTGCGGCTCGGTCGGAGAAGCGGAGGCGACGTCATCGTTGGCCACGACCGTCTTGACCGCAATGCCGTCCTTGGCGGCCAGCTTGACCGCCATCTTCACGTTCATGTTGTCGCCGGCATAGTTGCCGTAGAGGCAGGCGACGCCCTGGCCCCGGTCGGCCGCCTTGAAGGCGCCGTGGAAGCTTTTCGCGGTGGGCGAGGCGAAGATCTCGCCGATCGCGACGGCGTCGCAGAGACCCGGGCCGACATAGCCGACGAAGGCCGGCTCGTGCCCCGAGCCGCCGCCGGTGACGACGGCGACGCGCGCTGCGCCCGGTCCTGCGGCGCACACGACGCGCGGGTGGTCGGTCGCGGCCAGCAGGTCCGGCCGCGCCAGCAGCGCGCCGTGGATGAAGCCTTCCGCCACCTCCTCGGGGTCGTCGATCACACGGTTCATGAGACGTGTCTTTCGGTCGGGCCGGCGTGCGGGGGTCTAGGGCAGGAAGCCCGTCGAAAACCACGGCACGGCGGCGAGAAGCAGGAGCGTGAGGGTGAGCACGCCGAGATAGGGCCAGATCCGACGCAATGCCGCGTCCGGATGCACCCGGCCGATCGTACAGGCCGTGTAGTAGCCGAGGCCGAACGGCGGGGCGAAGAGGCCGATCCCCATCGCCAGGATGATGACGATCGCGTAGTGGATTTCGTTGACGCCGACCTGTCGCGCGATCGGGAACAGCAGCGGGCCGAACAGCACCATGGCGGGGATGCCTTCGAGCACGCTGCCGAGCACGATGAAGGCGAGCACCGAGATCGCCAGGAATCCCCATTGGCCGCCGGGCACGGCCGCCATGACATTCGCGAGCGATTGCGAGAAGCCCGATTGGGTCAGCGCCCAGGCCATGCCGGTCGCGGCGCCGATGATGAACAGGATCGCGCCTGACAGCGTCGCGGTCTCGACGAGCATCGGACAGGCCCGCCGCCAGTCGAACTGGCGGTAGATCAGGATGCCAGCAACGAGGCAGTAGACGATGCCGATCGTCGACACTTCCGTCGCGGTCGCGACCCCCTCGACCACCGCAGTTCGGATCAGCACCGGAAGGACGAGCGCCGGCAGACCGACCAGGAAGGTCTTGCCGACGACGGCGAGCGGGGCGCGCGCGGTCGGCGCCTCGTGGGTCCGCTGCCGCGCTAGCAGCGCGAGGGCGAGTGCCAGGACGATGCCCGGCAGGAGCCCGCCCGTGAACAGGGCCGAGATCGACACGCCGGTGACCGAGGCGATGGCGATCAGCACGAGGGAGGGCGGGATGGTCTCGGCCATGGCGCCGGAGGCGGCGAGCAGCGATACCATCTCGCCCTCGTTGAGCCCTCGCCGCTTCATCTCCGGGAACAGCACCGGCGCGACCGCCGCCATGTCGGCCGCCTTCGAGCCCGAGATCCCTGAGACCAGCAGCATGCCGCCGAGCAGCACGTAGGAGAGGCCGCCGCGCACATGGCCGATCAGCGCCGCGAGAAAGGCCACCATGGCGCGCGCCATGCCGGTTGCCTCGACCAGCTGTCCCAGCAGCACGAAGAGCGGCACCGCGAGCAGGATCAGCGAGCTCATGCCCTCGTCGAGCCGGCCGACCACGACCGCGAGCGGGGCCGCCGAGGTGGTGAGCAGGTAGGCGGCGGTCGCGAGCCCGAACGCGAAGGCGATCGGCACACCGAGCAAGACCGCGGATCCGACGAGGAGCACGAAGAAGAACAGGAGGTTCCAGTTGCCGATTGCCGTCAGCGCGGGCGCGAACTCCCAAAGCCCGAGCGACAGCACGCCCAGGACGAGCGCCGCCATCAGCGTCTCGCGCCAACCGAGGCGCAGGAGCTTGAGCACCGAGATCAACAGCATCAGCGCGACACCGACGAGCATCGCGTAGGCACGGATGCCGCCCGGCCAGCTCAGCGCAGGCGTTTCAATGAAGCTCTGGTCGTCGACGTAATCCTGGGCGGGCCGGAACAGGAGCGCCAGAAAGACGAGCGGCACGCCGACGCCGAGCGCCTCGAGCCGAAGCTGCCATTTGCGAGGCATGGTCGCGGTGACGGTCGAGAGCCGCATGTGCGAGCCGCGCGACAACGCGATGGCGGCACCTATCATGGCGAGCCACAGGAAGAGGAGCGAGGCAAGTTCGTCGCTCCACACGAGCGGCTGGTTGAACACGAAGCGCGACACCACGCCCATCAGCAGGATCAATGTCTCGGCCACCACCAGCAGCGCCGCCACCGCCTCGATGGCGCGCGTGACGATGCGTTCCATCGCGAGGACGGGCGAACGCCCGCCAGTCTGGATCGTGATGCCGGCGAGCGTCTCCATCAGGTGAGGCTGCCGGTCGTCGCTTCGAGCACCTTCCAGGCTTCGTCGCCGAACTTCGCCTTCCAATCCTTGTAGTAGCTCGTCGCCTTCAAGGCGTCGCGGAACTGGGCGCGGTCGACGTCGTGGAAGACCATGCCCTTGGTGGTGAGATCCTGGCGGAGGCTGTCGCTGAGCTTCACCACGTCGGCACGCTCTTGCTGACCCGACGTCCCCAGTTCGCGTTGGACGATGTCCTTCAGGTCCTGCGGCAGCTTCTCCCAGGCGCGGCGGTTGCCGAGGATCTGGTAGCCGTCCCAGACGTGTCCCGTCATGCTGATCGACTTCTGCACCTCGTAGAGCTTGGTCGTCGCGATGATGGCGAGGGGGTTTTCCTGGCCCTCGACGATCTTGGTCTGCAGCGACGAGTAGAGCTCGTTGAAGTTGATCGGCGTCGGCGAGGCGCCGATCGCCTGGAACAGCGAGGTCAGGATCGGCGCCGGCGGCACGCGCATCTTGAACCCCTTGAGGTCCTGGGGCGTGACGATGTCGCGGGTCGAGGAGGTGATCTGGCGGAAGCCGTTGTTCCAGAGCGGCGTCACGGAGATGAGCCCGACCTTGGCGATCTGCCCGGCGATGTACTGGCCGAGCGCGCCGTCGCAAGCGTTCCAGACTTGGTCGTAGTCCGTGAAGGCGAAGCCGATGTTGACGAGGCCCGCGGCCGGCACCAGCGTGTTCAAGATCGAGGTGGCGAGGTTGAAGAACTCGACGCCGCCGTTACGCACTTGGCTCAGGAGGTCGGTATCCGAGCCGAGCTGGTTCGCCGGGAACAGCTTCATCTCGAGCCGGCCGTTTGAGGCTTCGCGGATGCGGTCGATCGCCTCGGCGGCGCGGATGTTGACCGGATGGGTCGGGTCCTGGCCGGTAGCGTACTTGTAGGTGAATTCGGCTGCCGCGCCGCGCCGCGTCAGGAGCGTGATCATCGGCACGGCGGCGGCGGCGGCCAGCAGGGTGCGGCGGGTCAGCCTGGGCGCACGGGTGTCTTCGGTCATCGGTCCTGGTCCTCTCTCGATTCGGCTCTTCCGGCTCGATCTTTTCCGGGCGTTCTCAGACGCCGTTCAGGCCATCATAAGTCCTGATCACTTGGCTGTCGTCGGCCTTGCCGCGGCCCTGACCGGACGCGGCCAGGAACATCTGCAGCGCGACTGCCGCGAGCGGCAGGGCCGCTTTGGCGTCGCGCCCGGTCTCCATGACGATGCCGAGGTCCTTCACGAAGATGTCGACGGCACTGGTCACGACGGGATCGTCTTCGAGCATGCGGGGGCCGCGGTCCTTCAGCATCCAGCTCGACGCGGCCGATCCCGAGACGATGTCGAGCATCACGGCCCGATCGATCCCGACCTTGCCGGCGAGCGCCACCGCTTCCGCCGCGACCGCGATGTGCACGCCGCACAGCAACTGGTTGACTGCCTTGACGACCGCACCCTGGCCAGGCCGCTCGCCGACATGGACGACCTTGCCGCCGAGCGCATCGAGCACGGGGCGGACCCGACCGATGTCGGCCGCCGGTGCCGCCGCCATAATGGTAAGGGAGCCGGCCGCGGCGCCGGCGACGCCGCCCGACACCGGCGCGTCGACCAGGACACGCCTGGCCGCCGCGACACGGGTGGCGATATCCTCGACGGCGCCGGGCGGGCAGGTCGCCATAAGGACGACGACTGCGCCCCGCGGCAAGGCGTCGAGCGCGCCGCCGTCGAAGAGCACCGCCCGGGTCTGGTCTGCGTTCACCACCATCAGGACCAAAGCCTCTGCGTCCTGCGCCGCCTCGGCCGCCGACGCGACGGCGATGCCACCCGCGGCCTGAAGTGCCTGTCGGCTTGCCTCGCTCACGTCGAAGCCGCGCACCGTGAAGCCGTGCTTTACGAGGTTCGCGGCCATGGGCCGCCCCATCGCGCCGAGGCCGACAAAACCGATGGTTCGGAGATTGCCACTCATGTCCGGTCCGCTTTCACGCTCGGGAACGTTCCCCGCTCGCTCCCGCGAGGGTGGGAGTCCAGCCCAAGACGCCCGGCCGGAGGCCGACCGCAACGGCGGCCTCCGGCCGACATCCTGTGCCGGATCCCGCCTTCGCGGGGATGAGCGGCAGAGAAGCCATCTCCCTCGCGGCCCGGAGGCTAGTCACTCGCCGACCCATCGTCTGATCGACGCCGTCATGGCGGCGGTCGAGATGCCGTAACGGTCGTGCAGCGTGGGCAGGGCACCTGCGGCGAGAAATTCGTCGGGGAGCCCGACCTGCTTGAACACCGGCGCAAGCCGATGTCGCAGGAGCAGGCTCGCCACCGCCTCGCCGAGGCCGCCCACGACCGTGTGGTTTTCTGCCACGACGACGAGCCGGCCGGACTTCCCCGCCTCGCGCAGGATCGTAGCCTCGTCGAGCGGCTTGACGGTCGGGGAGTGGAGCACCGCCGTACCGATCCCGTCCGCCTCAAGGGCCTTTGCGACCTCGAGCGCCCGCATGGTCATGAAGCCCGAGGAGACGACCAGCACGTCGGCGCCGTCGCGCAGCAGCGCGGCACGGCCGAGCTTGAACGAATAATCGTAGTCGTTGAGCACGACCGGCACGTTGCCACGCAGCAGCCGCATGTAGACCGGGCCGGGGTGGGCCGCGATCTCGGGGACGGCGCCGGCGATGTCGATCGCGTCGCAGGGGTCGACGATCGTCATGTTGGGCAGGCCGCGGAAGATCGCCACGTCCTCGGTCGCCTGATGGCTCGGGCCGTAGCCGGTCGTGAGCCCAGGGAGACCGCAGACAATCTTGACGGGCAGGTTCTCCTCCGCGATCGCCATGCAGATGAAGTCGTAGGCCCGGCGCGAGGCGAAGACCGCATAGGTCGTGGCGAAGGGCAGGAAACCCTCGCGCGCCAAGCCGGCCGCGGCGCTCATCAGGAGCTGCTCGGCCATCCCCATCTGGTAGAACCGGTCCGGATAGGCCTGTGCGAAGATATGAAGGTCTGTGTATTTGGCGAGATCGGCCGTGAGCCCGACGATCTCGGGCCGCTCGGCCGCGAGCTTCACGAGCGCGTGGCCGAAGGGCGCGGGTTGGGTTCGCTGGCCGGCCTCGGCGAGCGAGGCGATCATGGCCGAGGTGGTGAGCCGCGGCTTGGCGGCGGCGGTCTCGCTCATGCGACCCTTCCGGCTTCGAGTTGTTCGAGAGCCCTGCCCCACTCGTCCGCGTCCACACGGATGAAATGGGTCTTTTCTCGCTTCTCCAGGAAGGGCACGCCGCGGCCCATCAGCGTGTCGCAGATGAGAATGCGCGGCTTCGGCTCGGTCGAGCCGCGGGCCGCATCGAAGGCAGCCTTCACGGCGTCGATGTCGTTGCCGTCAATCCGCCACACCTGCCAGCCGAAGGCTTCCCAGCGCGCACCGAGCGGCTCGAAACCAAGCACGCCTGAGGAGGCGCCGTCGGCCTGCTGGTTGTTGACGTCGACAATGGCGACGAGGTTGTCGAGCTTCCAGTGAGAGGCGCTCATCGCCGCCTCCCAGGTCGAACCCTCGTTGAGCTCGCCGTCGGACAGGAGGTTATAGACGAAGCTCGACGAGTGCTTGCGCTTCAAACCCAGGCACATGCCGACGGCGATGCCGAGGCCCTGGCCGAGCGAGCCGCCGGTGATCTCCATGCCGGGCGTGTATGAGGCCATGCCCGACATCGGCAGGCGGCTCTCGTCCGAGCCGTAACTCTCGAGTTCGTCTTCGGGCAGGATCCCGGCCTCGATCAGCGCCGCATAGAGCGCGATGGCATAGTGCCCGATCGACAGGAGAAAGCGGTCGCGCTGCTCCCAATGCGGGTCCGCCGCGCGGTAGTTCAGCGCATGGAAGTAGGACACCGCCAGAACGTCGGCGATGCCGAGCGCCTGGCCGACATAGCCCTGGCCCTGCACCTCGCCCATCCGCAGCGCGTTTCGGCGAATCCGGTAGGCGCGCTCGGCGAGGCTGACGTTGGAAAGCGCCGGTTCAGCCATGGATCAGCATGCCCCCGTTCACGTCGATCGCCGTGCCGGTGAGGTAGGACGAGAGATCCGAGGCTAGGAACAGGCAGGCGCCGGCCACGTCCGCCGCATCGCCCAGTCGGTTCAGCGGGATGCCTTTCAGAATCTCGGCCCGCATGGCGTCGGTCAGTTTGCCCGCCGTGATGTCGGTCTGGATCAGGCCCGGCGTGATCGAGTTCACGCGGATGTGGTCGGGACCGAACTCGCGCGCCATCGCTTTGGCGAGGCCGAGCACGCCGGCCTTGGCGGCCGAGTAATGCGGACCCCCGAAGATGCCGCCGCCGCGCTGCGCCGAGACCGACGACATGCAGATGATGGAACCGCCCTTGGCCTTCATCGACGGGATCGCAGCCTGGCTGAGGTACAGCATACCGCGCAGGCTGACGTCCAAGACGGCGTCGTAGTTCTCCGGCGCGATGTCGAGGAACTTCAGCGGCTGGGTGATCCCGGCATTGTTGACCAGGATGTCGATGCGGCCGAAGGCGCCGAGCACCGCGTCGACCGCGGTCTTGCATGCGGCCTTGTCGGTGACGTCGCAGGCGAGGCCGATATGGCCTTCTCCCGTGAGCGTCGCGGCGGCGTCGCGCGCGGCACCCTCCTGAAGGTCGAGGATGGCGACGCGGGCGCCGTGATCCGCAAAGAGACGGGCGGTGCAGAGCCCGATCCCGCGCCGGCTCGCAGCACCCGAGATCACGGCGGTCTTGCCGGAAAGCAGCACGTGGTTTCCTCCCTTGATCGGCGCGACTGTCGAGGCGCGCGAGAATTGCGACAAACGCAAATTTTTCGACGATCGATGAACTCACCTCGCCCATGCCGTCGGGTGCGGGCGAAGTGTCGAGGTCCGTCGGCGCCGGCCGAAGCACAGCCCCGCGGGCAAGGGGCAGCCTCGTTCCTCGATGCTGCGGCGGGGGAGAGCTATGCTGTCGTGTCGCCAATGTCCTCGGGCGAGAACCTCGCGTTGCCGGATCACACGAGGGTAGACGGTGCCTTGCCAGCGTCCGAGATCCTGGCCGCGACCGAGCTCGTCCAGACCCGCCACGCACCGCGGCGCCTCGTGGCTGCAGGGCAGTGGCTCCGCGGCCCGTGTCCGCGCCTTTCCGGTGAGACCGGCGCTGTCGCTCGCCGGCTCACCACGCCCTTACGCGGACCTTTGCGGCCTGCGATCAGTAGTCGCCGGCACTCGGCGGATAGACGCGCTTCAGCTTCGCCTTCGCCTCGGGGCCGTCGACATCCTTGGCGGTGACGAGCGGCTCGGACAGCGGCAGGTCCTTCGTCACGGCCTTGCCGGTGAGGGCATTGAAGACCTGCTGGGTCCCCTCGATGCCCTGGCCGCCGGCCTCCTGCAGGAATAAGCCCTGGATCGTGCCGTCCTTCAGAAGCTTGACGGTCGTCGGGCTGCCGTCCGCCGTCGCGACACCGACCTTGCCGACGAGTCCCCGCGTCTGCAGGACCTTGGCGGCGCCCGTCGCGGCCTCGTCGTACATGCCGTAGATCGCCTTGATGTCCGGATGGGCGGTCATCAGGTCGTTGGCCTCGTCCACCGCCTCCTTGACCGTGAGCCCATGGGTCTGGAGCACCTGGACGAGGGTGCAGCCGTCGGCCGTGAAGGATTCCTGCGCGCCCTTCAGATATTTCTGCGCGTTCTCGCGATCCTGCGGCAGGGACAGCATGCCGACCTCCTTGCCGCCGCGCTCCTTGGCCAGCGCGCAGACGAACTTGCCCTCCTGCTGGCCGGCCTCGTAATTGTCGGCCGTGACGGCGGACGTATAGTCGGTCTGGCCCGGCTGCGGCCCGATGCCCGTGAAGGCGACCGGAATGTTCTTGTCCTTGAGCAGGCGCAGCACCGGCGGCGTCGAGGTCGAACTCACCGGCCCCATGACGATCGCGTCGACGCCCTTGGTGAGGGCCGTGCGGATGTTGGTCATCTGCTCGGTCGGCGAGTTGTGGGAATCCATCTCGATGTAGTCCATGCCCAGTTCAGCCGCCCGGGTCTTGGCGCCATAGGCCACCCACTGCCAGTAGGAGATATCGAGCGACGGCGCGATATAGGCGACCGTGTATTTCTTCTCGGCGGCGTGACCCTGCACTGTACCGAAGGCGGCGGCGACCGCCGTCCCGAGCAGCATCGTTCGAAGCAGATTGGACATGGTTCTCTCCCTTGAGTGTATCGTCGTCCGGACTTCTTCAGGCCCGGGCCTTTGTGACGCGGTCGATCAGGACCGCGACAAGAATGACGAGGCCCGTGACCGAGCCCTGCCAGAAGCTGTTGATGCCGATCAGGTTCACGCCGTTCTGGATGACCGTGATCATGACGGCACCGAGCATCGCGCCGATCGCCGATCCCGTGCCGCCGAACAACGACGCCCCGCCGATCACGCAGGCCGCGATGGCCTGGAGCATCATGTTCCCGCCGGATGTCGCCTCGGCGTTGCTGATGTAGCTCAAGCTCAACATGCTGCTGAAGGCCGCGCAGAGCCCCGACAGCACATAGACGCCGCAGCGCGTCGCCCGCACCGGGATGCCGAGCAGGCGCGCCGCCCGGTCGTTGCTGCCGACCGCGTAGACCCAGCGCCCCAGCACCAGCTTGCGCAGCGCGAACTCCAGGCCCGCCACGCCGACGAGGCAGAACAGCAGGTAGTTGACGATGCCCGGCACGAGCGAACCGCCGTTCAGGACCCAGAAGTCCGGGTCGAGGATCGCGATCGAGTGACCGTCGGTGATCACGAAGGCGAGGCTGCCCGCCACCGCGTAGGTGATCAACGTCACGACGAACGGCGCGAGCCCCACGAAGGTGACGAGGAGGCCGTTGACGAGGCCGACCGCCGCGCCGACGCCGAGCCCGGCCACGACCGCGACGGGCCAGGACGATCCCGCCCCGAGCGCCAGACCCGCCACCATGCCGGACAGCGAGAAGGTCGAGCCGACCGAAAGGTCGATGCCGCCCGTGATGATGACGAGCAGGACGCCGAGCGCCATGACGACGAGCGGCGCCGCCGCCTGGGCGACGTTGGCCGTGTTGCCCTGGGTGAAGACCTGGGGCGACCACAGGCTCACCACGACGTCGATGAGCAGGACAGCTGCCGCGATGGCGATCTCGGAGCGGTAGTAGCGCAGCGACCTGACAATCAGACCGGCCCGGCGCGGGAGCACGGGCGGAGCGGCCGCGAGGGCCGGCTCTCGGCGGGACAGGTCGGTCATCTCGCGTCTCCCACGGTCGGCCTCATGCCGCCATCCCGGTCGCCCGGGCGAGGGCCACCTCGGTCATGTCGTCGGCCTCGAGCAGCGCGCTGGGCTGGCCGCCGAGGTCGAAAGCCACCGCGCGGGACGCGATCGCGGCGAGTTCCGAGAACTCGGTCGACCACCACACCACCGTCGTGCCGGCCTCGGCGAGCCGGCGGACGATCTCGTAGATCTCTCGCTTGGTGCCGATGTCGACGCCGCGCGTCGGCTCCTCCAGCACGAGGAGGGAGGGCGTCGTGTCGAGCCAGCGCGCGAGCAGCAGCTTCTGCTGCGTGCCCCCGCTCAAGGTGCGGGGAAGGACATCGACGGACGCGGCCTTTATGGAGAGTTGGCGCAGCGCCGCCTCGGCGCGGCGAACCTCGTCGGCGAGAGCCAGGACGGCCCGGCGCGCGACGCGGCGGCCCGCCACCACATTGTCGGTGATCGGCAGCGTCGACAAGATGCCCTTCTCGGCCCGGTCGCCCGAGACGTAGCCGACGCCCCGCCGCACCGCCTCGGCCGGGTTCGCGAAGCGCAGCGGCCGCCCCTCGAAGGCGATGTCCCAGCGGCGCGACGGCGCGATCCCGACGAGCGCCCCGATCAGCTCCATCGGTCCCTCGGGCGAGCCCGCGAGGCCCAGGATGTCGCCAGGCGCGAGCGACACGTCGATGTCCCCCTGCCGCAACGTAAACCGGGGTGGCGTGCCTTCCGGAGAGGAGCGATGCCGCGGCGGCCCAGCCTCGACCGCCCGTTTCTGGCCCATGGCGGCGACGATGGATTCGTCGTCGATCGTCGCCAGCGGGCTGCGGTTCACCACCGTGCGCCCGTCGCGGATGATGGTGCAGACGTCGGCGACGGCGCGGATCTCGTTCATCCGGTGCGACACCAGCACGGTGCTGATGGCCTCCTCGCGCGCCAGCCGGCGCAGGATCCCAAACAGCCGCTCGCTTTCGTGGAAGGTGAGATTGGCGGTGGGCTCGTCGAGCAGCAGCAGCTTGGCGCCCGAGTGGAGCGCGCGTGCGATCTCGACGAGCTGGCGCTGGTGGAGGTCGAGCGCTCCGGCGGGCCGATGCAGGACCGCGGCCGACAGGCCGGGGTCGATCAGGGCGAGAGCCGCCGCGGCGCTCTCGTCGCGCCGGCCGGTCCGGTAGAGGCCAAAGGGCCGGTGGTGGCGCGGCAGCCGGATGTTCTCGGCGACCGTCAGGTGAGGGAGCAGCGCTAGTTCTTGGTAGACGACCGCGATGGCGCCGGGCTCGAAGCTCTCCGCGCCGCCGACCCGGATCGTGCCGGCATCGGCCGCGATGTCGCCCGTGACGATGCGGATCAGCGTCGACTTGCCGGCGCCGTTGCCACCGAGGAGCGCGTGGATCTCGGCCGGTCGCACCTTCAGGTCGGCGCCCCGGAGCACCTGCGTGACGCCGAACCGCTTCTCGACGCCGAGGGCCTCGAGCGCGAAGGAGGGAGAGGTCACGGCTGTCCCGAGGCAGGGGACAGGTCCGCGCGACCGCGCAGGGTCGCGATCCAGGCGACAGCCCTCATGGGTTTCCTCGTAGGTGAAATCAGCGGGGCGTTGGACCCTTGCCCGCATGATCATCGCAACCGTCGCGCCGGCGCAAACGAGAAAAACGCATGGATTGTTGAGCTCCGCTCATGCGAGCGGTGGCGTTGCCCCGAGTTCCGCCGTCAGCCATTCCGCGAAGACCCGCACAGTGCGCCGCTTCGACCCTGCCCTCGGGCAGACGAGGTGATGCCCGACGTAGCGGATGTTGCGGGCGCGGCCGATCAGCGGAGCGACGAGCCGGCGGGACGCGAGTTCCCGCTCGGCGAGCCGCGTCGATTCCAACGCCACCCCGAGCCCGTCGACCGCCGCCGCGATGGCGAGGAAGCTGCGGTCGAAGCGCATGCCGGTGCCGCCGAGCGGCGCCGCGAGGCCATTTTCGGCGAACCAGTCGGGCCAGCGCACCTGCTTGCGATCACTCTGGATCAGCACCAGACGCAGCAGGTCTTCAGGCGTGTCGAGTTGCGGAGCGATCAATGGCGAGCACAGCGGGGTCACCGTCTCTTCGCCGAGCGGCAGCGCCTCGAGACCCTCGCCCCGTACCGGTCCGTAGACGATGTCGGCATCGAATTCGTCGGAGCCGAAGAGCGGGTAGTCGGTGCTGGCGGCGAGCCGCACGCCGATTTCCGGATGGGCGGCGAAGAACCGGGCGAGGCGCGGTGTCAGGCACTGAGCTGCGAAACTCGGTGCGGAGTGAAGCCGCAGCATCTGGGGCCCGCGGTTGGTCACCGATTCGATGCCGAGGCGCAACTGTTCGAAGGCCGAGCCGACGTAGCGCATCAGGGTCTCGCCGTCGGCGCTCAGCCGAACCACGCGGCCTGTCCGCTCGAACAGCATGGTGCCGAGCGCCTGTTCGAGATTGACGACTGCGTGGCTCACCGCGCTCGGCGACAGGTTCAGCTCGAGCGCGGCGGCGCGGAACGAGCCGTTCCGTGCGGCGGCCTCGAAGGCGCGAACGGCGGACAGCGAAACGTGTTTCAGCATGGGTCCAGTTGAAGGGATTTCACCACAACTTGCAAACATTGCGGTTGCAGAGCCTCGGCCGCGCGGGCGATGCTGCGCCACTGCGAGCGCTCCGCGACCAAGGACGGTGCCGCCGCCTCCGGGGAGGACTTCAGTGGACCATCGCATTTTCGCGACCGACATCGAGGCGCCGGAAGGCCCGATCGCACTGCCGGACGGCTCGATGTACGTCACCGAGATGTCGGCGGCGACGAGCCGGGTGACGCGCCTCGACCCGGCGGGCCGGCCCACCGTGATCAAGGCGACCGGTGGGCGCCCCAACGGTCTCGCGCTCGACGGCGACGGGATGATCTGGGTCGCCGAGGCGCTACTGCGCGCCGTGATCTGCCTCGATCCGGGTGGCCGGGAGGTGGTACGGGTCGACGGGGACGCCGACGGGCGCTTCCTGTTCCCCAACGACCTCGCCTTTGGCCCCGACGGGCTTCTCTATCTGACCGACACCGGCATGGTGGCGGCGGATTTCATCTCCGGCCAGGATTTCAAGCCGGGATTCATGGACTTTCCCTGGGACGGCAAGATTTACGCGATCGACCCGCGCGCCGGGCGCGTCGTGCGGCGGTTCGACGGCGGCATCCGCTTCACCAACGGGATCGCCTTCGACGCAGACCACAAGCTCTACGCCAATGCATCGCTGCCGGGCGACATCTACCGCTACGACGTGTTCGGCCCCGGCGAACCCGATCGCCAACCGTTCGGCAACGTGCTGCAGCCCCATGACCGGACCGGCTTCACGGGGCCGGACGGCATGGCCTTCGGCGAGGACGGCCGGCTCTACTGCACGGTCTATGGCCAGAGCAACGTGACGGTGCTGGACCGCGAGGGCCATGTCGCCGAGCGACTGCCCTTGCAGGGGAGCGACCCGACCAACGTCGCCTTTTCGCTGCAGAAACCGGAACTCCTCGTGACGGAGGTCTCCGTGGGCTGGGTCGAGCGGTTGCCCGCACCCTGCCTCGGCCTTGCGCTGCACTATCCCAAGCTGGGTCGCTGAGAAGATGGCCCACAAGCTTTCGATCCGTTTCGTTGGGTGAATCAGGGCTGGCGATCGGGCTGGCAGGATCGCAATCCCGACCGGGACCAGCTATTGGCGGAGTTCAAGGCCACCCTCTGGTTCCGCGAATGTCCGCTATCGCTTTACCGATTTCTGGAAGCAGCCCGTCCGCTCTCCACCCAACCTCGCCGTCCATGACGGCAAGCCGAATGTCTGCTTCGGAGCAGCGGTGAAAACTGGCAGGACGACCCGGATGGGCGCAGAGCGGACGCAGCTTGGTTTCAGCGTTCGATCCCGTGATGGTGCCATGGCGCTCGATCCTGACTAAGATCAGGCCTGTGCCGAGCGCGGATGACTGCGTCGCGTCGACGGGACTGCAGAGGCTTCAACAGTCGGATCCCGTTCTCGACCAGCTGCCATCCAGGCACTCCCGTCTCGATGCGCGACACCTCTCTCATGGCGGTGCGGAGGGCGCGGGCAGCATGTATTGGCCGGCTCCATGCTGAGGTCCGGGCGTGCCTCAAGCGCGGTGACCACGCCGGTGGTAATGGAGGCCTAACGGTCGGCCACATAATCAACGACGTTCGCCTTCTCGCTGTCTTGGCCGGCCTCTTTGAATAGCCGCTCTTCGAGGTCGGTCGCGCTTGGAGCGACGCGCAGGTCGAGCGTCACCCGAATTCCCGCGGCCGCGATCGTACGGAACCGAGGCATCACCTGACCCCGATCCCCGCCTTCAGGCCGCCATCGATCAGGTAGTCGCCGCCCGTGCAGAAGCTGGCGCGCGGACCGGCCAGGAACACGATCATCTCGGCCACTTCCTCGGCTTCGGCGATGCGGCCGAGCGGATGGGCCTCCCCGAACCGGCGGAACACAGCCTCGACATCGGCGTCCGGGCCATCGAAGTGCCGCGCCGCCACTGCCAGCATGGGGGTCCGCACCGATCCGGGGCTCACCGAATTAACCCGGATGTTGTCGGATGCGTGATCCAGCGCCATAGCGCGCGTCAGCGCGTGGATTGCGCCCTTGGTGGCCGCATAGGCCGCGACGCCCTGCTGGCAGGCATGGCCCTGGACGGAGGCCAGGTTGACGATGGAGCCCCCGCCCCGCTTGCGGATGGCCGGGATGCCGAAATGGCTGGTGAGATAGAGCGAGCCGAGATTGACGGACAGGCACCGCGTCCACGTTGCGACGTCGGTGTCGACCACCGTGCCGAAGGGATGGATGGCGGCCGCGTTCACGATGATGTCGAGCCCGCCAAAGCGTTCGACGGCGTCCGCGACGCAGGCCTCGACCTCGGCCGGCACGGCCATGTCGGCCCGGCGCACCGCAACACTTGGGGTGCTGGCGAGCAGGGCCGCGTTGGCGGCCTCGTCGATGCCGCAGGCTAGGACGCGCGCGCCGAGTTCGATCAACCGGCCGGACGCCGCCGCGGCCACCCCCGAGGTCCCGGTGACCAGCGCGACCTTGCCTTCCATTTCCCGTGCCATCGTTCCATCCCTCAGGCATCTTGCTATCGTTGGACCAGCTCAGCCGATCGAGCGGCTTTCATAGCGGACAGGTAGCCGCAGTTGCATACCGCATCAACATCCGCAGCGGCATTGACAGTCAGTGGTCCAACAAATACCTTCGTCAGACTCCGGCTCAAAATTGGGGCGTTGGAGGATTGGCGTCCATGAAACTCGGCTTCGGGCTCTACCGCCACATGCTGGACGACGCGCATTTCGCGTTCGCCCGGCAGTGCGGGGCGACCCACATCGTAGTGCACATGTGCGACTACTTCCGCGGCAACGACCAGACCGCGCGCGCCGACCAGCCCATCGGCGACGGATCGGGATGGGGCATCGCCGAGGGGCGCGTGTGGGAGGTCGCGGAACTCGTCGCCATCCGCGACGCCATGGCGGCGCATGGGCTGACCTTCTACGCCATCGAGAACTTCGATCCTGCTTTGTGGTCGGACATCCTGTTCGACGGCCCGCGCCGGGACATCCAGATGGAGGGCGTGAAGCGTCTCATCCGCAACGTGGGGGCGGCCGGCATCCAGGTGTTCGGCTACAATTTCAGCCTGGCGGGCGTTGCGGGGCGCGTCACCGCGAACGTCGCCCGCGGCGGTGCGCCCTCGGTTGGGCTCGACGGACCCAACGCCGTGACGGAGAGCCCCCTGCCCGCCAGCATCGCCTGGAATATGGTGGTGGACCCCGCCGCCGAGGGCCTCCGCCCCACTGTTCCAACGGAGGCGCTTTGGGCGCGCCTGCAATGGTTCCTGGACCGCATCCTGCCCGTGGCCGAGGCGGCCGGCGTGCGCATGGCCGCCCATCCGGACGACCCGCCGCTCCCGGTGGTGCGCCAGCAGCCCCGCCTCGTCTATCAGCCGTACCTCTACCAGCGCCTTGTCGACCTCGCGGCCAGCCGGGCCAACGCGCTCGAATTCTGCGTCGGCACGGTCGCCGAGATGGCGGACGGCGACCTCTACGAGACGGTCGACCGGCACGCCCGCCAGGGGCGCATCGCCTATGTGCACCTGCGCAACGTGCGCGGCCGTGTCCCGCACTATCACGAGACCTTCATCGACGAGGGCGACATCGACGTCCCTCGCGTGATCGAGCTGCTGCGCGAGGCCGGCTTCGACGGCGTCATCGTGCCCGACCACGCGCCGCAGATGACCTGCGCCGCCCCCTGGCACGCCGGCATGGCCTTCTCGATGGGCTACATCAACGCCCTGATGGGACCGGGCATCGCGGCGCTGCCGCTGCGCGGCGCGGAGGCCCGGCCGTGAGCGCCGGGGCCGACGACACGGCGCTGTTCGACGCCGTGCGGCGCGAACTGTTTGTCGCCGTGGTGGGCGACGTGCTGGACAGGCTGGGCTACCAGAAGCAGTTCCTGTCGCCCGCCCTCAAGCCGATCGATCTCGCGATGGTCGTGCTCGGGCGTGCCATGCCGGTGCTGGAGGCGGACTTCTTCGCCGAGCGGTCGTCCGGGCAGGCCGCCGTCAGCGCGCAGCCCTTCGGCCTGATGTTCGCGGCGCTCGACGACCTCAAGCCCGGCGAGGTCTACATCTGCGCCGGGGCCTCGCACCGCTACGCGCTGTGGGGTGGGCTGATGTCGACGCGGGCGCGGATGTGCGGGGCGGCCGGGGCTGTGCTCCACGGCTTCCATCGCGACACCAACGAGATCCGGCGGCTGGGCTTCCCGGTCGCCTCCTTCGGCAGCTACGCCCAGGACCAGGGGCCGCGCGGCAAGGTCGTGGACTGGCGCGTGCCGATCGAGCTCGACGGGGTGCGGGTCGAGCCGGGCGACGTCGTCTATGGCGACCGCGATGGCGTGCTGATCGTGCCCAAGGCGGTGGTCGAGCCAGCCTTCGCGGGAGCCTTCGACAAGGTGCGGGGCGAGAACGCGGTGCTGAAGGCGCTGCAGGACGGCATGACCACCGTCGCGGCCTTCGAGCAGTTCGGGATCATGTGATGGCAGTCGCGATCCTTCCCTTGCTTGCCCCGCCCGCCGCCGCCCCGTACGGGACGACCGTGGACGTGCTGGTTCAGAAGATCCGCGCGCTGATCCGGGATCGTGGCCTCAGGGTCGGCGATCCGTTGCCCACCGAGCGCGAGCTCGGCGATCACCTGTCGGCCAGCCGCAACACCGTGCGCGAAGCGCTGCGGACGCTCAAGACCTACGGCCTGATCGACGTGCGACCGAAGGTGGGGGCCATCATCGTCGACCGAGGCGTGGCGGCGGCTTTCGACCTGCTGTCGGCCAACATGGACGTGTCGCTCGAGACCTTCGCGGACGTGCAGGGCTTCCGCCGGATCGTCGAGGTCGGCATCGGGGACGCAGTGATGGCGGTGGCCGCGGCGGACCTCGCCCGGCTCGACGATCTGAATGCGAAGATGCGGGTCGCGCACGGCATGCAAGCGGCAGCCGAGGCCGATTTCTGTTTCCACAGCGCCCTGATCGGCCTCGCCCGCAACCGCACGCTCGACGAGATCTACCGGTTCCTGAAGCCGGCCGTGATGCGGCTCATGCTGCTCGGCAAGTCGCGGCGGCCGGTGATCGACGGCACCTTCCAGGAGCACGACGCCATCATCCAGGCGGTGCGGCAGCGCGATCGCACCGCCTACGCCTACCTGGTCAGCCGTCACCTTGAATACGGCGCGCAATTCATCAGCGCGACGGATGCCACCGCCGAATAATCGGCAGCTGAACGCACGAACAACACGATCGGGAGAGGAACACGTCCATGACGATGACACTGAAGCATGTCGCCGGCGCCGCTATTATCGGGGCCGGCATGTTGGCCCATCCCGCCCTGGCCGCGGAGCTGCCCACGATCGGCGGGATCGTATTCCAGCAGGACCAATATTTCCGCGGCATCCAGCTCGGCCTGGAAGCCGGCGCCAAGGACAACGCGACCCTGCTGCAGGGTAATTCGGAATCCAAGGCCGAGAAGGAGGCGACGCTGGTCGACACCTTCGTGGCGCGCAGCGCGAAAGCGATCGTGATCGCGCCGATCAGCGCCAAGGCCTCGGTGAAGGCACTCCAGCGCGCCAACGACAAGGGCGTCAAGATCGTGCTCTACGGCACCCACATGGATGCCGACTTCCCGGTCGCGTTCATCGGCACGTCGGATGGCGACATCGGGATGGGTTCGGGCAAGATCGCGGCCAAGTTCATCAAGGATAAGCTCGGCGGCAAGGCCAACCTCGGCATTCTGGCGTTCCGGTCTCAGCTCGCGGAGCAGAGCGACGCGCGCACCAATGGCTTCCTCGCCGCCGCCAAGGACGGCACCACCATCACCATCGTGGCGCAGCAGGATGGTTTCCTGGCCGAGAAGGCCGTCGCGGTCGCCAGCGACCTCTTGACCGCCCATCCTGAGATCAACGTGATCTATGCGGCCAACGAGGGCGGCACGGTCGGGGCCGTCCAGGCGGTGCGGCGGGCCGGCAAGCAGGGCAAGGTCTTCGTGTTCGGCACCGACGGGTCCGAGCAGCTCGCCAACTTCCTGCTCGATCCCGACGGCGTACTGATCGCCACGACCGCCCAGCAGCCGGTCGAGGTCGGCAAGGATGCGATCCAGACCGCGCTCCTGGCCATCGACGGCAAGCCGGTCGACAAGCAGGTCCTGGTCCCGGCCCTGCCGCTTGCGCGCGACGACAAGCCCGGCGTCGAGGCTTTCCTGGCCGGCGCCAAGACGATGCAGTGACGACAGGCACGCGCCCGGATGCTCTCGCCATGACCGACCCATGACCCTGGGCGCCATCGACCTCGAGGGCATCGCCAAGGCCTACGGGCCGACCTTGGCGCTGGCGCCCTTTACGCACAGGTTCGCACCCGGGCGCGTGCATGCCCTGATGGGCAAGAACGGGTCGGGCAAATCGACCCTTATCAAGATCCTGGCCGGGGCCGTGCAGCCGACCCTCGGCCGGCTGACCATCAGCGGCGACCCGGTGGCGTTCGACAGTCCCGGCGACGCGTTCAAGGCCGGCATCGTCACGGTCCACCAGGAACTGTCGCTCGTCCCCGTCCTGTCGGTCGGCGAGAACATCTACCTGGGGCGCCTGCCGCAGCGGCGCGTTCTCGGCCGGAACTTGGTCGACTGGCCGCGCGTCCACGCCGATGCCACGCGCCTCCTGCACGACATGGGCCTCGACATCGATTCCAAGGCCCCCGTCGGCTCGCTCAGCGTCGGCCAGCAGCAGGTGGTGGAGATCGTCAAGGCGATGTCCTTCTCGCCACCCATCCTGCTGCTCGACGAGCCGACCTCCGCCCTCGCCTCGCGCGAGGTCGACCTCCTGTTCGGGCTGGTGAGGCGGTTGCGCAGCAGCGGCGTGACCATGATCTACATCACGCACCGCATGAACGAGCTGTTCGAAATCGCCGACACCTGCACGGTGCTGCGGGACGGCAAGGCCATCGGCACCACCGAGATGGCGGCCACGACCCCGGAGGGGATCGTCGAGATGATGTTCGGCGATGTCGCCCGCGCGGTGCGGCCCCCGCGCCGGGCGGCCGCCAGCGGCGCCCCGGTGCTCAAGGTGCGCGGCCTGACGCGCGCGGGGGCCTTCGCGGACGTCTCCTTCGACCTCCATCACGGCGAGGTGCTGGGTTTCGCGGGCCTGCTCGGGGCAGGCCGCACGGAGGTACTGCGCGCAGTCTTCGGCGCGGACCCCTTCGATGCTGGCAGCATCGTCGTCGACGGCCAGGAGGTGCGGCAACGCTCGCTGCGCCGGATGAAGGCCCTCGGCGTCGGCTACACGCCCGAGAACCGCAAGGAGGCGGGGCTCGTGCAGGCCCGCTCGGTGCACGACAACCTGTGTCTCGCCAGCCTCGGCCGTATTGCCCGCCACGGCCTTATCGACCGCCGGCGCGAACAGCCCTTCGTCGACCGGCAGATCCAGGGGCTCGCCATCAAGGTGCCGGACGCCCTGCTGCCGGTGTCGTCGCTGTCGGGTGGCAACCAGCAGAAGATCGTCATCGGCAACTGGCTCAACACGCATCCCAAGGTCATGTTCTTCGATGAGCCCAGCCGAGGCATCGACGTGCAGGCCAAGCAGCAGATCTTCGACATAATGTGGCGGGAGGCCGACCGGGGCCTGTCTTCGGTCTTCGTGTCGAGCGAGCCCGAGGAATTGCTGGAGGTCGCCGACCGCATCCTGGTGATGCGGCTCGGCCGCATCGTGGCCGAGGTGTTTCCCGGCACGGTCACGCTCGCCGGACTCTACCGCCTGTGCATGGAAGGCAGCCAGACATGAGCGACGCCGCCAGTCCCCTGGCGCAGACAAAGCGCCGGCGCATGGGCACGACGATGCTCAAGATCTACACGATGGAGGCGATCCTGCTCGTCATCGTCGTGGTCCTCATCGTCTTCGCGCCGGGCTTCGCCACGCTCGGCAACTTCTTCAACGTGCTGCGCACGGTGTCGATGCTCGGCATCATCGCGTTCGGCATGACGGCGGTGATCATCGCGGGGGAGATCGACCTGTCGGTCGGGGCCGCCGTGGCCCTGGCGGGATGCGTGGTCGCTTGGTTCTCGGGCGCCTTGTCGGCGCGGATCGGCTCGGTCGCGGCGGTGGCGATCGGCGTGCTGGTCGCCATGACGATCGGCTTCCTGACGGGGGTATTCACCGGCAGCATGCGCCGCTGGTTCAACGTCCCGACCTTCATCACCACCCTGGCCCTGTTCACCGCCCTGCGCGGCGCCGCCAACCTCATCACGGGCGGCTTCCCGCTGACCGACCTGCCCGACTGGTTCGGGTTCCTGGGCGCCGGCGACCTGTTCGGCGTGCCGTTCCCGGTCTACGTCTTCCTCACCGTCTTCGTGCTGATGCACCTGCTGATGAAGTTTACGAGCTTCGGGCGCGCCGTCTATGCGGTGGGCGGCAACGCCGAGGCCGCCCGCCTGTCGGGCATCGACGTCTTCTTCGTGAAGACCATGACGCTCGCCATCACCGGGGTGCTGACCGCCGTCACCGGGACGTTGATCGCCTCGCAGATCGGCTCGGGCACGGGCAACACGGCGACCGGCATGGAACTCGACGTGATCGCCGCGACGATCATTGGGGGCACCAGCCTGTTCGGCGGCAAGGGCCGCATCTGGGGCACCCTGCTGGGCGTGCTGCTGCTCGGCTCCATCACCAACGGCATGACGCTGCTCGACGTCTCCGAATATTGGCAGTACGTCGTGCGCGGCGCCATCATCCTGGGGGCGGTTCTCCTGAATCAGGTGCTGGAAACGGCGGATCGCTAGGCGGCCTGCCGAAGCCTACGAGGAACATGCCATGCTCATGGTGGTCGGCAGCCTCAACCGGGAGGCGCCCTATTTCCAGGGTGCGCGAGGCGTCGGCCTGTCGGTCTTCGCCTTCGATCCGGCGGATGGGACCGCCGCGCTGCTCTGCGAGGACGGCGGCGTGGACAACCCGACCTTCCTGACCGTCAATCCCGCGACCCTGTGCGTCTACGCCAACACCGAGGTGTTCGGCTGGCACGAGGGGACCGTCAGCGCCTACCGGGTTGATCCCGCGGCCCGCCGGCTGCGCTACATCAACAAGCAGCCGAGCCTCGGCAGCATCACGGCCTATAGCAGCCTCGACCGGGCCGGCCGTCATCTTCTGGTGGCCAATTACGGCATGGGACCGCACGACGATGGGCCCGACCGGGCCGTCGTGGTCTATCCCCTGCGGGCGGATGGCGGCCTCGGCGCGCCGGGGGCCAGCGTCGCCCATCGCGGACAGGGCCCCGACGCCGAGCGGCAGGAGCGGGCGCATCCCCATTGCGTGCTGCCGAGCCCGGACGGGCGCTTCGTGGCCGTGGTCGACCTGGGGCTCGATGCGATCCTCAGCTACGGGTTCGGCCCGGACGGCGCGCTTTCGGACGCGCCGGTGGCACGCGCAGCGCTGCCCGCCGGCTGCGGCCCCCGCCACCTCGCCTTCCACCCGGGCGGGTGGCTGGCGATGGTGATCTGCGAACTCGACTCCACGCTGCTGTCGTTCCGGTTCGACGCACAGACGGGCGCCCTCACCCCCATCGACAGCCTGCCGACCACCCCCGCCGATGGGCGGTCTGGCAATTCCTGCTCCGACGTCCAGATCCACCCAAACGGCCGCTTCGTCTATGGTGCGAACCGTGGGCACGACTCCATCGTGGTCGCGGCGATCGATCCTCGGGAGGGAATGCTGTCCCTTGCGGGGTATCACCCTTGTGGTGGCCGGACGCCCCGCAACCTCGCGATAGACCCCTCGGGCCGCTTCCTCGTGGTCGCGAACCAGAATAGCGACGCCCTGTCGGTCTTCACGATCGACGATCGGGATGGGAGGCTGTCGCCTACCCACGGCACGATCCCGCTCGGCACCCCGATGTGCGTCAAATTCATGGGCGCGGAAGGCGCGTGAGCGATCCCCCGTGACTCCTTTGGCATGCTGGCGCGTTCGGGATAAACGGGGAGTCACAAGCTGATCCTCCCCCGGTTCCGCGGACACGGGGGTTTAGCTCGCGTTCCGTTCGGCTTGCTCTGGCGTGATGTAGCCGAGAGCCGAGTGGATGCGCTGCCGATTGTAGTAGCCTTCGATATCAGCGAACAGGTCGCGTCGGGCTTCGTCCCGGGTCGCCCATCGTCGCTGGTGGACGAGTTCCACCTTCAGGGTGTGGAAGAAGCTTTCCATGGGCGCATTGTCGTAGCAACACCCCGTCCGGCTCATCGACGGTGTCGCCTTCATGTCGGCAAGCTGCTTTCCATAGGCCTCGGCCGCGTATTGGCTGCCGCGATCCCGAGTGACAGATGAGGCCAACAGCTGGTCGCTGCCGCTGGGTGGCCATCATCAGGGCGGCCGACGTCAACTCGGTCCGCATATGATCGCGCATGGACCAACCGACGATCTTGCGCGTCGCGAGATCTAGGACGGCGGCCAGGTAGAGCCAGCCTTCTCCGGTGGGCAGATACGTGATGTCCGCGAGCCAGGCCGTGTTGGGTAGCGCAGCGGAGAACTGCTGCTTTAGGAGGTTTTGCGCGATCGGCAGGTCGTGACGGCCGTCGGTCGTGCACGGCCGGAACCGACGTCCTGCTCGAGCAGGTGGGTGGCGAAGCTGTGGCGCAGCGTGTGGGGCGAGACGCGCTTCTTGATGCCGGCGGCCTCCGCGGCATCATGGACGGCGCGGTTGAGCTGGCGCGTCGACAGCGGCTCGAGGCTGCTGCGGCCGGGGAAGAGCCAACCCCTGGGGCAGCATCACGCCGCGGCGCCGGCCTTTGCGCCACCACTGCCTGAACAGTTCCAGCAGTTGGGGCGACAGCATCGCGTTCCGGTCCTTGCGCCCTCCGCGCGCCACTCCAACACGCTACGCGTGCCGGAGCCTCTGGCTTGCTCCGCCCTTCCCCTGTTCGACCCCGATCAGCATGCGCGTGCTGTCGATGTCGCCGGTCTTGAGGGCGACCACCTCGGAGACGCGCAGCCCTGCACCGTAGGCGGTCCCGAGCGCAGCCTTGTGTTTCGTCCTGGCGCCGCCTCGAGCAGCCGCCCGACTTCTTCGACGCTCAAGACGGTCGGAAACTTGCGGGCTTGGCGGACCAGGACGAACCGCCGCGACAGGTCCGGCCGGTCCAGCGTCACGGTGAACAGGAAGCGCAACGCCGAGACCGAACAGTTGACGGTCGGCGGCTGCACGCCGCTCTCGGTTCGATGGACCTGAAAGCGACGGACATCTTCGGCCGTCGCCGTATCGGGCGAGCGCCCGAGGAAGGACGCGAAGGTCCGGACAAACATGATGTAGTTGCGCTGCGTCTCTTCCCGCATGGCCATGTCGTCGAGCATGCGGCGGAGGAGCGGGCTGACGGAGACAGGGACTTGTTGCTGGGACATCGGGTTTCCTCGCGAGATGAAGGTCGACCCTTCATGCTCCGAGGCCGGCGCAGTCCGCTCAAGCGCTGACTCAAATCTCCAGTTGTGCCCTACCTCTCAGGAAGCCCTCCCGCAAGAGCGGGTTCGTCCATGGGTGCAAAGCCCCGTTCGACGACAGCTGGCCGACTGCGGTACGGCGTGTTTCGGGCGAGCATCGCGGTGACCTCGACCCAGCCCGTTCCGTAGGAATTCGCGACCGCCAGGGCGACGAACTGTGCCAGTCAGCCCTAACCCGGCTTCGAAAGTTTCTGAATCGGGCACTGTACAAGGTGTTTTATAGACCTGAAGTTTGGCTCAATCAAAGGGGGAGAAACCCGGTGCAGTCCACCACCACGCGCTTCGCGACGCGCCTCAATTCCTTCGCGTCGAAACCCGATGCGTTCTGGCCCGCGGGCCAGGGCAAGCCCACCCCCCTGCAGATGGCCCAGCGAGCCGCGACAGCACATGGGTTGACAGACGTCGACCTGAACTTCCCTGACCACCTCGGCAATGATGCGCGGGCCACGGGCCAGGCGATCCGCAACCTCGGCCTGTCGGTCAGCGGCTTAGCGATGCGCTACTACTCGAACCCGGCGTTCAAGATCGGCGCCTTCACCAACCCCGACCCCGCGGTCCGGCGGGACGCCATCGACATGACCAAGCGCGGCATCGACGCGGCCCGCGAGGCGGGCTCGAATCTGATGACCATCTGGCTCGGCCAGGACGGCTTCGACTACGCGTTCCAGGCCGACTACGACACGGTCTGGGCCCAGGAGGTGGACGGCATCCGCGAGGTCGGGATCCACGACCCGGATTGCTTCATCAGCATTGAGTACAAGCCCAACGAGCCCCGCTCCTATTCGCTGATGCCGGACTGCGCCACAACGCTCCTGGCGCTGAAGGAGGTCGGCTTGCCCAACACGGGCGTGACGCTCGACTTCGCTCATGTCCTCTACGCCGACGAGCAGCCCGCCTTCGCGGCCGCCCTCATCGCCCGGCACAGCCGCCTGCTCGGGGTCCACCTCAACGACGGCTACGCCAAGCGCGACGACGGGCTGATGGTGGGGGCCGTGCACTCCATCCAGACCATCGAGCTTTTGCGCGAGGTCAAGAGGGGCGGCTTCGACGGGCCGATCTACTTCGACACCTTCCCCGACCTCACCGGCCTCGACCCCGTGCGGGAATGCGAGGCCAACATCGCCACCGTCGGCAAGATGCTGCGCATCGTCCAGCGGCTCGAGGCCGATAACCGCTTGTCCGCCGCCATCGCGCTGCAGGACGCGGTGTCGACCCAGTCCATCGTGCAAGACGCGATGTTCGGCCCTTAAAGGCCCGACGGCCGCCGGCGCCCCAACGAGGCGGCCGGCTCGCTCCAAGCTTCGCCCAGGAGGAAACAGGTATAAAAGCGCTTCTTCTCGCCGGCGTCATGGCGCTGGCCGCATCCCAACTCGTCGCCCAGGAGCTGAAGCCCCTCAACTCGGACAGCGAGCCCGACCGGATCGACTGGTCGCAGCTCGCCGCGAAGTTCGGGCCGTTCCCGAAGATGCCGGCCGGCACCAAGGCGGCCGGCATGTCGAAGACCCTCACGGACGAGGACTGGCGCCTGCTCGGCCAGGGTTACGGCAACTCCGGCAAGGCGGCAGGCGTGCCGGTCGTCTATCAGGCGACGCAGAGCGAGGGTGACCAACTCGGCCAGCTGTCGATCACCGAGAATCTCATTACCCAGGGCGAGAGCGTCCTGCTTCTGTCGCTCCACACCGACGCCAACCTCCAGCCCGCGCTCGATGAGGCCAAGCGGGCCGGCATCCCGGTGGTCAACGTCAACGACGCCGTGATCCCCCAGGTCGCCCGCTCGCGCGGCCGGAGCTGACGGCCGACGATGCCGAGACACCAGACCGAACCGCTACCCTGAAGGATCGCCATGACCCAACGAAACGCCACTGTCGTCGTCGTCGGGAGCCTCCACTATGACGTCATGGTCGACGCCCCCGACCGGCCGCGCAAGGGCGAGACGGTCACGGGCCGCAGCTGGGCTCCGAAGTGCGGTGGCAAGGGCGGCAACCAGGCCGTGGCGGCGGCACGGGCCGGCATCGACACCCTGATGGTGGGTGCGGTCGGGGACGACGACTTCGGGCATGCGCTCCTGGCCAACCTCGAGCGCGCGGGCGTCGAGCGTTCCGCCGTCGTCACGATCGCGGGCGCCGGCTCGGGGATGAGCGTGGCCATCTTCGACGACGGCGGCGACTATGGCGCAGTGATCGTCTCGGGCGCTAACCTCGCCATCACGCCGGACCAGCTCAACAACGCCCGGCTTGCGGCAGCGAAGGTTCTCGTGCTGCAGAACGAGATCCTGGAAACCGTCAACGCGGCCCTGGCCGCGCGGGCGCACCGGCACGGCCTCACGGTCGTGCTCAACGCCGCCCCCGCCCGGGATTTCACGACCGATCTTCTGAAGGATGTCGACGTCCTGGTCGTCAACGCCGTAGAGGCCGAGATGCTGGGGGGCGGCGTGGTCGACAGCTTGGAGCGCGCGCTGGCGGCCGCGAGAGCGCTCACCACAACGTGCGAGACCGTGGTGGTGACGGCGGGCGGTTATGGCGTAGCGGCGGCGGATCGCAAGGGGCTGGCGGTGACGATGCCCGCCATCCCGATCATGGTGGCCAGCACTCATGGTGCCGGAGACGCTTTCGTCGGCACATTCGCGGCCGCGCTCGCAAAGGGAACTACCCTTGGGGAGAGCCTCGACGCTGCCAATCGCGAGGCAGCCAGGATCGTGTCGACTCCGGAGCCTCTTCGCTGAGAGCGACCGACGGCTTCCGCCGACTGTCGATTATATGCTCGATGTCCCAATGCGGACGCGAGAGCGTTCCGACAGCGCGCTACCACCGCAGTTCGCTGGGTCCCGTCGGCGGCCGCTCGCGATCCCGCGTTCGAGCTGTGGGGCGCGGTTTGACCCGCCATAGATTTTCTACACGGTAAGGAAGAAGAACTAAGTTGTCCTATACTCCGGCGATCGCCTAGCGTTTGCTGAAGCCGGGGTCGAAACGACACTCGGTGCGAAAACGAAGGCCGGCGAAAGAGGACGAGGCGCAAGCAAAGCGCCTCGACTCCCGTCGAGCCGATGGCAATGACCAGTCGCGACCGGGGGAAACGATGGACAGCAAGAGAGATGCCGGGCGCTCGTCGCCTCGTGATGTAGAGGGTCGGCTATTGAGGACCGGACCGATCTCGCGTCGGACCCTTCTCGCAGCCGGTAGTGCATTCCCTCTTCTGGCGATCCGCACGGGCCCAGCCAGGGCCGCGGAATTCACCTATAAGCTCGCCACCGGCCAGTCGATGGCGCAGCCGATCAACGCCCGGTTGGATCAAGCGACGAAGCGCATCCGCGAGTCGTCGAACGGCCGGTTTGAGATCCGCTTTTTTCCCGCCAGCCAGCTCGGATCGGACACTGACCTCCTGACCCAGGTCCGCACTGGCGGCGTTGATTTTCTCAACCTCGCGGGTTCCGTCATCTCAACCGTGGCGCCGGCCGCCGCGATCACCAACGTCGGCTTTGCCTTCTCCGACTACGATCAGGTCTGGCGTGGCGTGGACGGCAGCCTCGGCGCCTACATCCGCAGTCAGATCGAAAAGGTCGGTGTGCAGGTCGTCTCGAAGGCGTCCGACAATGGTTTCCGGCAGATCACCTCGTCGGAGAAGCCGATCCGGACGGCGTCGGATCTCGCAGGATACCGCATCCGGGTGCCGGTTTCCCCGATCTTCACGTCACTCTTCAAGTCTCTCGGGGCCAGTCCGACCTCGATCAACTTCAACGAGCTCTACACCGCCCTGCAGACGCATCTGGTCGACGGCCAGGAGAACGGCCTCGTCGCCATCGATGCCGGCAAGCTCTACGAGGTTCAGAAGTATCTGGCGGAGACCAACCACATCTGGGACCCGTTCTGGGTCATGGCCAACCGTCGTTCCTTCGGCAAGCTGCCCGACGACCTGCAAGGGCTGGTTCGCCAGGAGTTCGACCGCGCCGCCCTTGAGCAGCGCGAGGACGTGACGCGCCTCAACGCCACGCTGAAGGACCAGCTGTCCGCCAGAGGGCTCACCTTTGCGGCGGCCGATACGCCGAGCTTCCGTGACGCGCTGTCGCGCGCGGGGTTCTACAAGGAATGGCAGGACAAGTTCGGTGCCGAAGTTTGGAACGCGCTCCAGCAGGTCGTGGGACCACTGGCGTGAAAACGACGGCGGGCGCCGCGGCCGGCCCCGAGGTCGGGATCGTAGGCCACCATTTCGCGTGGGCGTCGTTCGATCTTTGGCTGCGTCGACTCGTGGAAGTGCCCGCCGCTGCCCTCGTGGTCGCCGAGGTTCTGATCCTATTCGCCGGCATCCTGGCGCGCGCCGTGTTCCGGCACCCGCTGGTCTGGAGCGACGAGTTGGCCTCCGTCCTCTTCTTGTGGCTCGCCATGCTGGGCAGCGTCGTCGCGATCCAGCGCGGCAGCCATATGCGACTCACCTTCGTGGTGTCGCTTCTCTCGTCGCGAGGGCAGCGCTGGTGCGAGGTCCTGGCCATCGGCAGCATCGCTGCCTTCACGGCATTGCTGATGCAACCCACGCTTTATTATATGTCGGACCAGGCTGTCGTCGAGACGCCTGCTCTGGGCTGGTCCGGCTCGGTGCGTGCCCTCGCCATGCCGGTCGGCTGCGGGCTCGCGCTGCTCGGCGCCGCAGCGCGGCTGATCCGTTACGACGGCCGGGACATCTTGATGGTGGCCCTGCTCTTGGGCCTCATCTGCGGCACGCTCGCCCTCGGCACGCCACTCGTCGCGGCGATGGGCAATTGGGCGCTTCTGGTCTTCTTCGTCGGCCTGCTGGGCGCCGCCGTCTTGGCGGGCGTCCCTATCGCCTTCGCCTTCGCCCTCGCCACGACGGCCTACCTTCTGGTCACGACATCGACACCCATCAGCGTGGTCGTGGGACGGATGGACGAGGGAATGAGCGGCCTGATCCTCTTGGCCGTCCCCTTGTTCGTCCTCCTCGGGCAATTGGTGGACGCCACCGGTATGGCGAGAGCCATGGTGGCCTTCCTGGCTGCCCTTCTGGGGCATGTCCGTGCCGGCCTGTCCTACGTCCTGCTCGGCGCCATGTTGCTCGTGTCGGGCATTTCGGGGTCCAAGACTGCCGACATGGCGGCTGTGGCCCCGGTCCTGTTTCCCGAGATGCGGAAGCGTGGCATGCAGGACGGCGAACTGCTGGCGCTGCTGGCAGCGTCCGGTGCCATGAGCGAGACCATTCCCCCTTCGATCGTGCTGATCGCGATCGCGTCGGCCACGGGCGTCTCGATCGCGGCGCTGTTCACGGCCGGCATCCTGCCGGCACTCGCCCTGGCTCTCGTGCTGGCGCTGGTGGCACGCCATCGCGCGGGGGCGGAAGGCGGCGCGCCGGTGCCTCGCGCACCGCGGGCAGTGGTGCTGCGGAGCCTCGCCGTGGCACTGCCGGCCCTGGCGCTGCCGTTCCTGATCCGCGCCGCCGTCGTAGAGGGGCTCGCCACCGCGACCGAGGTCTCGACGATAGGCATCGCCTATTCGCTGCTGCTCGGGCTTCTGGTGTTCCGCGGCGGGCTGAGCTGGCGGGGCATGCTGCCGATGCTGACCCATACGGCGGCGCTCTCGGGCGCTATCCTGTTTATCGTCGGTGCCGCCAGTGCCATGGCCTGGGCGCTGACGCAATCGGGCTTCTCCCAAGACTTAGCGGCAGCGATGGGCGGCGTGCCGGGCGGCAGGATTGGCTTCCTGCTGGTCTCCGTCGTCGCTTTCGTCGTCCTCGGCAGCCTGCTGGAAGGCATTCCCGCCATTGTACTGTTCGGCCCGCTGCTGTTCCCCATCGCGCAGCAGTTCGGGGTGAACGAGATCCACTACAGCATGATCGTCGTCCTGGCGATGGGACTCGGCATCTTCGCTCCTCCTTTCGGTCTCTGTTACTACGCGGCCTGCATCATCGGCGACGTTCCGCCCGAAGCGGGTATGCCGAGGATCTGGGTTTATCTCGGCTGGTTGAGTCTTGGACTGCTCGTCATCACCTTCGTGCCCTGGATCTCGACATGCCTGCTCTGAGGACATCTAAGAGATGCGGCTGTTTTTCTAAATTGTCCCGCTTCCATGACGTGTCTTAGACTGCCACTCGTTGTGTCACGATCGTGTCGTCGAGTCCGACACCGCAAGGGACCGGCCCGGGACACCCGGCCCCCTCCCATCCCCAGAACCACCATCGGCCGCGGTCGCGGCCACGAGGCTTGATCAATGAACCTCTCGACGATGCTCCTCAGCCGTTCCGCCCAGGGACGCCCCGTCCGCGTCGGCCTGATCGGCGCCGGCAAGTTCGGCTCCATGGTCCTGTCCCAGGCGCAGAAGATCGATGGCCTGCACATGGTCGGCGTCGCCGACCTCGCGGTCTCGCGGGCGCGGGAGTCGATGAAGCGGGTCGGGTGGCCCGAGGAACGCTATAGCGCCGCCAGTGCCGGCGACGCGATCCGCTCGGGCCGGACCTTCACCACGGACGACGTCGCGGCCCTGCTCGCCTGCGAGGAGATCGACTGTGTCATCGAGGCGACGGGCCATCCGATCGCGGGGACGCGTCACGCCCTGGCGGCGATCGAGCACGGCAAGCATGTTGTCATGGTCAACGTCGAGGCGGACGTCATGGTGGGCCCTATCCTGGCCGAGAAGGCCCGCGCCAAGGGCCTGGTCTATTCGATGGCCTATGGGGACCAGCCGGCGCTCATCTGCGAACTCGTCGACTGGGTCCGATCCTGCGGCTTCGAGCTGACCTCGGCCGGCAAGGGCATGAACTTCGAACCGCGCTATCGCTACTCCACCCCCGACACGGTGTGGGATTTCTTTGGCTGGACCAAGGAGGAGGTGGCCAAGGGCGACTTCAATCCCAAGATGTATAATTCCTTCACCGACGGCACCAAGGCCGCCATCGAGATGGCGGCCGTGGCCAACGGCACCGGACTCGATTGCCCCAACGACGGGCTCGCCTTCCCGCCCGCCGGCCTGCACGATCTCGCCAAGGTCTTCCGCCCGGCGGCGGACGGCGGCCGCATGGCGCGCTCGGGCCTCGTCGATATCGCGGCCAGCCGAGAGCCCGATGGGCGCGAGGTGGTGAACAACATCCGCTATGGCGTCTTCGTCACCTTCAAGGCTCATAACGAATATACGCGCGGATGTTTCAAGCAGTATGGCCTTCTGACGGATCCCTCCGGCTGGTACGCGTCCATGTGGCGCCCGTTCCACATAATAGGTCTCGAGACCTCGATCAGCGTGCTCGCCGCGGTGCTTCGCGGTGAGCCCACCGGTTCGTCGAAGGAGTTCCGGGGCGACGCCGTCGCCACGGCCAAGCGCGACATGCAGCCCGGCGATATGCTCGACGGGGAAGGTGGCTTCGCGGTCTGGGCCAATGCCATCCCGGCACGCCGCAGCCTTGATCTCCACGCCCTGCCGATCGGCCTCGCCCACAACGTCAAGCTGAAGCGGGCGGTGAAGCGCGACCAGATCGTTAGCTTCGACGATGTGGAGATTGTAAACGATCTCGACGTCGTCCGCCTGCGCCACGAGATGGAAAACCGGTTCCGGCCGGCCGCCGGTGCGGCGTCTTGATAGCGGAGGGAAGCGAGGTAACGGACGGGACAGGGGAAAGCGGCGCCTTCGTGGTGATCGCGGAATTCCAGGTGGCGCCGGGCAGGATGGAGGCCTTCCTGGCTGCAGCCTTCGACGACGCCCGACATTCGGTTGCCGGCGAGCCCGGATGCCGGCAGTTCGACGTGATCCGGCCGGAGGGGGCGGAGGACACTGTCGTGTTCTACGAGGTCTATGACGGTCGGGCCGCCTTCGACCTCCATCTCGAAACCGCGCATCTGGCGCGGTTCCGTGCCGCCTTCCCGTCTCTCATCCTGGCGGAGCGGCCGGTCCGCTTCGCCGCACGAGTCCATCCGTGAGGGGTGCCCCGTAGCGCCGAGGCCTCGGGGGTTAGATGCGATAGACGCGCTCCGCCGTGCCGCGCAGCACTTGGCGTCGTTCGTCCTGCGAGAGGGGCGCCGTCACGGCGCGGATGGCCTCGAAGACGGCTTTTGGCTTGGCAAAGAGCAGGTCGACCGGCAGGTTGCTGCCGACCATGGTGCGGGCCGGGCCAAAGATCTCGAGCGCGCGCGCCAGCAGGGGCACGGTGTCGTCTGGCGTCCAGCGCGGATGGCCGAGGCCTAAGCCAGACAGTTTGACCACAACATTGGGCGCCTGTGCCAGCCGCGTCAGCGCCGCTGCCCAGGCCGTCAGACCCTCGGGGCTGCGGTCGATCGGCATGCCGACATGGTCGAGGACGAGCGTCGTGGCTGGGAAACGTCGCGCCAGGCCGAGGGCCAGGTCCATCGGTGGCCAGTAGATCTGCAGATCGAGGGCGAGGCGGTGGCGCTCCAGGAGGGCGAAGCCGCGGCGCTAGACTAATCCGCGGCCGCCATCAGATCCGGGCGGGGCGCCACGCGCAGCGCCGGGTCGACGTGCCAGTTGAGGATCTGGCGTATGCCGCGGACCGCTGGAGCAGCGGCATGGGCTGCGAGCAACGCGCCGACCTCGGGGTCGGCGAAGGCCACGATGGCGTCCGGTCCCCGGCTCGCATCTGCGAGAGCCTGAAGCCATAGCGTCTCTCCGAGCGGGTCCGCGGGATCCCATCCGTTCTGGACGTGGACCGTCTTCGAGACCCCGAAGCCTTCGACGTCGCGCCAGTAGCCGTCCGGCAGGTAGTCGCGCCTGATCGGCGCGAGATCGCCTTCGAGCTTGAGAGGAGCATCGGAGTCGCAGAGCCAAGGATAGCGATGCCGTCCGATATCCTGGAGATGCTGGTGGGCGTCGACGATCCCGAGGTCGTCCGCGGCCGGTGCCGGCGAACTCACCGGCGCGGCCGTGCCAAACGATCGAGATAGACGGCCAGAATGACCACCACGCCCGAGGCGACGTATTGCCAGAACGACGGGACGTTCATCAGCGTCAGCCCGTTCTGCAGGCTGCCCAGCGTCACGGCACCGATGAGGGATCCGAGGGGATTGCCGATTCCGCCGAAGAGGCTCGCCCCGCCGATCACCGCCGAGCCGATGGCCTGGAGTTCGAAGCCGTTGCCGCCGATCGGCTCGGCCGCTCCGATCCGGGCGATGAGCACGAAACCCGCCAGCGCCGATAAAACCCCCGAGATGGCATAGACCGTGATCTTGACGCGATCGACGGCGATGCCGGACAGCCGAGCCGCCTCCTCGTTGCCGCCGACCGCCACAATCTGCTCGCCGAGCGCCGTGTAGCGGATGAGCCCGAAGCCCGCCACCGCAATCGCCACCGCCAGCAGCACCGGGGTTGGCAGTCCGCCCCACTGGCCGCCGAACAGGTCCCTGAACTCCTGCGGCAAGCCGTAGATCGGCTGGCCGTTGGTGTAGATCAGCGCCGCGCCGCGGAACACGCTGAGCGTGCCGAGCGTCACGATGAAGTCTGGTAGCTTGAGCTTGGCAATCAGCAGCCCGTTCAACGCGCCACAGGCGAGCCCGACTCCGAGGCCTGCCGCGATGCCGCCGACAAGGCTATGATTGAGGACGTCGGATGCGACCATGCTGGACAGGCCGACGATGGAGCCGACCGACAGATCGATCCCCCGCGTCACGATGACGAGCGTCATGCCGACCGCGATGACGGCATTGATGGCCGACTGCAGCAGGATGTCGATGAGGTTGGCGGGCTGGTAGAAGCTGCTGGTTAGGGCCGAGAAGATCAAAAAGAGGGCGAGGCAGCCGAGAAGGTTGCTGGCCTGCCGGACGACGTCCCCCCGCAGGATGTCGCTGCGTGGCACCCGCGTGCCGGGGCTAGTGGCTCTGACGGCCGGCTTCACGCGGCACCTCCTGCGTGTCGCATCAGTCGTTCCTCTGTGAGGTCATGGTCGTTATCGACGATTCGGGACAGGCGTCCACCCGACACGATGCCGATTCGGTGCGACAGCAGCAGCAGTTCCGGCAGTTCGGAGGACACCATCAGGATGGCGGCGCCGCCCTCAGCCAGGCGCCGCAGCAGGGCGTAGATCTCGGCCTTGGCGCCGATGTCGATGCCCCGCGTCGGCTCATCGAACATGAGCACGCGGGCGCCGGTGGCGAGCCATCGGGCGATAACCACCTTCTGCTGGTTGCCGCCCGATAGGTTGACGAGAGGCGTGGCGATGGTAGCGGGGCGGATGCTGAGATCCGCGACCTGCTGCCTGACGGCTGCCTGCCGGGCCGAGCCGCGCAGGATGCCGCGGCGCGAGAAGCGCCGTTGGCTCGCCAGGCCGAAGTTCTGCTCGATGGACATCATGGGGACGACGGCATGCCCCCGTCGGTCCTCGGGAATCAGCGCTATGCCGGCCGCCATGGCGTCGGAGGGGGACGCGATGGTGACCTGCCGTCCGTCTATGCGGATCTCGCCGCCGCTCCGCGCGTCGATGCCGAACAGCGTGCGCAGGATAGCCGAACGGCCCGACCCCACGAGCCCCGCGAGACCGAGGATCTCGCCTGGCCGGACCAACAGGTCGATGCCGGTGAGGCGCGCCGTCGTGAGCCCGCGCACCTCGATGAGCGGCGTTCCGGCGGCGCCGGCCGTCCCGGGTCCGAGCGGCGTCGGGCGGTTGTCCATGACGCGCGCGAGTTCCCGCCCCGCGATCAGGGCGTTGAGCTCTGCATCCGTCCGGTCCGCCATGGCGGCGCTCGAGACGACGCGTCCGTCTCGCAGCACGGTCGAGCGATCCGCTATGGCACGGATTTCGTCCATGCGATGGGAGATGTAGACGATGGCCTTTCCGTCGGCCCTGAGACCGCGGATAACGGCGAAGAGGGCGTCGCGCTCATTGGGCGTCAAGCTCGACGTCGGCTCGTCGAACGCGATGACGCGCCCACCCCGCGCTAGGGTACGGCCAATCTCGACGAGCTGGCGGTCCGCCATGCCGAGCGCCGAGACCGGCGTGTCGACGTCGAGGTGAGGCGCCAGCCGGCGCAGGATTCCGGCGGCGGCGGCCCGGTGACGCCGGCGCGGCACGAGGCCTATGGCAGCGGTTTGCCCGAGGAACACGTTCTGGGCCACGTCGAGTTGGGGCACGAGACTCAATTCCTGGCTAACGAGGCCGATGCCGAGCGCCAGGGCGTGCCGCGGCCCCTCGATCCGGACTGGACCTATGCCCTCGAGCGCGACCGTACCGGCATCGGGCGTCACGATGCCGAACATCACCTTCATCAAGGTCGATTTGCCGGCCCCGTTCTCACCCAGCAGGGCGTGGACCTCGCCGGGCGCCAGTGCCAGATCGACGTGGTCGAGAACGCAGATCCGGCCGAAGGCCTTCGTGATGCCGATCATCTCGAGCAGCGCGGGGCGCGACTCAGGCCCGGTCTCGATCACATGTTCCATCGTGGTCCTTGACGATGCTTCACGATGCGGCCGTGGCGACCGACCGGCGGCCAACCACCCATTCCAAGACTCCGCGATGGCGAAGGAATGCGGCGGACGGCCGCATGGCGAGCCCCGGACCTCGTTCGGAGCTACCCGTGGCTTAACATTACAGTTGCACCGTCGAAATCGTCCCGGATGGAAGCTTCAAGGCACCGAATCGGACCTCGGTAAAGCTCAACGTTTGCCTGCAAACGGCGGCATCATGTTGGGCTGAAACTGAGGATTCCCGGGGTCTTTTTGCCGTGCAACTGTAATGTTAAGGGCGCTAGAGCCTACCAGGCTCACGTTGAAGCGGAGCTTAGGCGTAAGCCCGTAGACAGGCTCTCACACGAATTCCGATTGATCGCTTCGCGACGCGGAAATCGGCTCCGCTCAGGCGCCCCGAGGGCTCCTGATACCATGTCCGGCTGTGATCAGCCAGATATGGTATCAGCAACAGCATGACATGTTCTAGTCGACCTTGGGATCCGGGTAATCGGCGACGTTGCTCTTCGAGATCACGGCGTTGGGCGATACGACCCATAGCGGGATCGGCTGGCAGGCCAGCAACCGGATCGCCACGTCGACCCCGAGTCGGCCCTCTTCGACGGCGAACTCGGCGACGGTCGCTCGCATGGCGCCGGACGCCACGGATTTCTTCGCCTCGCGGATGCCATCCGTCCCGACGACCGCGACGGCATCGGCCTTGCCGGCAGCCTTGATGGCTTCGTAGACACCGAGCGCCATGCCGTCGTTGTTGGCGTAGATCCCGACGAGGCTCGGGTGTTGGCGAAGGATGTTGGAGGTGGCGTTGAGCGCCACCAACCGATCCCAATTGCCGGGCTGGCTCGCCACGAGCTTCAGCGATGGGTAGGCCTTGAGCTGATCCTTGAAGCCCTGAATACGCAATCGCGCGTTGGGCGATCCGGCCGCCCCCTCGATCTGAGCGATCTCACCGCCGTTCGGGTAGGTTTCGTGAAGGAAGGTCGCCGCCTTGGCGCCAATCGCCGTCTGGTTGGTCCCGATGTAGACGCTCGCTCCGTCGGTGCGCGCGTCGTCGATGATGATCGTGGGGATATTGGCGGCCTTGGCGGCCTTGATGACGGGAACAAGGTTGGAGTCGGACTGAGGCGACAGCAGCAGGGCGTCGGGCTTCTGCGAGGCGACCGTCTGGGCGAGGTTGAGCTGCTCGACCATGGAAGACTCGTCCTTCGCGGCCTGGACGTCGACCTTAACCCCGTATTTGGCAGCCTCGCTCCTCACGCCGGCGGCGACGTCCTGCCAGAACTCGTTGATCAGCGTCTTGGTCACATAGGCGAAGTGCAGGTCCTTGGCCGGTTTTGGCACCGGTCCGAAGTCTTTGTCGATGTCAGACGATTCGATCTTGTCGGTTGTTCCCGCCGGATAAGTCGAACAAGCAGGTGCCGCTGAGACACTCGCCGAGGCCAATACTGGCGCAAGCACCGACATCACGCACAGAATTCCGCGCTGCATCGTCATCATATCCTCCCCTTGAGCCACGCGTGGTCGCGTGTGCTTCGGCTCGTCGCCGGTCGACGTCTTCATTCGGCACCGACATCGTCGCATGTCGCGACCGATGTCAGACAAGTTGAAGATAATGCGACTTCTCGTTTAAGAGCAATTTAGAAGTCTTGTCCGACTCGTTAGCCTGGCTTAGCTATCGGGGAAACAGCCCGACCCATCGAGCGATGCCGTCCATGCAGCTTCCCCTCCGCGCCATATCGGTCTTCCACGCGGCCGCCAAGGCTGGCAGCGTCTCGAAAGCGGCGGAGGAGCTCAACGTGACGCCGTCAGCGGTGAGCCAGCAGATCCAGGCGCTGGAACTGCAACTCGGCACGTCTCTGATGGTCAAGGTCGGTCGCCGCGTCACGCTGACCGAAGCCGGCGAGCGCTATTACGCTAGCATCACCGACGAACTCGAAAGGATTGCGGAGGCCACAAACCTGATCCGCGGGTTCCGGTCTGTCATGACACTGACCGTGAGAGCTACACCGACGTTGTCCAACAAATGGCTGCTGCCGCGCCTGTCGTCATTCCTCGATCGTTACCCTGACATCGAAGTCCGCCTGGACGGCACCAACGAACCGACGGATTTTAGTCGGGATCTGGTGGATATCGAGATACGGCACGGCGACGGAAGATGGACTGGCCTGTTTGTCGAAGGTTTGGTCGAGGAAAGCTTTTTTCCTGTCTGCTCCGCGACTTATGCCGCTCCGGGTAGCCTTGTTCCACCCGATCTTTTGAACTGTCGGCTGATTCATTCAGTGAAGTCGCAGGTCCAGTGGACACGATGGTTCAGCCTAGCACAGGTGACGCCGCTCCAGCGCTGGCGACGCGTCCTGTTCGATCGATCTCACATGGCGATCGACGCCGCCACCGACGGCATGGGCGTCGCGCTCGAAAGCACGTTGATGATCGAGCGTGAAATCAATCGAGGAACCCTAGTCTATCCAATAGTCCATCCCCCTACCATCAATTTGGTGACGCAATGGATTGTGTGCCCGCATGATCGATTGCGGCAGCAAAAAGTGCGTGTCTTCCTTGAATGGCTGCGTGAAAAGCGAGATCAATGGTTGAGTGTTGTAAATTAAATACAGGTTACTTTATACTCTGGTCGTGTTTTAGATCCACTGTCGGTTTATGAGCGGCAGGCGATCATTATGATTTTTTTCTCAGCCGCGCCAGCAGGCCGCTCTGCACCTAACGCTCTTTTCACGAGCCGTGAGCCGAACGGCTGTTTCGGAGCGGCCGCGAAAATTGGCGGAACGACTGGGATGAGCGCGTGGCCGCCACCCCTTCCCCGCTCTGCCTGACCCAAGCACAGCTAACACGAGCCAGCTGCGCAGTCCTTTCATGATCAAACTGATGCTGGTGTGATCATAAGTGATGAAGCGGTACTGATCGTGACGCACAACCATCCATCCGGCGACCCGACACCCTCGACCGCCGATATCCGCATGACCCACGAGATCATCGCGATCGCCAAGCCCATGGGCATCGCGATCCACGATCACCTCATCGTCGGCCGCCACGGCCACAGCAGCCTGAAGGCGCTGAAGTTCATCTAAGCGAAACAGACGTCCCACCGCTCAGTCGGGCTGCTTCGGCCTCCGCGACACCGCGGGCAGCCGCGCTCTCGACCGACGCCTCAACGGTCCGTCGCGCTCGAACGCGGCTCCGCGTTCGAGCGACTGGTCGCTCTCCTATATCTTATGCGGCTCGGGACGAGAAGCGACGACAGACGGAGCGCGATCATGTCGGCAGCGATCCGCGTCATCAACTTTTATGGACTGGTGAACTGCACCAGCGACGGCGAGGATCGCGAAGGAGGCAGGCGTTTCCAATGGCTGCTACGCCATGTTGGGACGTGCCCAAAGGGCACCGTCGGCAGTACGGAGAGCGTTCGGCCGGCTGCCGTCGTGCTCCGCGCATGCAGTCCCGCCCGCTGCAACAAGCTAACCGCGGTTCACCGGGTCTTCACTGCCGAGGGCGACGGGGCCAGCGCTAGCCTGCTATTGGTGCCAGGCCAAGCTGCATCAACATACCCAAAGTGTTGAAGGCACCCCAATGTTGCGAGACTAGCCCTTCTTCGTTGAACGCGAATATATCCGCGCCTGTTACGCTGAATCGTTTCCCCGTCGCCAGCGCGCCCATAAACGACCCCGTGTGGGTGCCTTCCGTGGTGACGTAGGCCGCCAGACGATCCTCGTCCGCGATAATGAAGTCGATGGTAAGATGTAGATCCGGGAAGCCCTCCAAGAAGGCACCGAGCGTTCGCTGGAAGCCATCGTGCCCGTTTGCCGAACCTGGC
>JAABUO010000942.1_pt1 | contig 42898 bp, 45 predicted proteins | sample 5559291 | NCBI WGS metagenome assembly JAABUO01 (sample SAMN10711878, study PRJNA513372) | rock metagenome | isolation source: Antarctica rocks | place: Antarctica: Victoria Land, Finger Mt sud
AGACCAAGAAACGACACCTTTGATCAGGATAGCTTCTTTATTACTTACATCAAAAAAGCGTCTTGTGCGATATAGGGATTGAAGGTAAGTCGCCTACTGGAGTATTTAGTTACATGGCACTCGTAATAATAATAATAATAAAGATTTAAAATTATTTATGACACAGAACAAATAGAAATTACAAACATACCGCCTTAAAATGTTGACATGACTTCCCCCATCAAAAGACGGCTGGTCAATTTAAAAGATACACCTGCAAGTCAGTGGACGACGTCTTATACAGCATCTACGATCAGGCGCAATGTCACGCATGAAATACAGCGCCAAGAGTGGTCGTTGCTCACCAACCAAGTCAGGCCCAAAGCATGTCAGTGGCAAGGCCTGCCGCTGGTAAGGAGACGACATATGGGGTTCTCAGCTGGGCCTAAATTACTTTTAAAAGCTTTTCGACTCCCTGCTGCGTTCGGTAGTGCAGCGATAGCTGCGCTAGCGTACGCGAATTATAAAGTCCAGGAAGCCGCGAATTATACAAAAGGAATTTTCTCTAGTATCTCTGGCTGGTGTATGCAATCGACTATATCAACAAAAGAACAACTGGACAGCATATGGAATAATAATTTCAGCGGGTTCTTTAATCGAGTACGTGAGGAATCGAGACCTAGCAAGGATGACTCAAGCCCAGATCCATCGAGCAGCCAAAGTGAGAAAAGGCAGCCAGATTTAGGCTCTTCACTCCTTTCTACTGCTGTAGGGGTCTCCGCGGCTTCCAAGGAAGAAGACAGTAAAGAAGATGCCGGTGATGGCATGATGATGACCTTGACGAAGAAAATGATCGAGATCAGAAACATCTTACAAAAGGCAAGTATTCCGGAGGCAGTACAGCTGCCTTCGATTGTTGTGATCGGTTCTCAGAGTTCTGGTAAGTCATCAGTTTTGGAAGCCATTGTTGGTCACGAATTCTTGCCGAAGGGTGGGAACATGGTCACTCGACGGCCGATTGAACTGACCCTCATAAACACACCGGGAACCTTAGACGAATACGGCGAGTTCTCTGATTTGGAAAATGGCAGAGTATCAGACTTCTCTGGAATCCAGAAAACACTAATGGACTTGAACCTTGCAGTATCCGAGGCAGAGTGTGTTTCAGATGATCCAATCCGGCTTAAGATATACTCTCCTAACATTCCAGATCTGAGTCTTATCGACTTACCGGGATATATCCAAGTAAGTGCAAAAGACCAGCCACAGTCGTTGAAAGCGAAAATTGCTTCTTTATGTGACAAATACATTCAAGAGCCGAATATTATTCTGGCAATCTCAGCTGCTGATGTGGACCTTGCAAATTCAACAGCCTTGCTAGCTAGTCGAAAGGTGGACCCTAATGGTCGGCGGACAATCGGGGTCGTGACAAAAATCGATCTCGTCGAGCCTGATAGGGCAGTAGTGATGCTACAAGACAAAAACTATCCGCTCCATTTGGGATACGTCGGGGTCGTCTGTAGGGTCCCTAATAGCACGATTTTTAGCCGCAACTCGAGCATTCTCAGTGCGGTCGCAAGGAACGAGAAGAAATTTTTTGCGACACATCCCCAGTTTTCATCGGGGGAGGGTTGTACGGTTGGAACTACGGCTCTCCGCCAGAAGCTTGTTCACATATTGGAAAGCTCTATGTCAGGGAGCCTAAAAAGGACCACCGAAGCCATTCATGATGAGTTAGAGGAAGCAAATTACCAGTTTAAAGTCGAGTTCAATGATCGTCCTTTGACTCCGGAGACATTTCTGGCCGAGTCCCTCGACACTTTCAAGCATCTGTTTAAGGATTTTTCGAATAAGTTTGGGCGAGCGCAGGTGCGAGAAATTCTGAAAGGAGAGTTCGAGCAAAAGCTTTTGGATATTCTGGCCCATCGATACTGGAACAAACCCTTGACTGGAAACAAAGGCGTGTCCATCTTTTCGTTGCCGTTGTCTAGTACGGATGATCTCTACTGGCAGCGAAAGCTTGATGCATCTACGTCTGCGCTTACTAAACTTGGAGTCGGGCGGCTCGCAACAAGCTTACTTGTAAGCTCTTTGACTTTGCAGGTAGATTCGCTGGTAACCAATTCCCCGTTCAGAAATCATCCATTTGCAAGGGAAATAATACTACAGGGGGCGCGAGAAATCCTCGACAAAGGATTTCTCAGTACGTCTGATCAAGTTGAAAACTGCATCAAGCCCTTTAAATTCGACATCGAAGTCGACGATCGCGAATGGGCGAGTGGACGGGAACAAGTGGCGCAACTTCTATCCACCGAGATGAAGCAATGCGAAGTAGCCTATCTGAAGCTGGCACAGAAAGTAGGAGAGAAAAGGTTGAATAAGGCCGTCGCATCTGTAAATCAAGAGCGACATCGAGGGGCAATCGAAATTCAAGACGGGCAAGACGGGCAAGACGGGCAAGACGGCTTTGTGATGAATCAAAGCTTGCTTCGCCAAGGTAAGTACTCGGCTCTGAAGCTGCAGCTAACTCACAAAGGTGAACAAGCATTATTTTTGCGGGAGCGACTAGAGATTCTTAAATTGCGGCAGTTGGCAATACGATCAAAGCAATGTCGCTCAAAAGAGAACAAACATTACTGTCCGGAAATCTTTCTCGAGGTCGTCGCAGAAAAGCTTACTACAACATCTGTTCTCTTTTTGAATGTGGAACTACTTTCGAATTTTTATTATACTGTAAGTAATCCATGACCCAGCTGATCCAAAGCTTCCTCGGGAACTTGACATACGGCTAAGCCACGATCTTACTGCCCGTCAGATGCAAGAGATTGCAACAGAAGATCCGAAAATCAGAAGACACGTCGTTTTACAGCAGCGGCGTGAGCTTCTAGAGCTTGCACTGCGGAAATTAGAGAGTATATCTCAGCTTGAAAATAATAGGGCTCTGGTGTGATCTGATACGCATCGTCTAATAATAAAGTAATTAGTAATTCGCATGTTTAGTTGGCACAGGCATTGGAGTTGGGGACTGCAGAACGGTTTACTATAGATACTTATTTTTTCAGCGTCCGTTGCTTCTCTGCGCCTCGTGCAGTCTGCTTTAGGCCAACAAGTCCCTATTGAAGTTAGCCTTTGCGAGTGGAGGAAATGTACTTTTCGGCGCCGGATATCATTTACATACTTGAGAGCCAAATTTTCACGATCCGAAACTTCACCGAGATCTTCCAATTCTTCAGTAGTTGAGGGTACCCAAAATGGATCCTGACTAAGGATCTCAAATCCAGCAAAAATCAATTGCGGACTTGCAGCCCCAGAAGTTCTTTTTCTGATGTCGTCTGCAAATCCAAATGATTCATAAGCTGGAATTACTGCCTGGACAGAGAAATAAGGGGTACCCTCCCTCATTTCCTCAGCAACAATGCGTCCCTTTCTTCGTGCAACAACAGAGTACACTTTCCCAAGAACGTCAGCTTCATCATTAACAAAATATAGTTCAATTGAACATACTTGATGCCTGAATCTCACACGAATACATGGCGAGCATCAGTCGCGATGACCAGGCCAAGAAACACTGGCGAATAGAATCTCGCATCAAAGTTATGATCTGTCCCGACAGACTGCTATAATTTTTCAGTGTTGATTCTCGCCGTACCTCAGGGTAATCCGCCTCTTTGCCTTCCAAGTCATCAATTGTAGACACGTTTTCTAATATGCAAGCTACACCATGTAAAGGCTCGTTACATAACGGCCCTTGTTGAGTTGCCAACTGAAACCCTCCGACAATAGCATCCTCAATAGCGCGAAAAGCGGACTTCGTCTCTGGTGACGGAGGTGTTCCCTCCCGGGTGGAAATTCCTTTTTCGGAAAATACTCTTTGAGACATTAAGCCAGTCCTGTCAATAAGCAAGTTTGGGCCCAATTTTCGAGGGCCCAGGGAACATGTATCTGCAAGAAGATCTCCATAAAGCTCTGTAAACTCGGAAATATTCTCTACCTCTTGACTTAAAATCCTTAGGAATCTTTCGTGAAATCCATCTTCTGAAAAATCGGTCCCAAAGGCAGCCGTTTCAGCAATGTTTGTTGTCAGGTTGCTGTTGCTGGTCTGGTTGCCGCTTATGCTTTTCCTCATGTAATTGGTGATGCGTTCCAGCGCCGATGAAAGTTCCTCTGGAAGAGGCCTTACCCTGATCTGAAGAGTCAAGTTTGCCCCCACAAAGGCAATGTCAGCTTTGCCTAACTCCTCCATGTTCGAATTTCCGTCATTCATAATGTGCAGCGCTGGAGTCTGAACAATGGTCTCACGAAATGGAACAACTGGCTCCGAAGATTGAATGTCAATTTTTGCAAACCGTTCTCTCAAATCTTTTATGCATCTCTCTAAATGTAATTCGCCAGCTGTGAGCATAATCATTTCACCATTCTCTTGAAGAAGCACTTGAACGCACGGGTCTGCTTGGTTTAAAAGTCTCAAGCCTCTTTCCAGTAATTGAACTTCTCTAGGATTTGTAGGCTCTACGGCCACACGGACAATGGGGTCAAGGTTCATTCCAACGCTAGCCAAATTGGGTGCTGGTAGGCTACTGCATATTGTAGCGTTCTTCAATATGCTCTTTTCCGCCCCACCAACCCCGAAGATATTTCCGGCTGGCACTCGATCAAGCGAGACCAAGTCACGCCCCATGAACATATAGAGCTCTGAAACGATAAATTTAGCGATAAACTCTGCAGGTTTGTGAGGATTGAATTTAGGACTAAGGACCAAGAGCTCGTCGCCAACACTTATTGAACCACTATATAGCCTTGCAAACCCCACTAAGGATTGATCTCTTGAGTCGTTCTCTTTATGAATATTGTCGGTGTCCGCGTCTGTATCGCCTGTAGTACTGCAGCCGATTGCAGCGTCCTCGTTTAAGCCGTCTCGATTTGACTTCTCTCTGAGTTGTCGCCCACGCTCTCGCATTTCATCAGCCGTGAGACGTTTTTTTAGAAATTTGGGTAGATCAGAAGTCGGAATTGAAACCATTTTGCTGACGTATGCGAGGGAGAAGACGGAGTGAAAGTCACATTGCGACATACTGTCTCGCACAGAATCCGGGATGGACGCACCAGATGGAGACTCTTTGATAAGCAAACCGGTACGACTTGCCTGCGAGGCTTTCGGTGAAGGTATATGCTGAATTACAGACAGAAGGACCGTCGCAGAAAGCGGCAACCACTGTGAAAATATCGACCATAACACAGCCTTACTATCTTTGCTCCTCAGATCTCGAGGTAGAATACGAAGGCCAAGTGCTTCGACAATTTTATCTATTTTTATTGGGTCCCTGATTGTCAGAATTTCTCTGGTTATGAGCTCACTTTCGGATAATTGTACAATCATAAACCGCCCATATGTTTTCGAGTACGAATTGGACAAACATTGGCTTGACCACCTTGCCTTTGACATGCTTACTCTGAAAGACTCGTTTAGATTTCGCGTCCAAGTAAAAGTCGCCCCAAAGCACTTTATTCAAAAGTTCTGTCTTTAGACCCAGTTTTTTCTCGTAGAACTCCGCAAATTGAGAGATCGTGAATGCCCATCCATTGACAGCACTTCCAAAAACTACATTTCCTCTCTCGGGCAGAAAGTAGAGCTCCTCATCGTCCTTTTCTTCGAAAGCTTTCACGACATCATCATTCTCAAGCTTCTGCTCTTGCGCTTCTCGCCATAACAGATCGTCCTTCATCCGATCACCAGCAAAGAATCCTCCAAGGACAGCATTGACCTGCTCGAGGAGGCGACTAAGATGGCTGTAGGCTTCAGAAGGCGAAAGCCGTAACTCCGTGATGAGCCTATCCATCTTATTGAAGATCAAAATAGGCTTCAGGTTCTCCCTCCAGACTTCTTGAAGAACTGTCACCGTCTGAGAGCAGACACCTTCCACCACATCCACAAGTACAAGGGCACCATCACAAAGGCGTGACGCAGTGGATACTTCTGAAGAGAAGTCCACGTGTCCAGGGGAGTCAATCAGATTAACCAAGTACTCTTGCTCTCCCGTAGTGGTCTCAACTGAAGAATTGTGAGATGAAGTCCTCATTTTACAGTAGAGAGAGATGGCACTAGACTCCATAGTGATCCCTCTGCTTTGCTCATCCTCTCTCGAGTCAAGAAATCGAATCTTTCCGGCGGACTTTGGCGATATAATCCCATTCGATGCGAGCAGGCAATCACTAAGACTCGTCTTGCCATGGTCGACGTGGGCTAGAATACAGATGTTTCGCAGACACTCTGTCCTCTCCTGCAGACGAACGAGCTGTTCATGCGGTACTGCTGGCATTCCATAAAAACAACGCTCTGCTCGCTCCTCGAAGCGTGGTGCGGCTAAAACAACAACTGCTAGTGTCACATGGACAGAGTGGAATACGAGATATGGAAGGCTGGCTGGCTCTCCAAGCGGGGCAAGCGCAGACGGTACAACAGGCGGTGGTTTGTGCTGAGGAAGGACTCGATGGCGTACTACAAGAACGAGAAGGAGTACAAGAGCTGCAAGATCATCCAGGTCCAAGACATCAACGTGTGCGCACTGGTCTCCAGTCGCAAGCATGGCGGTGCGTTTGCAGTCTTCACGCCCAGTAGGACATATCGCCTTGTGGCCGACACAATCGCAGACGCCCAGGACTGGGTGGATGCCATCGGCAAGGCAGCAGCGACCTGTTCCCAGTCGGAAGAGGAGGATGCGTACAACATGCGGAACCCCTCCCAACACGAATGCCACGAAGCTTCACAGGACACCGACACGGTCATGTCTACAGACTTGTCTGCGGTAAATTCCCCAGTTATTCCGCACAGATTCTCAAAGACGCCGTCGTTTGCTGGAGACTTTTCTGGGCCGGAAAATGAATCGGCTTCTTCTCTCTATTCCGAAGCCGATCCGTACAGAGCTACTTATGCTTCTCCAGCAGAGCCTGGAATACCTGATCACTCACGAGATCAAGAGATTGTGACAGGAATGCCCACCGACGGTGATGACACCATTGTCGCCATGTTCGGGTACCTATATGTGCTCAACAAGGGTCTCAGGCAATGGCGAAAGAGATGGGTTGTATTACGTTCGAACACACTCGTCCTCTACAAATCGGAAGAAGAGTATGAGCCTCTGAAAGTCATTCCTATACGGTCTATCATTGATGTCATTGACATCGACGCCTTATCGAAAACAAAAGTACATTGTATGCGGATGATCTTACACGACAGATCTTATCGCTTTTGCGCTCCATCTGAAGAAGCACTGACACAGTGGGTAGGCTCATTCAAATCAAACCTTTCCAGGCTAAAGGGTGTGCCTTGAATCTCGCAATACGCCCATTAAGGATCATGAGATGATAAATGCCCACGAAGGTGTCATATTCGGCGAAATGCATAAGCCTTATAAGCGCGATAAGGTAGCTTCCACTCGCGTCGACTTAAGGATGGATGGAACACATCAAAGTTCACCTTTTCGAGCCTTTCCAAATAAAGTGAAGTAGGAACACTCTCCAAAAGCACAGGAAAACCCGGAGCTTGTTTCATTGGCGTCATCTCCGTGATCATCTTTCTCGCAGTCATCATGTGGTCATTTGCTTTGGTGGCAATTGCAAAAATTGCGTTTTGTACACTAGAAGCATACGCTCCGTGTCTTTTTACGTCCTCTTGTCTGACACCTTCTTCTGCACAAATATCCACAGGAAGAATGACGTTGCCTTTCGAGGCCATAAATGGAACAGCTCGCAAGATGGCAGTGATGCCAGTCGCCATTCCGATGTGTGAGGCAACGTGATCGAGAGGCTCAGACCGGATATTCATGCCTTCCAGCGTGAGGTACATAAGTGTCGAGTATGTGTTTTCACTGTACCCTTCTAGTGCTGCCATACTAGGGAATGGCTTGTTCCCGAGATATTTGCCCTAAACATAAGCCTTGTCACATATATACATACTCTTGCAGCGGGAATACGAGCTAGCATCTGTTTGGTGAAGCGTATGCCACGCGATGAGAGCGCCGCCAGGAGTATCATCGATGGCTCCGGGGAGCCACGGTCAGTATACAGCCCTTCAATGGCGTCCTTCCAATACTGGAGCCGCCTCCTACCCAACGATGCATTACTCACTTGGTCTGCTACCTGAGCGGTCTGGATATTGAAAGCTCGTAACGCCAAGTGTGCATCTCGGCCGGTAGGGGGCAGGAAGGCATTCAGTATATAGGCATTCCTGTCACTTTGCTCAACAAGGCTCTTGCACGCTTGACGAGCTGCGTTCACCTTGTCCTGGTTTACAAAGGCAGAAGAAGAGCTCATTCGTTTCACAAGCATTCTTGAGAGTCTGCTGTGCTTTTGCCCATCGATCGAAGTTCGTGGAGGGCGGTATCCTAGGTATTCTGTAATTCCGTAATACTTCCCAAACACCGGCAAAAGGGGTCAGGCTCGAAGGGAAGTGGGGTCATTAATGAGACATTAATATCTTTGGCAGGGCGAGTCGTCTCTCTCTTGAAGAGTGAGGGGAAGAGTGTTTGCTATGATACGAGCTGCGAGATGTCCTAAGATCCTGACTAGGCCGACGTGCCTACGATTTACCATTGGGCCAGTCTTCCCGTTCGGTACAAATGGGGCCAGCTTGCTTTGCACACGTGAGATATCAACTCCATCAGCTCGCAGGCCGGAAATGGACGAGGACATAAAGTGTAATAAAGTCAAATTCGTGGATGCCAATGGCAAATTCCACGGAATCGTTAGCCTGAGGAGTCTCCTGAGCTCCTACGACAGGAGCCAGTTCCACTTGATAAATGTCACACCGGGTGCCGAGGTGCCCACGTGTAAGATTCAAAGCAAAAAGCAATTGCAAGATGCTGAACGTCGACAGCGGGAGCTCAGGAAGGAGAGACGCAATCCGGCGTTCGCCCCGGCAAAAGAGTTTGAAGTAAGCTGGGGGATTGCACCTCACGACCTCACTCATCGCGTGGCCAACATGAGTGGCGCGCTGGCTCGCGGCTACCGCATTGAGGTACATTGCGGGAGCCGTAAAGGCTCTCGCAGAGTCGACCAGGAGACAAGACAAAACCTCATACAGCAACTGCGCGTAGAGCTGAACAAAGTGGCAAAGGAGTGGAGATTAATGGTGGGCACGAAGGATCTGACTGTTCTCTATTTCCAAAAAATAGCAGACACCAATCGCACTTCGGAGACCTGAGCATGACACGCATATTTCTATGGAAAATGCTCGCAGAAAAGTTCTCTTACCTACATGATAGACTACTCGTCTTCGGCTCCAACGTGGTGATTGACCTTGGGGTTCCAGAAGAGAGTCTTATCACCATCTCCCCAGAAAAACTTCCTCACCCTTTGGCATTAGCAGAGTGTAGTAGATCACATACCGAATATTCTGGTAGGGGTACTCCTTTAACTCCTCCTCGTCATGTTGCGCATGTTCGAGATGAGCCTGATGCTCTTTGAATAGATTGTACGCATTGAGTCCGCTTATGAGTAGAGCAGGAATGCATACGCTGCTTGTTAAAAATGTAGATATAAGACAAACTAGATTGAGATCTTTCTCCACAAATCCGAGGTCTCCTCAGCGTGTTGCTTCACGCCCGCTCTTTCGACGGCAAAGGCTGTGCGTGGGGATGCAGCAGAAGCAAAGCGACGATGGGCAGTCAGCAGGCCTTTGCAGGCGATTGACCGAGTCATCAACGCCATGCTGGTGTTGCTTGCTTGTTTTGTGATGTGATGGTGGTGGTGATGTTGGTGGTGATGTTGGTGGTTGGTGGTGCGACAGGGATGGGATTCCTCAGATGAGCTCGAGGAAGCTCCTGTCCAACCCCGTCAAACCCAGGAGATACTTTCCCCAGAGCAGAGCGCGACCAGCCAGACACAGCGACGGGAGCAGCGAGGAGGAGGAGGATGACGAGGATGATGTTCAGGTAGAGGAGAAGGAGGTGGAGGCAGACCAGGCGAGACCAGCCAATGTGCCCGTGTTTGAGCTCAAAGATGAAAACCTAGACGACAGGTTTGCTCGAGAGCGGGCGGCAGAAGCAGCCGACAAAAGTAGCATCCCACATGACACAGGCGTGTCCTCGCACTCTGAAAGTGAAAGCGAGTCTTCAACAGGCCTGCAGGAGAGCGAGGAGGAGGCCCCACCTCGAAGGGTCCTACCCCGCCCGGTGTTTGTTGGGAAACAAGAACGTCAATCGGCAGCTTTGGAAGATACCCCGGAAGCAGAATTGGAGCGACGAAAGTCCAATTCCCGACTGCTCATTCAGGAGCGAATAAAGCGTGAACAAGCTGGCCAGCAATCGGACGACGGGGTGGATGACACCGTCGACGATACCGACGATTTGGATCCGTCCGTGGAACGTGCAGCGTGGAAGCTTCGGGAGCTGCTGAGAGTGCGTAGGGAGCGGCAGAGTCTTGAGGAACGCGAGGCCGAACGAGTGGAGCTTGAGCGTCGCCGGAACTTAGGGGAAGAGGAGAAAGCTGCCGAGGATGCGGAATACCTCGACAAGCAGAAAGAGGAGAAGGAGGCAACACGGGGGGAAATGCGATTCCTACAAAAGTACTATCATAAGGGCGCATTCTACCAGGAAGACGACATCCTTCGTCGCAACTTCAACCTGGCCAAGGAAGACGACATTCTCAGCAAGGAGCTGCTGCCCAAAGTCATGCAGGTCCGAGGCGATGACTTTGGGAAGCGCGGCCGCTCCAAGTGGACGCACCTTTCCGCAGAAGACACGAGCAGAGACGCGCAGTCCGCCTGGTTTGATGCAGGCAGTTCCATTCATAAGAGACAGCTGTCGAAGCTCGGTGGGTTGCCCGAAGCTGAAAGCAAGAAGCAGAAGAAGTAATGATGCTTTCCTGACAAAAGATGGTTCTCTTCCTTCCTTGCCTACTTCAGGTACATCTCTCGTTCCGAGACAGTCTCATCGAGCTTGATGAGGTAGACGGTCCGGTTGGGATAGCCATCGATAGCGACAGTGTGTGCAGTGACGCGCGAAGGAAACAGGGCGTCGTCCAGCACGGCCTCGATCATCCCAGCCACAAAGGCTGCACAGTTGAGCTGCGCCATTTCTTTGGGGACGGAGATGAAGGTGTTGACCATGGGGTCGTTGTCGTAGATCATATACTCATCCTCATGGTCCCGAGACCGTTCCAATGCGTCCGCCGCGCGACCAAACAGGCTCTTCCAAAAGGGCGAGTAGATGTACTGCAGGATGCCGAGGATGCGCGTCTCCCTCTTCGCGTTCCGCTGGTCGCGCAGCGTGTAGAGCTCAAGGCACCTGTGGCCGACGCGGTACCCAAAGCTGCTCAGCTTGCCCTCCAGCTCTGCAATCTCGGCCGAGCTCTTTTGGGCATACCGCACCATCTCGCTAAAGAGGAAGGCAAAGGACGACTGCGACGCCGAGTCCGTGCCGCGGGTCCGGTTGAGGTTGCGGTCGTAGATGTTGCTGCGCTTGGCATAGGCGGCGGAGGCAGGTGCAATGGGCTGGGGGCGGTTGGCGGGCAGCAGAGGCACAGACTGCAGGGGGCTGAAGGGCGTGAACAGCTGCTGCGGCTGCTGTTGCTGGCTGCTCCTGTCGCGTTCCGTCATCAATGCCATTGGATGGGTCAGCTGCTCGTCGTCATTGCCTAGGGTGTGGAGATCCAGGGTTGTTCGACCAACCACCCCATTAATCAGCCAGAAGACCCTGCAAAGCGAATCAGCCAGCGAGCCAGCCAGCCAGCGTCACCAGCGTCACCAGCAGCGCCCCCAACCCTGCCCCGCCGTACGTCCTGACTGGGCGTGCGAAGGAAGAGCGACGACCGTGACGTCCAAGACAGGCAGGCTGCCGGGCAGCTCTCCGGGAAAGGAAGGGTCCACCCAGAGCCCGTCTGCTCCCCTGGCAGATGCAGCAGACGCCAGCCCCCCGCACGGCAGGAGCCGCAGCATAAGCAGCGAGACCCCGCCTGTGGAAGCAAAGCCCTCGCCGGGTCAAGCGGAGCCCGGTGCAGCACCGTCGTCCCTGCCCTCCAACTCTTCCGCCTCCTCCACGTCCCCGGAAACGAGCAAGGGCTCCCTGGGCACAGGCAGCCTTGCCGGCCGAAGGAGAAGCTCTCTTGCTCAGTCCCTGGCACGAATGAACCCGTTTGCAAATCTAAGAGATGCTTCCGGACACAACTCAGGGGAAAGCAATGCTACAGAACATGGGCGCTCCGTATCCGGGAAGAGGAGTAAGCGCGGCAAGTCCTCGACGGCCAGTGGAAACGCAGCTGGAGAGAGCCGACCATCGGCAAACACCACATTCAATGTGGGTGTGACGGAGGAACGAGGCCCGCGCAGGACGATGGAGGATACGCACTCCTACGTATACGATTTTGCGGGCGTCGAAGATCAAGGGTACTTTGCAATTTTCGACGGTCATGCCGGCAAGCAGGCTGCCGATTGGTGCGGCAAGAAGGTCCATCATGTCTTCGAACAAGCCATGAAACAGAGCCCCGACACGGGGGTCCCTGATCTCTGGGACAAGACGTACATGCACTGCGATGGAATGTTGGCTGATCTCACGCAACGAAATTCAGGCTGCACAGCGGTCACTGCTCTGTTGGCTTGGGAACAAAGGGACGGCGTGCGTCAACGCGTCCTATACACGGCCAATGTGGGAGACGCACGCATTGTCCTATGCCGAAAGGGAAAGGCCTTTCGGCTCTCCTACGACCACAAGGGCTCTGATGAGAATGAGGGGAAGCGGATCGCTGAGGCGGGGGGTTTGATTTTAAATAACAGGGTGAATGGAGTTTTGGCAGTAACTCGCGCCCTGGGCGACTCGTACATGAAGGATCTCATCACCGGACATCCCTTCACTACCGAAACGGTCCTCACACTGCAACACGATGAGTTCATCATTCTAGCTTGTGACGGGCTGTGGGATGTTTGTACAGATCAAGAGGCAGTCGACCTTGTCCGGGATATACACGATCCACAAGAAGCCTCCAGACTGCTTTGCGAGCATGCATTAAAACACTACTCCACAGACAATCTCAGTTGCATGATTGTCCGGCTCGATCCGATCGGGACCACAGCTGAGGCCAAAACTCCGGCAACAAGCCTCTCAACACATAGCGAGGCGGTACCTTCCAGTAGTAGTGAACCCGCGGTGTAGTAATTCATGAGTCCAGGACTGATTCTGTTGTATTTGAAGACCGCTGGCCTAAGCTTACGTCGCAAAATCAAAGTCGTCGTCAAACAAGCCCACGGCTTCGGGGTTAAGTACGTCAGCGTGCTCGCCGTCCTCTTCCTGTCCTTCTGCTGCCTCTTTACCTGGAGAAGCCAGTTCTCGCTCCCCTCCAGAGTGACCCAAATCAGCGTCAACATCACCATCAGCAGCTACATCCGCCATACCCTCATCCTCCTCCTTCTTTGGCGACTCTTGCGTACGCTCACTACGTTTTAACGCGTTGATTGTCTGTATGATGTGGATCTCTATCGTATCAAGTGCGGCATCGTACTCGAGCCTTTGCCTCTCTATCCTCTGCTTTAACTCCACTGTGGCCGACGCATTTCTGACTGCCTCAATCAGATCTCCAACGCTCCAGAAGACTTCATTCAAGCTCTCGACGAGCGTGTCCGAGGCAGACTTGATGGAGGTGTGGTCCATTCCAATCTGTCACACCAATGGAAACACAAGTATTCGGCGGCCACTGTTGTACGTACAGCTTACTGTCGCCATTGTCTCATTCGCACTCAACGGACCTACGACTAAATGCTTAGATTGTTATTCAGTACGAGTACTATAATCTTTCTTTCGAACGCCAAGTTCTTTCAGCGAACTAACAAATGAGGCTTTCCAAGCAGCTTCGCTCTCCGTACGCTGCTTTTGAAATACAGACGATAGAGCTATTTGACTACGCCGCAAATATTGCTCCTATCGTTGCTGAAATACTGTAATCAAGTACATTCATTCATTCATTCTTCAATTGTCAATAATACAGATTCCAGGTTCCTTTTTGGGTGGTACAAGAACTATTTCTCGAGTCTTTCAGACTCAAGCACTACTACTGCAACCTTTATTACTGAACCCGTAATGCATGCTTAGACATAGCCGTCATGCACAGCACGGTACAAGATCATTCCTGGAAGATTCTAGCAAAGGCTGAAGGGTAGGGCCATCTTGTTTGATGAGTGTTCTTCTTTTCGTGTTCAGACAGTCTTTGGGGCATTCTTTGACTTCCTCCTTGCTCATGTTGCTCATGAAGTAGACGCTGTTAACTCCCCTTCCCTTATCCATCATCCTAAAGGTTCCTCAACTGTTTTTGGTATGCATTGGAGGCTTCCCCCTCTCCAAGAGAGCCTCTTCCTTCCAAAAGTTGTGGCAAGTTGTGTTCATCTGATCGTGAGTCTGAGCGTGGAGGTTTGCGGGCAATTTTCACATGAAAGAACCACCACCACCAACAGAATCCGTGGACAAGCCACACAGCTTTGAGCAGCTGGGAGTCTGCACATGGCTCGTGGATGCAGTAAATGCAATGCGAATCACCGCGCCTACTCCTATACAAGTGTCTTGCATTCCACCCATCCTGGAGGGTCGGAATTGCATTGGCGGTGCCAAAACAGGGTCGGGCAAAACAATCGCCTTCGCTCTCCCCATCCTGCAGAAATGGTCACAGGATCCATACGGAGTGTTCGCACTCATCTTGACCCCGACTCGGGAGCTTGCGTTGCAAATCGACGAACAAATTGCTGCGCTCGGGGCGCCCATGAATCTCAAACACACATTGGTGGTAGGCGGATACAACATGCTCCCACAAGCACTGGACCTATCAAGGAAACCGCACATTGTCATTGCAACACCTGGCAGACTTGCAGATCACATCCAGAGTAGCGGCAGCGAGACCTGGGGCGGCCTGCAACGGGCAAAGTTCCTTGTGCTTGACGAGGCAGACCGTCTGCTTCAGGAGAGCTTCTCTCAAGACTTGGATGTCTGCATGAGCGTGCTCCCAGAACCCACTCAGCGACAAACGCTGCTCTTCACCGCGACAATCACCGACGCAGTCACTCATGTGAAAAAGCGTGCAGAAGAACAAGGCTCTGCGCACAGACCTTTCTTTCATCATATAGATGAGGGTGCGTTGGCAGTGCCAATCACGCTACAGCAATACTATCTCTTCATCCCAGCTCAAGTGAAGGAAGCATACCTTGTTACTCTTTTGCTGGCGGAGAGTAATGCTGAAAAGTCGGCGTTGGTATTCGTCAACAGAACGCACACGGCAGAGGTATTAGGCCGCGTGTTACGCTCCCTAGAAGTGCGCTCGACATCCCTACATTCACGAATGTCCCAACGCGACAGGGCTGACTCATTGGGACGCTTCCGAGCTGAAGCGGCACGTGTGCTAGTGTCTACAGACGTATCCAGCCGTGGTCTCGATATTCCTGCTGTCGAAATGATTGTGAATTTTGACCTGCCAAACGACCCAGATGATTACATACACCGTGTAGGACGTACTGCACGAGCTGGAAGGAAGGGCCAGAGTGTGAGTTTTGTGAGTCAAAGAGATGTGCTGCTCGTCGAGTCGATTGAGAAGCGTGTTGGGAAACGGATGGACGAGTACAAAGAAATCCCAGAGAGTAAAGTGATCAAGGGCGCATTACAAGAAGTCTCTACAGCCAAGCGAGAAGCAGTCGTGGCGATGGATAAGGAGCAGGTCAAACGCAAGAGAAAATTACGAGCGGGCTGATACGAGAAATGCAGGTATTTTCCTCTCCTTTCATCACCAAACATAAGAATCATCTCTGGTCGGACCACATTACATCTAATCACTCTACTATCACTGGTCGATTAGTTCCACAACCCGCCTGGCAAGAGGCACAATTTCGCCTTCTCCTTCGGGATCGTCATCAGTTTGCGGTTCTCGCTCAGCCGTCTGACGAATCGCCCGCACAATTTCCGGACTTTCCACAATCAGGGCTTTGACATCCGGCTCGTCAGCTTCCAGGAGCTGTAGGACGGTCCATGTGGCAATGTGCTGAAACGCACCATCACCACTAGAGAGAAAGTGCTCTAGGTAGCCTTTGAAACCTCCGTCTGGTTCCTTCCATGCATTCAAGAGAGGTGTGTAGTCGCTCACTGTACATTAGATTGGTATGTGCGCTACAAACCTTTCGATGACAAATTGCCCAGAGCTGCTGCGCTGTTCCCCTGCACCTCAATGCTCGTTGAATCCGTTAGAGGAATGAGTACATCAAAAACTCCGAGAGACAACAAGTAGGTTTTGAGCTCGTCAGACAGAGCAAGTACGGCAATGCATGCCGTCATCTCACTTTGGACGCTAAGTGGCACATGCAAAACGAGTTCCTTACATTTCTGAATTGCTCCCGCTTCAACAATGGCTTTTTTATTTCGTTCTGAGCTTGCCGCTAGATTCCGTAAGGTGGAGATGGCATGACATTGAATCTCTTCATTATCCGTCGAACCAAGAAGTTCGACCAAAGGCCTTAGGAAACCAGCATCAATGATAGGCGACTCGTTTAGCGGGTGAATAGAGATATTGCGTATACAAGCGACTGCTGAAAGTATCAGAGCTAGGAAGGAAGATTGTAATAAACGTAAGAGAGCAGGCAACCCATTAGACCGCACAATATCGAGTTGATATTTCTCGTCCGACGCGAGATTGCGCAGCGCCAGAGCTGATTGGCATTGCACTTTTGGGCTAGATGACTCCATCAAAGCGATGAGCGCTTGCACCAACCTAGGCTCGGAATTTGCCAGTTTCTTGCGGTTCGAAGCGTCAACTGCGATGTTGCTTAGCGCAGTAGTGCAGTAGTATTGGACATCAGAGTCTTGAGAAGTTAAGAGGTGGACGAGCACTGGTATTGCGCCGGCATTGACAAGCTGCTGCCTGTTTTCATCGGAATGAGTCATATTCAATAGAGCTCCTGTAGCATTTCGTTGAACGCGCAGGTCCCTTGACTTGGCTAGTCTAGTAAGGGGTACAAGTGCCCCAGAACGCGCGATTTTCGATTTGTTCTCGTCATGCGTCGCCAGGTTTGTGATACACCCCACAGCATTACATTGAACTTCTACATTTGATGACATCATTTGCTTGATCAAAGGATCCAATCCTCCGAGTTTGACAATGGCTACTTTGTTTTCGTCTACAATTAGTAAAATTTAGAGACCACTTACTGTTTACGCCGAGGTTCCCAAGAGCCGCGCTGGCAGCACGTTGAACCTCAATATCCTGGCTCTGCAATAAAGACAAAATAGGTTCCAACGTGTCTCGGTCGACCTCCCGTACATCTGGGTCGTTAGATAGAATGTCATATGCATGCGTACCCTTTTCTGTGATTTCAGCGAAAGCCAAGGCCGCGCTTCTCTGCAGATCGACGTTATCAGAATACACGAGTGTACTCAGCGCTCCCAACGGTCCTCTGCTGAAGAAATCCACCTCATTCCGATTTTCAAGGTACTGGAGAAGGTCTGCGACAGCTTCTCTTTCGCTCTCAGCAAGGATGGGGTCGTATCCTGCATCCTGGGAGTCACCTTCCACGTAAGCCCAAAATCCAGATAGAAGGATACCTCCGCAGCAACTGCAGCAGCTGCAACAATTTCCCATCGCTTAAAGCTCAGTTAAAATGCACTAGTTCAGCTTTCGCGTCGTTTGTTGCGTCAAGGTCATCCTGGCCATCCCAAGCATGGGGAATTTAGCGAATATCGTGAGCAAGCTCGTATGCAATCGTCTCTCCAACCAATCAGAGGCCAGAATTCCAACGTGCATCCAACGTAATGGTTTTATATGTACAATTCGATCTCTATTATACCTCTAGCTTGATGACGAAGTCTGCCCCAAACGAGGGTAGCTGCTTGCCGCGCAGGAATTTCCCGCGGCTCCATAATTCGCTTGGAAGACTGATGTCACCGAGGAAGAGGTTGCGATTGACAATCACTCCGTTATTGAGGGCATGAAAGAGACCTTGCTTGGGTGCACCTAGCGACAAGATCCAATTTGATTGGACACACAATCCGCTCGCTAGCGTTGCTCCTGTTGTTCCGTCGACCCCAGAAGGAACATCGAGGGACAAGCAAGCTGCACCCTTGGAGTTCACCCAATTGATCAATGCAATATTCTCATCGTTGTGATCGTCCCACAAATCAGCCACAGAATATTGGTGGCCGAGCAGTGCATCAATCACCAGCTCGGGAAGTATTTCTGTGCCTGTGCGCCCCAAGTCTTCATGTCGGTACACAATACCTCTACACTCACGCAAGCTTTGAAGTTGAGTTTTCACAGACCGTATGAGATCCGATTCTTGCCCTACTAGATATGTAATGACCTTGCACCCATGATTCTGCAAATGTCTAGCAGCACAGATAGCTCTAGCTCCAGACTTGTGATTTCCAGCGAGGATAACAACACATGGATTGCCAGCAGCGACACCCTTGTTTATCCTCGATGCACCATCAACAAAGCTTAATGCTAGCGAGGCAGTTGTTCTCCCAGAGTTTTCAACAATAATCTCATCTGAAAGACCAAACTCTGTAATTGCCATCATCTCTGCTTCAATCATCTGAATTGGCGAGACAACAGGACATCGAAGGCCGTTCGCTTTTATGGTGATTTTAGCACCATCAGCATTTGCCGGTATGGATTTATTGTGACTATCTTGGTTACGTCGGAGTAAGCTCACCCTTCGAGACTTCTTTGCAGCTGCGCCATTCTCACCCTCACTACTCGCCCAGAAATCTGCATCTGCCACAAGCAGATTTGCTTCGAGAGGAGGTTGTATGATGTTTTCTCGATGATGGTAGTTGCCTTTGTCATGCGCGATCTTCGTATTATGCCCATGCAGCCGGTCTTCTGGCCTGATTTGGTCCTCTTGTCTTAGCTCCTGCCAGACCTCTCCCTTTTTAAACTTTTCCAGATTTCCCTCAAAATCAAAGTCCTCCTGCTTGTTGAAATCTTCCGTTGCCCAGCCTTCCTCTTCTCCCGTGGCACTGCGAATACGGCTTTTCTTCTTTCCTTTACGCGCCTTTGAATGCTCAGCCTCATTCAAGCTAGAATCATACTCGTGCTTCACATGCCTATCCGCAGCAGTGTTTTGATGACCGTTTGTATAGAGCCTCCCATCCTCCAAGATGTTCAAGTCGTAAATGAGGTCGGCTCTAAGCTTGTAGGATGATACCGTCTTTTGAGGATTGTTGGAGAATACGGCACGCCGCAAATGTATACCTCTATCGTGTACGCTCACAATTTTCGCATTTAGCTGTCGCCCATCTTTGAGCATAATCTCAATAGCCAAGTTTTCATATTGCTTAGTGCTCATGACAGGCAAATGATGGAGATGGCGGACACTGAAGCGACAACGGACAAATTACTGGATTCTGTACCAAATAAATTTATGGAGAAGTGTAACTTAAATATATTTCTATAATCCTGACGCCTCGTAGATGCTGATATGCTCTCATGCAAAGATTTGATGTTAAATGCTCATGCCTTTCCTATTCTGCCGCTGTCTTGGTACAATCCAAAGCTTTGGCGAGATGCTGAGTTTGGTGCTAATGGATAGTAAGACTGGTCCTCGATCTCCTTTATGTCCCAGTTATTGCTTTTCATTCCCACTGAAAATTCCAAGTCTTCTTTTGTTATGGAGTCCCAGTATTTGTAGACCATCATGACCGCAAGCAAATTGCATGTAGTGGCAAAGAACAAGGCATCCACGTAGTGTTGAGCGCCATTGCATATCTGTGGAGAAAAGATGTAGAGGAGTACTTGTCCGGTTGCGAGGAAGAAAATACCAGACAGTAAGTGACCCAGCGGCCACCTTTCCTGCAGTGTGAAGACAACCAAGACTGTCTGCAAGAGTGCATAGACGGCTAGGCAAAGGGCGTTGAAGATGTAGAGTACGATGAAGAGCCCCACGGTATTGGTAGGCGAAAAAGGACCCCATGACTTGAAGGTGCAGATGCCAATGACGCCGCTGACCAAGAAGATGAATAATGCGGAAAGCCGTAGTAGCCATAGTGACAGCTTTGTCCCATCTTCATATATCTGGAATCCAACAAATGCGTTCACCAGTAAGGACCAACATGTGCCACAAGACAATCCGACTTGTACTGCCACAAAGTATGAATATGGCGCACTTTCCGGAGGGACGACTCCCGTATCAATGCAGAGCGAGATGGCGGTAAGGAGGAAGAAGAGGTAAAAGAGGGTCAAGATTTCCTTCCTTCCGACAGCGGTGTATTTCGAGCGGATGTGAAGGATCATTATGATGGTCATAATGAGGGCGACAATATGTATGAATCCGGTTGCAGCTTGAAATATTATCGTATTTGCTACCTCCACACTGCGCGCATAGCAGGTAGGTTGCAGGCCATCGCTCCCTAGTAACTGACAAAGAGGTAGTGGTGCATGTTTGCATAGGAGTTCAAAGTCGCCAAACATGTAGATGCAAGCCTGGTTTGAAAAGAGAGTGATGGAGGTATGGGCGAAGCGGATATAAAGGAGAGTATGCTCAGCACTCTCAGGCGAATAGTTGCGCTTTAGTTATAAGACCGGGTGGCTAGCCAGCTCTCTCTATTATGTTGGTAGCAGGTGGGTGGCTAGCCGTCCTCGTGAGTTTTAAAAAGATTGTCTTCTTCTGCTGTCCAACCACCCGCTTTCTCCTCCAAACCAGTTGCAATGAGTTGTGGGAGGGACGGAAAAGGAGCGTGGCAGGGTGTGGAAAGGGAGAGGTGGTCTCATCCTGGCTGTATCAGGAATCCGCATTTGAGAGAGGTTGGGAAGAGGCGGGTATGGGGTGAGGCGGAAGGAAGAAGGTTGGTGGTCTGACAGGTGGGAAAAATCTGACCAATCACATGGATCGGTGTTGTTCTCTTTTGGGAAATACCAGTTTGTTCCTGAATTCTGATTGGCCAGTGAATTCCCTTCCAGCCAATCAGACACCAAGGCAGAACTGTGATGCAATGCACTGCACCTCTGCTGCGACAGCTGACACGATGTGACAATATTCACGCGATGTGTATATGAGTAAATCTGACGTACTACGTCAACAGTTAGATCAAGCAGTGCCGTGGGAAGAGGCAGCCAAGGGGATCGTAAATCATCGGTTTTCACGTTAGCAAAGCAAAAAGTGATCAGTGATCTCCGACCTCCATCCGTAAGCGCACGCATCATGCGTCAGAACGAGAAGGATATTTGCATCCGAATGTCTATGCTAGCATACCCCATATGTACTAGGAAGCCATCGACCGGATGGATAGGCCGGCTGCTATTGCCTGTCCAAATAGGCCACGTGACCTGACGATTCGAAAATATCGAACGTTAATGGAGCATTAAAAAAAGTTTGACACGTGACTTTTACCACACATAATTTTCAAAACACGGTTGACAATTTCTACTCTTTTCGCTGGATAGAATTTTTCACCTATACCACGGAGACGCTTTTTGAGCGCGAGGACTATGAATACCACTTAGACGAGTCAAAAGCATTCTGGCAGTATGTATATCAATAGCTCTTGATTATTAGATTACTAGCACCAATTTTTGGATGCTCCGTTAAAAAGGAGTCTATCGAAAATTAGCACCGGAGGGTGAGGGTGCGAGCCGGTTGACCCGAGTGGTGAGTGAGCTCGCCTATTTGCTCCGTCGTATCATAGCACATGACTCCTTTCGGCAAGGGTAAATTTCCGCTTCGGGGGAGGGCTGGATTATAAGGATGCTATCACTCATGCACAAATTAGCTTTGAACACTAAATAAGCTTAGCTATGGTGAGATCGGCGCCACCGAAAACTCGAAAACTCTATTTATAATAGGCGCGCTTTCTTTAAATATAAAAGCCACGTCACACGCCCAGAACCCACATGCGGCCACACTGATCGACACGGGAGATCGGCCGTCTCCTCCTATCCCCTCTGCTCTCGGACGTGACCGGAATGCGTGTAAATTTCCCGCATCGCTACTTCCTGCATCGTGATTTGTCAGTTGCTAGCCATGCCTTGAGACTTGCCGCAGGCGGAGGCAGAAACGAGTAAGCGGGAATGCTTGGCTATCTGGGTATGCGTCCTTGCAAGTAATCTGTCCATATTCGAGACAGCTTGGCATATTCATTGCATAAACATGGGAGGCACAAATCTAGAGCACGCACGCTTAGAAGCCGACAGCGGGAATTGGCCCCGGACGCTCGGTATCGCTGGGTGGGGGGCTACAGATAAGCTGTTCAGACGTGGAAAGGTATATTTAGATTTTTGAATCACATGGCCCGGAAATCATTCGACGTGTGGGCGGCTGGCCGATGATCTCCGGCTCCCCTCTACGTAATCCCTCTGTCGTCATTGATCGCCCCCTCCCTTTTCGCCCCTCCCTGGACCTTGGCCCACACCACCGCCCCCTAAATTCCCTCTCCTCTTTGTTCCCTTTTCCTTTTCCAGATGGGGAAAGTCCACGCTCGGCAGGCGGGATGCAGAAATTCAAAAAGCGAGCGACGAAGGTAGCCCACTCTGCCTGGCCTTCTTCCCCCAACATCTCCAAGAGGCGCCTTCTCGCCCTTCTCGCGTGCCACATGCCGTCATACATATAAGCTGACTCACATCCCCTCTCCCCGTGGCAACCTTCTAACCTACTGACTTGGCCAGACTCCTGGACAGAGGCATCTACACTCCTTTACATGCAAATGCTGGCTTGAGTGACGATGTTGAAGCAGCCTGAGTCGCCCGATGCCTTTGGCATCAATGGGGTGGGAGGTCTTTGTGAGTATGCAAGCTCACTGATATGCTTCTTCTGGTTTGAGTCATCCTACTGTCTGCATCATCTTACCACGTCAACCAAAAGCATGGCATTCGAGGCTATCAGAGATTTCCAGATGGAATCTTACAATAGCATACCTACTGCAGCATTCACGCAGTGGGTTCGAACACTTCTAAACACCACGCATTTGTCGACAAATGTCGTTGTCCTGGCTCTGCTATTTGTATACAGATTGAAAGTGATGAATCCTTTGGTTCAAGGAAAGAGAGGCAGTGAATACAGACTGCTCACAGTGGCCTTCATGCTAAGCAACAAGTTTTTAGACGATAATACTTACACCAACAAAACCTGGGCCCAGGTAACTAGAATCGATGTGAAAGAGATTCATGTGATGGAGGTGGAATTCTTAAGCAATATGCGCTACACCATGTTCACCAACAAACGTCAGTGGCTGGAGTGGCAGGAGCTAATCCGTAACTTTGCTTCTTTAGCAATCATTGCCAAAAGAAACATGCACACTCGCGCAATACAATCGCACACTTACTCTCTTCCATCCCCACCGTGGTCTGTCCCCGACTCTCCGTCTCTGCTTCAAGAAGTCACAGACATGCCTGGCTCCAGGAAGCGAAGAATTGAAGACCACATGAATGGAGGAATAAGTAAGCGGAAGCATCCTTCTATCGAGTTTGGTATGCCGTTTGTCCCTGCTCAATCTGTACAACCTTCATATCACCAAGCCAAGTCCCTGAGATCCATGGCCTTTGAAAATACGTCGATTGGACTTCTCTCTCCAGTACCATACACATCAATTGCGCCGACTGCTTACAACTTCTTCGCGTCGCAGACTGTGCAATCAGAACAGATGCCTCGGCGTGTTTCAAAATCGGTCTGTCGAGACTCGCCATACGCGCCCGTCAAGGCGGTATCTGCGTTGAGAGAGCCTGTGTCACCTCTCTCTCGTTTCGATAGGCCCACCCATGCACGTCAAGATCCACAAAACCTTGAATATGAGACAATTGGACATTCGCGGAATATTCGGCAGGGCGTGGCTGGTGCATACGGCTGTGCAGATCAGCCCATCGACCTCACAGCATCTATAATGCCGGTCTCCGCTCCCATGACTTCGGTTTTAAGCGCGCCACCTCCACCACTCTCCCCGTACCCCCTACAAAAGTATAACCCGGACTTGAGCTGGCCATGGCCGGATGATCTTCCAATCTATTCCCTTCACTCCGGTCAAGGACGCGAATAAAGTTTACATCGATCATAGTTGAATGAAGACATGTGCATTGGGCTGGAGTAGGAGCATATTAGGCAATCATGTATTTTAATTTAGGCTAAACCCTTTGCTCTATTATTATTGATGACTTTCTCCCGACGCTCTTCTTCACCGGGTCAAGCGTGTCTATACCCTATTGTGAAGAGGATAGCCTATTGAGACGAAGAACCTGGATTTATGAGCCATGTGACAATGGTATCTGGCGGCAGCGGAGGCAATGCTATTCTTCCTTGCCTCCGCTACTTTGCATCCGTTTCGCACGTCCTACCAATATCTGACAATGGAGGCAGCACGAGCGAGATTCTTCGCGTGCTAGGTGGTCCTGGCATTGGAGATCTACGATCGCGTCTACTTCGTTTGATTGAGCATGATCAGGGTGAAGTTGGCGCCATGAAAGAGCTACTCAACCATCGTCTCGACAATGACGGCATTCGTGCAAAGACAGAATTTGGAGAAATCGTGGATGGAACCCATCGATTGTGGAATAACATTACGAGTGAGAAGAGAGAACTGCTTCGATCCTTTCTCGTCTATGTTTCCGCTGAAATCACAAAACGCATTCGACCACTCTCCCCATTTCATTATGAACAGGCATCGCTTGGAAACCTCTTTCTGACCGGCGCACGACTTTTCTTCGGGTCACTGGAGTCCGCCATCTACTTGCTTGCATCCATCACACATATCCCTGAGAGCAATCAAGTTATACCTGTCTTGAATACAAATTTTCCACATCATATCGCTGCTCGATTGCAGGAAGGAACAGTCATAGTTGGCCAATCTCAGATTTCACATGCAACCGACATCGGACTAGCTGAGGAACAGACGGAGGAGGATGCCAACCTCCCCGGTTCTTTATCGACTCTCCGACGTAAGCGCATCGTTTATGAGAAAGAGAATGCGCAACACTTGCCGAGTCCAATAAAAGAAATCTTTTATATAAACCCGTACGGCGAGCAAATAAAACCGCTGGTAAACCCGAAAGTAATTCACAACATCGCTTCTAGTCAAGGAATCGTGTACTCCTGCGGCAGCTTATTCACCAGTATCATCCCCTGTCTCGTACTTGAGGGCGCAGCTAGAGCTATTGTGGCTTCCAATGCATGCAAGATTCTTATTTTGAATGGGTCTCTAGACCGTGAGACGGGTCCCTCTTTCACCGCCCTAGATTTCATCTACGCTATTACCAACGCATGCCAACAGTCGATGAAGGAGCCAGTCGTTCCATCCTCAGTCCTTACCGATATCATTTATTTGATTGCATCTGATATACAGATCGACACGCTACGCATAGAGAGCCTGGGAATTAATGTTAGTGGCGTTGCTAGACCAGCAGGAAGTACCGCCGTGTATGATACAGAAGAGCTGGGAAACGTCCTGGTGGCGTTGATCGGGAAAGAATCGCGTGGTTGATTTTCCTATCGTGGCATTCTCGTTCGTTTCGATGTAGATGTCTCCTTTGCAGACTGGGCCTGTTTGAGAAGGCCGTCTAGGTCTAGATCTCTCCATGCCGGCTCTTTGAATCGGCTTGTAGCCTTTGCGATCCCAAATGCAGCGTGCTGATCGGGTATGACATTATCCTCATCCTCCGGATTCACAGGCTGAAGCTCCTCCGGCACACTGATCTCATCAAAAGGGATCTTGTAGGCCCATTTTTCCATGAGCTCACAAATGCGAGACTCGTGAAGCTGGATGTGTGTTCGCGAGCTGTCCTTCATGTTGCTTCAATTGCAGAATTGAACCAGCATGCTCTATACACTGGAATGGAATGAAGAATAATGAAAGGGTCGGCAGTCAAGCACTTGATGCGTAGAAGGAACTAAAGGAAGGACATCAATAGGGGATGCAAGTGGTTTTAATTTTACATTTGAAGCTTCCTTCCATCACGCGCGAGATCTCATCAGCCTGTCTGCGGTCCTCTTCTTCTGCTGCGAGCCTCATCTCATCTGCACGTTAGACACGCTCATCAGTCGTTCTCTTACCTTGCGGAAACCAATATCATGTGAATATTCACGGAAGCATTGTCGGCAGATGTTCAATCCGTACTTCCTCACCAACCCAGCCTGGTGCTGGCACACTCTGCACTCCCTTGATCCTTTGCCGTATCCCCTTGGTCTACTAAACCAAACTTGATCGTGTGCCATTCTCTTGATTTGCTGATCGAAGTGGTAGTGGTTGAACAGATCTTCAAATTTAGGTGAGTGGACTGCTTTATGCGATGAGTGGAATAGGGCTGTTGTGGCGTAGGGTTCGACGGATGAGCAACGAATATGTAGATTACTATGGACTTTTGGGAATCATCGAGGATGCTTCCGAGCACGACATTAAAAGGGCGTTTCGGAAGAAAAGCCTGCAGGTGCACCCAGACAAACGACCGGATGACCCAAAAGCCAGCAGGCTGTTTTACGAGCTCACCGTTGCTCAGGATATCCTGCTCGACAAGGAATCCAGAGATGCTTTTGATCGTGTCCGCGCCGCTAGAGTCGCACGCAAAAGAAAGCACGAGGCACAGACTAGTGACAGACGGCGAATAATAAGTGATTTAGAGGCAAGGGAAACGAAACAACGCTCACAAAGCGATGCGGAGGAGATGCTTGCACGCAAGATTGCACAGATCAGATCCGATAGCGCCAAGCTAAAGTCGAAGTTACAGGAAGATCGGCGAAACTCCCTTTCCTCCCCGATGGCCACTCCGAAAAGCGCCGCTGCAACCCCACCAACAACCTCGGATAATTGCATGGTCAGAGTGAAGTTCCGTCGCAGAGACCCGGACTTTGTTGAAGGGGAGCTTCAACGTTGTTTACAAAGGTTTGGGAAGATTGAAAAAATCATTCTCATAAAGCCGTCGAGTCTCAAACCCGATAAAAAGTATCAAATGGGGCTCGTCGTGTTCCACAGTGCATCGGATGCAATGGCAGCTGTGCGTAGCGGTCTTCGTGACGACTTTATCAACAGCGTCGCTTGGACAACCTCAGAGCCGAGTCCTTCAACACCTATCTCGTCACCTGCTCCATCGTTCCGGTCGTTTCACACGACACCACAAACACCGGCAAGGTTTTAGTGGCCTGTAAATGCATGCATCTTTCAGGGTTATGAGCATGTCGCTCTTGTAGACAGTAATTTGGGAGACAAAGGCATGCGCAAGAGAAACGGGTATGCAATATCAATTCGACTTCATATTACTCACACCTACATACCAGATTACACCAAAATAATGCATGCTGTATCTCTAGACCAGCCAATGTGTTGATGAAAGGATTCAAGGTTCGATGTAGCTAGACGTCCGATGGGAGTAAGACATGGACTTGCCGAGCTTTTCGAGTTTCTTCTCAGCGCTCTCCGCTCGCTTTCTCCAGAACTTGATTTCCTCCTTGGACTCTTGAAGTCTCTTTGTCAAGCCCACGAAGTCAAATTTCCGCCTGCGTAGCTCTTCGATTTCTCGGCTAGCACGAGAGAGCTCCCGAGAGAGCTCTTCATCGCGAATTTGCAGGTCTTTGGATAGACGGCTCACTTCACTAGTCGCGGTATTTCCCACAATAGTAGACCGCTTGGAGGCTGTGGTTTGTCGTGTATTGCCACGTAGTCGTGCAAAGAGATTCATTTCTGACTTGGTCTTTGGCATTCCCCCTGCAGGGGTATTGAGCGAAAAGACACTCGAGCTGGGAGTAGGTACATCCTCGTTGATATCCCCTGGTTCCACGTTCTCCTTGATGGCGTTATCCAGATTTGTGGAAATTCTCCTCCCCATTACTGGGCTGGGTGCAGTATTGTTGGCAACTTCCTGTAACGCAGAGTTCCGACGGCTGTTGTCACGAGGACTAGAGCTTTCCTTCTCTTCCGTGACGGAGTTGACAACTTCAATTTGACTCTCCTTTCCTTTGAATCCTTGGGCATCCAGGGCTCGAACAATTTCGTGCCAATGATAAATGAGAAATTCAGCAACTTGTGCTGCATTCCTAGCCTTTTCAACTTCGACACGAACCATATCTGAGTTTATCGGACTGCCTGGAGACTGGGGCCTCTCATCTTCTGAAACCTCCTCCCTCACGCTGCTATGGAGAAGCGGTCCAAATATGATTCCAAGAGTTTCGGGTTTCATCAAAGCCACCTTATCAGTCGCCTTGATCGACTCATCATTCACAGCAGTCTCTGATGCGTCGCTCACAGCTCGGCACAGTCCAAAGACAGCACACAACAGGCTGAGTTGTGATTGTGACTCGATGGTCCGAAGTGCAAGTGCACACATTAGAGGAACGTCGGAGGCTTGAATGTCAGCATGGCGATTGCAGAGCTGGAAAAGGGCTTTGTAGGTTCCGGGAGAAGGTATGAGGCCGCGTGGAAGCCCGGCGATGTATCGCTTTAGCAGACAGGCCACTTCGTGTATCGTATAATGCACTTGATCAGTGGATTTATAGACCAACTTTGGAGATATCGTTAGATAAGAAGAGGGTCGAAGAGTGGCGAATTTCTCGACCAATTCATTAAGAACAGGCACCGAGCCAGACAATCGGAATAGGCCAGGTGTGTCGACTCCATGATCTAAGATATTTTTGACGGCAAAATAAACCAGCGTAGGGACTTGTAGAGGTCCAGTCGCTAAATTGTCGGCAAGGACAAGATCCAAGGAACCAAATGTTCGCATAGCCTCGTCCAAGTCAACTCCAATTAGACCCCTCCCTCTCCCTAACAAAGACTCGACATCGGTCGTGCTATGGCTCTTTGACAGGCTCCATCTTGACTTTGATCGAGGCACTTTTGCAGCCTTGCCTGCCAAATCATTACTAGTAGTACTGCGTTTCATGAATGTCAGAATCTTAGTCTGTGCGCTCTCCGAGACAGCAGGTGACTCTGCAGTCAAAGAAAGCGGTGACAAGTCCGTGAGCGTGTCTGGCGTCATTTGAAAGGCAATTGCGTACTTCATTGCCAGGCCGTTGAACTGCTCCACAAACGGCAATACAGCTTCACTGAATGCCGGCATTGCAATAGGATCTGGCGATAAAGACTCGACCCCTCCGCGGGAGTATTTTGATTGGCGACTGGAAGACGACCGCATAGGCCGTAAGCTCGGTCGACCGGGAATTTCTTCGATAACTTGCGTATTGAGGGAGTTCATTCTGCCTGCAGAATCTTCCAAGCCGAGCTACGCGTGGTGCAACGGATTTTGACTGAAAGAATGTCGAAACAAAGACTAAATGAGTGACTCAAGAGGAGGCCCGGACGCTCGCTCTTTGGCTCGGAGACAGAAGCAGTTGAGAACTGTGTAGCCGACGGTGACAAACGGTGACTGCCAAAGGAGTGACCAGTATGCCCGATGGTTCCAGACGCGCGAGAAGAACAGAGGAATGATGTTGCACGTAATGCAACGCGCTGTCGTTGGGGCAGGGGCAGAATGGAGGCGTGTGATTGGTCAGAAATTATTACCGCGTTTTGCAAGGCTTCCAAAGGAGGGAATGGAATATGTGAACAACTGTGAAGAATATGTACAACGGTCAGCTCTCCTGCTTAATGGAAGTCTGCGGGAAGATGGCTGAGGAGGCGTCGTTGTCGCCATGGATGAGGTATTTGAGTATGTCGCTGAGTGTAAGTATGCCCTTCAGTCGGTTCTGATCGTCAACAATAATCAGCCGATGCAGCCGTGAGCGTCGAATGGTGTCGAATATGGTATCCAGCCGGTCCTCGTCGGTGCATTTATGAACGCCAGCAAAGTCGTCTGCACGTCGAAGTATGGCCTCGCCAACGGAAAGATCTAAATCATTGTAAGCGCCGCCTTTGATGAGGTTGATGATATCCACGGCCTCGTAGATGTTCAAAACGACTCCTAAAAGTTAGACATCGTCATAGACCTCCCTACCCGCATCGTCGACGATGGGTACGCTAGCTATTCCACGCACCACCATCACCTTGATGACATCAATGACCGGAGTCGACATGTCTGCCGCTGCCAGATTCTCGTACGACCCTATTCGCAGATCACTGAGAGGCATTCGCAGCTTGTGTGTGTCTTTACACTTTGGTAAGATAAATTGGTGCATCGCCCACTTACATTTACGGCAACAAACTTGAGAATCCTGTACTGCGTGAGTACGCTGAGGACCATTTGTTCATTGGTCTCGTCATCGCTATCGATCAGCGGTATCCTGCGTGCTCGTGACGAAAGCATCATGCGGCAAGCGTCGTACAGCGGTTCCATGGGGCTGATGGAGAGGGTTTCCGGTGGGTCGGCTCCAATAGCCTTCTCCACGGCCCGCAACCCTGACAGCTTGAAGCCGTCGATATCCTGCCGTGCGTCCGGATTTTGATAGTAGTACTGAATCACATTGATGAAATCCTGTGCTGTCAAGAGGCCAGAGAAGGAAGACGTAGCACTATTCCACAGCGGCGCAGAAACAATATCTAGATTAGTCCAGAGCCCTCCGTAATGCTCCTACTGTTCTGCACCAGAATGTTCAGCGACTTGCGCACAAACAAAGAAGTGTCGAGGACGATGAGCCGGAAGGAAACGGGCAGGACATCGTAAGCGGTCCGCCTCTTCAAGAAGTCGCGGATCCCTTCCTGTAGGGGGGCATTAGCCAGATCGACAAAGGACCTACCAGACCCTCCTGCTGACTTGCGTCTATCTCCTCCCCAGATTCGTGCATCGACACATAGCACGGGGGCCCCTGTCTGTGTTGAGTGTTGGGTGTATTTGGGTGGGCTCGTAAGTGGGGTGAAGTGGGGTGAGTGAGGAGGCTGCCAATTCGGCGACGAGACTGGCGAAGTGAAGAGGAGAAGGTTCGGAAGAGCAGTGCGCCCGGGAGATGCCGTTTGCTCGACTCGATTCAAGGGCCCTATTGAGCCTGCACGGTGTCGACGCTGCTCGTTTTCTTCAGGGGATCATATCCAACAGCGTGCCCACGGCAGGTGCAAAGTACGGCTTCTACTCCGGCGTCTTCACCGGCAAAGGAAGGGTGCTTCATGACGTCTTTGTCTATCCCACGAACCATTCCAGACAATGGAGGGACTCAGTTAAAAACCCTGACGAGCCGGGCTACCTGCTGGAGTGCGACCGCACTGTCGTCGAAGATGCCTACAAGTACCTACGCATATTCCAGCTGCGCTCCAAGTTTGAGATTCGAAGGGTGGATGCGCAGGAGTATGGGGTGCATGCGCTGTGGGACGAGTCACATCCTGAGGCCGACCATATTGGATGCGTCGATCCTCGAACGCCCACACTAGGCTCTCGCGTCGTCCTACCGGCGAACGCCACTCCTGAGGTAAAGAGGGCAAGCTTTGAGGAGTACACGATGCGACGCATGCTGCAGGGCGTCGCAGAAGGACAAAAAGAGATTATTGGACATGCTGCGCTGCCCATGGAAGCCAACATGGATTACATGTCGGGCATCGACTTCCACAAAGGCTGCTACGTGGGCCAAGAGCTCACCATCCGCACACATCACCAGGGGGTGGTGAGGAAGCGCATCGTACCTGTCCAGCTCTACGACCTGCAAATGGAGCCACCTCCTGCGTTGACCCCTGTCACCTCCTCAAGCAACAACACCTACTATGCAGAGAAGTCAGAGATCTCACGGGTTGCCGGGGCAGGACGGCCTCCCGGGCACTTCCTGGCTGGAATTGCAAATATTGGACTGGCGTTGGTGCGGCTGGAGGTAGTGAAGCCTAGAAAACCAGGGAATGAGTCCCCTTCTCCTTCTTCTTCCAGCACCGCCTTCAAAGCTCTCATCCAGGGCCAGGAGAAAGGACTTGCCGCGTTCCAACCAGACTGGTGGCCCTCCGAAGAGGAAGCCAAGCACCCATAGACGCGTGGGCCAGTCGGGTGGGTTCCTGACAACATGCGACGCTAACGTGGCATGCTACCATGGCGGCTCCTGATTGGCTCCCGGGCCCCCCACCGGAATTCATATACTTCAACCCCATCATGTACATAAACAAGTAGAAAAACTTAAACATCCGAGTCGAAGGGGAAGATGAGAGTAGCTATCGTCACTGGTTTGTCGTTTGTGTGATTTCGCTCACAGACAGAAAATTTTGTATGCCGCCTGTCATGCAAGACAAGTACTAACGCAACCAGCTCCCCAAGCTCGACGGCGTCACCCGCACCCTGGCGCGTCTGCTGACCTACCTGCGAAGCAAGGGACACCAGGCTATCATTATTGGACCAGACAATGGAGTTGTATGAATATGTACACTGCATAATCTGACAATAGAGGGAATACGAAGGGTTTCCAGTCCACTGCGCACAGCTGGCTCTTCCTCTTTTCTTCTACCCAGAGCTGAAATTCAATTTTGCGACGCCAAACATCGTCTATGCGCTGCTGCGCTTCAAGCCGGACATTGTGCACTTTGTCGATCCAATCCTCTTTGGTCCCCAGCTTTTGTGGATCTGTCAGTGGCTGCTTCCCAACACGCCGCGAATCTCGTCTTTCCACACAAACATAGGCCTGTATGCCTCAATGTATGGATTAGGATGCGCATCGTCCACAATATGGAGCGTCAAGCGATCGCTGCACGACTCGTGCGAGATCAATTTATGCCCAAGCGCATCGACGCGGGATTCGTTGCGACAGCAGGGCTTTAGAGAGGAGAAGATCCGCGTATGGAGTCGTGGGGTAGACTGTTCGACTTTCAACCCCGCCAAAAAAGACGACAAATTGCGCTCCAGGTGGCTCGAGGGCTCGAGGCGGAATAGCACGGAATCTTTTGATGAGGGGATTTCCATGAGACTACCGACATCCGATCGCGTGGTTCTGCTGTATGTTGGAAGGTTGGCGTGGGAAAAGAATCTACGGGTATTGGTAGAGGCATACCGTGGCCTCGACCATGCCGCCTGTCACCTTGTCATTGTTGGAGATGGCCCTGCCAGGCCGTCGTTGGAGGATGCCTTGCGTGGCTTTCCTGTCACATTTACAGGGTATCGCACGGGCGAAGATTTGGCAAGTTGTTATGCCTCGGCTGACGTGTTTGTCTTTCCTTCCGTCTCCGAGACATTTGGACAAGTCGTCACAGAGGCCCACGCCTCAGGACTACCGGTTGTTGCCATCAATTCTGACGGGCCGAAGGATATCATCCTCCCTGGACTTAGTGGAATCCTCGTTGATCGCAATGATGAGGATCAAGTGCCCACCTACCGGGAAGCGATTGAGAGGCTCATCCTAGACCCAACCTTGCGGCAAAAGATGAGCAAGAAGGCTCGTGAACGCGCTGCGGACTTCACTTGGGAAGGCGCTATGGAGCATTGTATCCATGCCTATCAAGAGGTATATACCCGCATGCTCATTTAACTCACGTACAGGCCGTCAGTCTCAAAAACATGCGTCTCGCCAATTGCTAAGGAGCATGGTTTGTCAATATCATCATACTCGTAGAAACGACTTTCAACTTCCAGGTCACATTATTTGCCGGACAATGAGACTTGTGATTGCAAAAAGTAGAATAAGAATTGCCCGGTCAATCCATCTAGAAACATGGTCGACTTGAGGTGAGGGTTGAGTAGTTGGGCTGGGAGTGGCATGGATAGTGGCATCTGGCGAGCTGTCGCGAGCGGGTGCCGTAGTTGCTGCTGTAGGAGTATTTGTAGAATCCCCGCTGGGTGCGGTTTCTGTTTGCTTCTCGGCAGGCTTGGAATCTTGGTAGACAAAAGACAAGGCGGAAGGAATCTGACTCATTGTGTCTGCCAATTCTATAGCCTCCTTAGACGGTAGCAGGTCGATGTTGGCCTTTCCACAAGTACGACAAACGTAGGAACTCGAGTCTCGGCATATCTCTTTGCGCGCATTCACCTGCATGTCGATCCCGCCGATTGCACCTTCCGCCTTTGTTGGCATGAAGGCAATGAGAGCCAGGATGGCTGTGCGAATGCCCCACGCGGCGGACCAGGAGGATTCATGAAAGCGAGATATACTCAGACAGATCTCTCGGTTGACCTCGAAGCGTCCATTCACATGTGAGAATTTGAAGGCGGGCGGTCGAAGAGGGTAGTTGGGGGGCAGCAGGATGCGTCCGTGGAAGCGGCCGTCTTCAAAGTCCGTCCCTTTGGCGCCTCGGATGACAAAGTGCCACTCAAAGATGCTCTCCTCAGTCGGTGCAGCCCAGAAGGCCTCGGTGGGGTTGTTTGCGATCTCTTTGGCCTCTTGCAGGATTCTTCTCGAGGTGATGCTCGCCATGGACGTGCGATGAGCGAGAATACCACGTGTCAATAACGAGCAAGGACGAGAGGTAGAGTCTTTTGCGCTCACGAAGCAAAAGCACTCAGATGGGCAAGTGCTGTCATTAGAGTTGCATCCTGGAGACAAAGGGACAGCGCGATGAGTAGCTGGGCGCGATGGAAGGAGACACAGAAAGCAAGCAATTCAGCAAAGACAAGCAATAGTATCTCCGTAGAGTCCGCATAGACTACACATCGTCGACCCCTTATTGACCCATCGCCCATCGGCTCCCTGGCTGACTAGCTGACTGCCTGGCGTGTGACACGCACAACTTGGATCGCAACAACAAACTGGGACAGCAAAGCAAACACAATCCGCCCCAGTTTCGACCAGGGAAGTACACATTGTGAGATCAACACGGGCACAAGGTAGATAGACAAGACGGCGGGCACGAATTGTAGAAGGCAGTTGGAGACGTTTGAGGAAAGCCATAAACTAGCAAAAGGTCAATGCTCAGAAAGTAGAGAGGAATAGGAACTCGAATCAAAGACAAGAAAGCAGGAAAGACCAATGAATTCAGACAGCCCAGATCACCTCAACTATTCTGGCTATCCGCCGACGCATGGTGTTGGTGCGGGACCGGAAGCACCAGCCTCCATGAGCCCTGGAGGCCAATCCGAGCAGAATAAGAAATCTCTCTACGTTGGCAATCTGCATCCCAAAGTAAGTGAAAACATGCTCACCGAGATCTTCAGCGTGGCAGGGGCAGTACAGAGCGTAAAGATAATACCCGACAAGAATCTGCAGCATAGTGGGATGAATTATGGCTTTGTGGAATACGATGATCCTCGCGCTGCAGAGATTGCCATGCACACACTTCACGGCCGTAAGATCTTTGAGACGGAAGTAAAGGTGAACAGAGCCTACCAAGGACTACAACAAGGTAAGGAAGACACGAGCAAGCACTTTCATATTTTTGCCGGTGACCTAGCCAATGAAGTCAATGACGAGGTTCTCAATAAGGCCTTTTCTGCCTTTGGAAGTATGTCCGAGGCGCGAGTCATGTGGGATATGACGACCGGGCGCAGCCGTGGGTACGGATTTGTTGCTTTCCGCGAGCGTGGAGACGCTGAGAGGGCAATTGCGAGTATGAATGGCGAGTGGCTTGGTAGTCGGGCCATCCGATGCAATTGGGCCAACCAGAAAGGCCAGCCCATGGCGGGCCAGAACCACACTCCCCTCAACCAAGCGATGATGATGAACAGCTACCCCAACTTCTCTGCTAGTCCTCATGGTAGCCATCTCAACTACGAGCTTGTTGTTCAACAAAGCCCTCAATGGCAGACGACGGTTTATGTGGGCAATCTTGGACCCTACACGACACGTTTGTTACTACAAGAACCTTAATTAACGTGACAGAAAGTGATCTTGTCCCATTGTTTCAAAATTTTGGATATATTGTGGAGGTGAGAATGCAGCCTGAGCGCGGGTATGCATTCATAAAGATGGATATCCATGAAAATGCAGCCATGGCGATATGTCAATTGCATGGATTTCACGTGCAGGGAAGGAATATTCGTTGCTCCTGGGGGAAGCAGGACAAGCAGCAGGGATACGAGAATTCTCCCACCCAGGGTTACCCCATAAGTCCGCAGCAGCAGTACTATCCGCAATATGCGGGCCCAACCATGGCTGCATCCATACCCCAAGCAAACTATGAATACCCCTACAATTCGCCTTCCCGGCCGGCGGCCTATGGACAACAGCAGTATGCCAATTCACAGCAACAGCAACAACAACAACAGTACGCCGCCCCTCCACAGACATACAGCAGTCAAATGCCGGGCGCTCATATCCCAGACCCAAATGTATATGGACAGGGGGTTGGAAGTGATTATTATGCCGGGCGACATTGAGCTTACATACCTACAAGAGCCCGAGGGAGAGAGAAGCTGTACGTGGAAAAACCCGACTATGCATCTTTCAATTGGGATGCTTCGTTGATGGTATCCCAGTCGGAGCTACGCTGCTTGACCGCCTTGTTCTTGCTCTTCCGCCTGTCGAGCTTCCTCTCCATCTGATCCGTAAACGCCTCGCCGGTAGCCAGCCGAGCCTGCTGCCGTTTCCTCATGCGCGCACTCATGGGCCGTGGCTTCTTCCTGCTCGACCCCAACGGCTGCTGGCCCACCCTGCGCATGGCCAGCGCGGTCATCTTCTTCGTAACGCGCTCCTTTTGCGGCTCGTCTTCGCCTTCCGGCCGAGGAATCGACGCAAGACTCACGTCCGGCGCTGGCTGCCGTTTCTCCCTTCTGCTGGGCATCGCGTGGTTGTATTGATTATGGAGACAAACCAGACGCCTACTGCAGACGCGTACATCACAGCCTTCAAGCGCAAAGGCCATTTCGATGCGCTACGCAAAGAGCTGCTCGGTGCTTTTGAGAGCAGCCCCGCCAATGACGACCTGTCCGAGCGATTACGAAGGGTCGTCGACGGTGAAGTCGAACGGGACCCTTCCTTGCTCGCTCGCGACAGGTCCAAGGCTGCGACGCTTATTGCAGGCGCAGTAGACCGTACAGATATCTACTTGAATGCAGAAAAGGAGATCGAGCAGCGGATCCTGACGTCGGTCGCGTTCAAGGAGAAGTTGGACGCCAGCATCAGGGAGATTGTGGAGAGCGCAAACGCAAAGCCTTGATATATTTATGGTTACATGCTCTCAGTCCACAGCCATTTGTCTTTGACTAGCATTCATGGCTTCGGACGGGCCGGGAGCCTGCTCGATTGCGTCATCCGATAAGGATCGAGATGATGTATGCGCCAAGGCGTTGTCAAAGACATATGGACCTGTTGTGATCTTGGGCGTCAAGAGACCATCGCGAAGGTCATTGCGCTGGGTCGCTCGTGGCGTGATGGGAATCCGCATGCCGCAGGGATCAAAGTCATCGCTCTCCGTCTGATTTGGATCATCAATCCGCATCGTCTCCAAGGGGTTGAGTGGCTGGACGGCAGCTGCAACAGTTGTCGGTTCGTCAATTTCCTCTGGGATCTCGTCAATTTCGTGCTCCAAGTCCGCGATGGATCGGCAGTTTGGACAGAGGAATTGGGGGTAGTTTTGGGCAATGATGGGTCGAATGCACTTGTAATGCCAGCAATGCGAACACGGTGCAACAAACAGGCCTTGGCAGGGCGATATATGCAAAAGGCAGATGGCACATTCCAGCGACTGCTCGCCCTTGTTGAGGGACATCTCCCGAACGTGTTTGTGAGTAATGACACTTGCAATTAGCCCTCCGCCATAGTAAGACTCACTTGAACTGATTGACATTTTTCTTCCAGCTCCCATTTAGTTCGCACCGTATCTTGACACACCGATAGATCTCTTCTGCGCCTCCGCGAAAGTCAATCCCCAGCTGGATGACATCGCCGTCCTTGACTGCGAACGCACGGCTCTCCGCACCGGGAGAGGAGAGGCGGATGTGGTTGAGAAATGTGCCTGATGATGACTTGCAGTCTTTTATGAACCACTGCATGCCTTCATTCCAAATCTCCGCGTGCATCCGTGAGACAACCTTGCTCTTGAAGGTAATCCAGGACCGTGATTCGCTACCTTGCTTCTCGCTGAAACGGCCCACCGAGACCTTGCTGCCATTACCCTTGCGCTCCAAGGGGGCAAAGTAGAGCGGCGGCCGAGGGGAGTTGTGTTCGAGGGAGGGGATGATTCGGATGGAGGGAAGCGAGCCCTGGCCCTCTGCCCCGGTGTACTGAGGACCAGGCGCCGACTCCGCACGCAGCCTCGACGCTGTCTGCGAGGAGAGGGTCCCATCGTCGGAAGGCAGGCTCGTCACAGCTCTCCTCAGCCCTGGGGACTGCGAGCGGGGCGAGTGTGGCGGAGGCGTATCGCGGGCATTGCTGCGGGCTCCGGTGACCTGTGTCTGCGACGAGGAGCGCGTGATCCACTGTGCGACTTTCTGTCTTCTCGTTGTCATCTTCTCTCCACTCCACAAGCTGGTGGTGGTGGTGGGTGCCGGATTCACCGATAAGGCATCCGATGCGACGCAGCACACTCTGGCCAGCACCGAGGCTCACGAGGGGCCGTGGTGTAGTGTTTGCCGCACACACAGCAGCAGCAGCAGGGAGGAGGAGGCTGGCGACGGTCACAGAGGCGAATGACACTGCCCGTCTGACGAAAGTTACAGCGCTGCCAAACGGCGTGCGTATTGCCACAGAGGAGCTCCCGGGGCACTTCTCCGCCGTGGGGGTCTATGTAGACGCCGGGAGCAGGTATGAGGCGGAGAGGCTGACTGGCGTCTCGCATCTGCTGGACAGGTTAGCGTTCAAATCAACCTCCGTGCGCTCTTCCAACGCCATGCTGGAGCGCTTGGAGAGCCTTGGGGGAAATTACATGTGCACATCGTCGCGGGAGAGTATCATGTACCAGTCTGCAGTCTTCAATCGCGACCTCGAGACGATGGCTGGCCTGCTGGCGGAGGCGGTGCGGGATCCTTGTATTACAGAGGAGGAGGTCGACCTCCAGCGCGATACGGCATTCTTTGAAATCTCGCAGATATGGGAGAAACCAGAACTCATTCTCCCCGAGCTCATTCACTCCGCCGCATTCAAGAACAATACTTTGGGGAATCCGGTGCTGTGCCCAGAAGAGAAGCTGCCTCATATGTCTGCAGCATTGGTGCATGAGTACCGCAATCTTTTCTTCAGACCTGAAAGGCTTGTGCTCGCTTTTGCAGGCATACCACACGAGCAGTCTGTGAAGCTTGGCGAGCGTTACTTTGCCGACATGAAGTACCGTCCCTATCCCTCTACTTCCTCAAGTTCACAAAAGCTCTCGGCGACGTCGGGCCTGCTGAAGAGCATGTCGACCGTAGCCAGCCCTCTGTCCTTCTCCGCCTCAAACCCCGAACTCTTTGCCCCAGCTCATTTCACGGGAGGCACACAGGAAATTCCTCGCGCTGCAGGTAGCAAAGACGAGTTCACTCATCTTTACATTGCATTTGAAGGGCTTGCGATCTCGGACCCAGACATGTACGCCCTGGCCGTTTTGCAATCTCTGCTAGGCGGTGGTGGAAGCTTCTCCGCTGGAGGCCCTGGCAAGGGAATGTACACGAGACTCTTCACAAATGTTCTCAATCAGTTCGGCTGGGTGGAGCATGCGCTGGCCTTCAATCATTCCTACACCGATTCGGGTCTCTTTGGAATCAGTGCGAGCTGCACGCACGAGGCTGCTCACGCAATTGCCGATGTGATTTGCCACGAACTCTCCCTTACTTTCACGACCGGCCGCGGATGCTTACAAAACTCAGAGGTGCAACGAGCCAAGAATCAGCTCCGAAGCAGTCTCCTAATGAATCTGGAGAGCCGCATGGTCGAGCTGGAGGATCTGGGACGGCAGGTGCAGGTGCATGGAAGAAAAGTCGGGACGAAGGAAATGTGTGACAAGATTGACGCGCTCACGGTCGATGATGTCCGTCGTGTGGCGCGCCGAGTACTTACTGGACAGGTTGTGAATCTGGGGCATGGAACGGGTCGAGTGGCAGCAGTCATGCAGGGAGAAACTGCGCGCATTGGAGATGTGAACAAGACAGCGTCTCGCCATGGCCTAGGCCGACGCCGTTCGTGGCTCTAGTATATACGGTATATAACATTTACTTTTTAGAATATGAAGTCTGCTGCCATCGCCGCGATGGCAATATGGAACTGTCTACACCCTTTCCTGCATACCATCATACTCCGCATCTAGTTTGATCAGAGAGTCGAAAGAGCCACAAGAGGACTTGCTGTTGGAAAATAGATTGCTGCACGATGAATTGGGCACGTACTCGGAGATACCGGATATTGCGTCACGTGAATCTCAGCTCGCGAGAATCCGGCGCGTCAGCATGGATAAACCAACGCCACGGGTGAGTCGTCCAGCGTGGCGAGGACTAACAAAACAGGTAAACCAAGCCCTCCTCGGACAATTCCCAGATCAGATTGTGCGCATCGTGGGCAAAGTGATTTCGCTTCGCGGGACAGAAGGAACCATCGATGCGTCCGGACCCGTCGAGGTGCATCTCAACTCGGAGAGCAATATGCGCGAAGGGAAGTTTGTGGAGATCATCGGTAAGATCCAGTCAGATCTGTCCGTGCGCACGCTGACGACCATCAACCTGGAGGGCAATATTGATATGTCGCTCGTTGATCAAGTCATTCAGCTGACGCACAATCATCGAGAACTCTTCTACTAGACATCGTGCAGGCGTGCACGCAATATTCAGTGCTCATTACATGTATGTATGAACCGTTATTTACTCCAAATGCAATTTTAGGGAGAAGCAGGCTAGAGCTCGTCATTGAGCACGTCGTAGTATGCGTCAAAGTCGACAATGATGGTTTCCTCTTCGCGTCTGTAGGATTTGCTGGGGCTCATAGGAGACGTAACAAGATCGCTCCACGCGTCCGACTGTATTTTTCCACTCGTGAAGAATGGTGGCGGTGATGATGGCAGCATCGTGTCTGTCGAGACAAATCCATCGTGGTCGAGAGTCCCTTGCAAAAGATCAGTGAGCGCCCTTGTTTGCGGCGACAGTAGCTCCTGCTCAATATTTGACGAGTCTATCGTCCGGGTTGGCGATATCTGGCCGTCAAATGAAGTGTTCTTTGGTTTTGCCGAGGCGAATATGCCTGTCCGCCACGGACTCGGAGAGCAGACGTTTCGCAAGGCACTGCTCATTCTCGATGGTGTTTTAAGCAAGTCTTCCATGAAGGATCCGCTCTTTCGTTTTGCTGGTGTAATTGGACTCCCCACCTTGGCGGAAGCCTTTGGTGATCCACTCGGCGCCATATTCTCTTTCGATACCCTCGAGGATTCATTGGTACCACTTTTGCTAGCACCAGATTCCGACCGGACGAGATACTCGATGTTAGGTTCCGATTGAGCAACATTGTTCGGAAAGTCTGCCAAAACAGCCCGTCGAGGTGGGGACGAACGTGATATAGCCGGGTAGTTTCCATCTGTTTGGAAGGGTCTCCCTCTCTTCTTCTTGGGTCTATCTGTCGTTGATGCTTTTGGCCATGGACGCTCCACCTGGCTCACCTCTTCCACTCCCCAAAACTCTTTAGGGCGCTGGCGTTGTTGTTTGGTATAAAAAAGACCACAAGCTAAAAGTTAGCAATTTGAAATTAAAAAAAGGAATACGATTGCACAGACGGATTGTGGTTCCTTCAGTGGTCACGACTCGACGCCAACTGACAGTTCTGATCGACCCGCAGTTCTCACAGAAAGCTGGGACTCTACCAGCTTTTACATCACGCTTTAGCTGCTGCTCAATTGACTTTTTAGATCGTCGCACGTCCTTCTCGTCTTCGGGTGACAAAGATCGAGCCTTTTTCTGAGCAGGCTCCCCTCTCGTGGTAGATGCATCTGAATCAAGACGCCTACGCTTCGTCGGGCTGAATGGCATTACAATCGTCTGATTATCATCATCACTATACATTGAAGCCGATGATTTTGGCGGGAATAAAAGGCCACTTCGTGGTGCTCTCCTCTGCTCTTGATCATCTAAGAATGGGTCCGGCCCAGGGGGAATCGAAGGGAGCCGAGGAGAAGAAACGGCACGAATGTCTTGCAATCCTGGTTCATCATCCTCGACAGCTCCATGAGATTTGTGAGATTCATTAGCATTGTGGGCACTGTAACTTTGGGTAGCTTCGGGAGCCTTGTGAGTCTTACGAGCGTTGGGAACCTCGTGAGCTTCTGCATGTCCTTGGCATGCATTACTTGATTCAATGACGTCTTTAGGGTCTGCACTTGCGGGGATTGTTGGAGCTTCATCCGTCTGACCACCATCCCCGCTATTGTCTGGGGGAGAGGCTGAGGCAAGTAAAAGAGACGGCGAAGAATGATGCTCTGATCTTGGGCCTTCACTTAGGCGGGTTATTAGGCCCTGGTCATAACCATCCACAGCAGCAGAATCAGGACCGTCGACACCGTCTATGAACGGTCTTGTCCGTCGGGGTGGTTTGTACACACGTGTTCCTTTCTGGACAGGTTTGGCAGGCCCCGCTGCAGCCACCAACGACCGGGAGTGAGATGCGGCTAGCGTGGCTAGTACCGAGTTTACACGAGCTGGGTCAGATTTATACAACGCAACCCACGCGGTCGGGTCGTAATCAGGTGGGCACACCCTACTCAACATAGCAAATGCATTCATTGCCTTTATGAAGTCGGATTGAAGAAGTTGAAGGACCGGTTGCAGACGGATTTTGATCTCCAATGTTTCCTTTGAAGCGTTGCTAAAGAGAGCCATGTAGTTGCTTTTAATCTTGCCAACGACTTTATTTGTTTTGGAGTCGGGATTGGAGGCAAGAATCCAGCTTAGCATACCATGTCCGACGAGTGGCAGATCAGCCTCAGTGTAGTCGGTAACGTAAAGAGCATAGTCATGGCTCTGCACCACCACCAGCTCTGGTGAGGCAGCTACCATTGCAACCGCGCATACCCTCAAATCGATGACCCCAATGGGCCCAGAGGAGGGATGTGCCACGCCACCGCTCGCATCTGCACAGATGACTTGCACTTCCAGCGGTTTGGGGAGGCGAGCCAGGTAAGTTGTGTTGTGCTCTTTGTCGAACGTGTAGAGGATCTTCACAGCGACTTCGCGCCGTGCATCCTCGTGCATCTGTTACGTGACGTGTATCAGGCCTCGATAGGTCTCAAGAATGGCCAGCTTGAGTCGTGTGTGTATTAACGAATGAAACAAACGAGTGTCGGGGTGGATGTTT
>JAABUO010000945.1_pt1 | contig 42845 bp, 40 predicted proteins | sample 5559291 | NCBI WGS metagenome assembly JAABUO01 (sample SAMN10711878, study PRJNA513372) | rock metagenome | isolation source: Antarctica rocks | place: Antarctica: Victoria Land, Finger Mt sud
CACCTCTCCCCTCACACACCCCCCCCCCCCCCCCCCCCCCCTTTTCCGCTCCGTCTCCAATCGGTCATCGATGATTGATGGCGGACTATAATATTTGTCTGTTTGTTATGTTGGGAGTTAGGATTGAATGATAACGGTGGGAAGGACGAAGAATGAGGGGGGCGGTTTGGGTGTGTTGTGGGGAGAGGAGGATGGGCTGGTTTTTGCGCGAGAAGGGGCGAGAAGGGGGGGGGGGGGGGAAGCGGGAGGGGGAGACATGGGGGGTAGAAGGGAGGGAAGAAAAGGGGGGGGAAGGGGGAGAGAGATGGAGTGGGGGTGGAGGGAGTAGAGGGGGGAGGGGAGTACAGGGAGGTTTCATTGGGGATTATTGAGAAACAAGCCGTCAATGTGAGAATGTTTGGTCAGCCGAATATGACCCTGTGAAGCTTGTCCTAGTATGAATGAATCATGCTAATTTGAAGGTCTTGTGGAATAGTACTTCATGGAGGAGCTCAATGGGAAAGCCGAAGACTGAGTACCCAGGGCTTCGGCATCCCTCTATGCTAGAGTCTCTATACTAGAGTAAAAGAGGATCTAACGACAGTCACTGGGCCAAGGCCCAGCAACACACGCACGCATGGAAGCCTGCCAGTCCTCTTGGAATCAGAAGTACATGTCCCATTGAGCAGGTCACCGAGATCGATAGATGCATCACAACCGACCGCCTCTACTTCGATTTCTCTTCCTGTTTCAAGGTTTCCCCTGAGAGACCGCCGAAGAGCTGTTGCACATGAGTCAGCCACGCAGTATCACATATTTCGAAGCGGGCAAGAGTGCTAGGCTTACAGTCTCCATCATCATCCCCGTGATCCGATACGGATCCCCATTACTCGCCGGCCTCCGATCCTCAAAGTATCCCTTTCCTTCCGCCGCACAGGCTCTCGGCACCCTCACCGACGCCCCACGATTCGCCACGCCCCATGTGAATGTGTCGATATTCGCCGTTTCATGCTCGCCCGTCATGCGATCGCGATTGCCCTCGCCATACACCTCGATATGCTCGACATTGCGCTTCTCAAGTTTCTCCATGGCGGCTTCGATGTGCTTCATGCCACCGTCAGCGCGCATCTCGGCGGTCGAGACGTTGGTATGTAGGCCGGTGCCGTTCCAGTTGCCTTTGATGGGTTTGGGCTGGAAGGTTATGACGATACCGAATTCTTCAGCGACGCGATGGAGGATGAAGCGGGCCATCCAGAGCTGGTCGCCGACTGAGGAAGCAGGTTAGCCGGCTTGCTCGTACGAGATAATTGTGACGAGGATAGGAGGGTGGGGTACTTTGTGGCTATTGAAATGGGCCAAGGGGTCACGTACGCTCTATACCCTCGCAGGGCCCAACCTGAAATTCCCACTGAGAAGGCATGACCTCGGCATTGATACCAGATAAGTTGATGTTGGCGTACAAACAAGCCTTGTAATGCGCTTCGACGACATCGCGGCAGAAGACCCTATTAGTTCCAACGCCGCAGTAGTACGGGCCCTGAGGAGCAGGGAAGCCGTTCTTGGGCCAGCCATACGGCCAGTTGTCGGGACCGAAGAGGGTATACTCCTGCTCGAGACCGAACCAGGGCTCGTGCTTGGCGTTGGCCTCCATCAGCCTCGCGGCCTCGTGGCGGTAGTTAAATTTATTGGGGCTGCCATCCCAGTCCCAGGTTTCGCACATCACAAGGATGTTGTCGCCGCCGCGGAAGGGATCGGGGTACATGGCGCAGGGGCGGAGGTAGACATCGGAGTTTTCGCCTGCAGCCTGGCCGGTGGATGATCCGTCGAAATTCCATTCCGAGAGCTCGTCAACGCTCTTGACGGGCTTGTCGAGTGTCTGTGTGACGGCACGGACTATTATTAGTATCTTGTAAAACCTCGAGCTCGTACTTTCGAGCTCGTGCTATGTTGCTGCGGCTCAAGGTTCGCATGGAGCAGCTGGTTCGAGGCTTGGGTGGGGCAAGCCCGGAATGTGGCTGGCCTTATCGGGGCATGCAGCACGATAAGCCGCCGCCCCACTGCCATCGCGACATGCAAAGCAAACAAAGGTTTCCCCTGTGCCGGCAGCCCGGCTGCAACACAATTGAAAGCGATGCTGGCAGGAGGTGATGGACCACGCACGTACCTTGGTTTTTGAGCGCAAGCCGTTGGTGCCGTCAATCCAGACGTACTCGGCCATACAGGAGCCCTTCTGGTCGAGTGCCATGTATTTCATGAGCTACAGATTGTCAGCTGTAAGCTCTGGATGAGTGGAAATTGCAGTGCAAACTCACATTGGACGTGTTCGAGATCGTAGTTGATTCGGCCTTGTGACAGTGTCAGTGACTGGGAAGCTCCAGAGAGAACCGTAGCTTTACTGACCATGATTACGGTATCAGCGATCGATTCTGAGGTGTTGACCGGAGGCTTGTAGATGTTTAGGTAGGAAATGCACGGAGCTGCAGAGTTATCCGATCACTTGAAAGGAGGGAGGTTAGGTAGGTGTTGGAGTAAAGGAAGATCTGGGGGAGCAGTTGCGGTTTTCAAAGATCAAGACACGAGAAGCTCTGACCGAGGACATGGAATTTTGAGGGCTTGGAGCCAAGGCCGAAAGGACCGGGAACCAGGCTTGTCGCGGGTGCATATCGCCAAAGCAGGGGGGGATATAAATACACCCGCGTCATTGGTTGGCCGGACGCGCCACTCCAATGCTACCACAAACCCTCGCCCACGCTATCCGAACTTCTTTTGCGGTATCCGGGGAAGAAAGAGCATCCTGATTCCTGAATCGATCGTGTGGGGTAAGCTACACTTATATACGTATCTTTCAACTGATGACTATTGCTCTTTCCTCTATATTTGTCGCAGTCCCATCTTGCGGAGGTGATGTTATCAAGATGCTCTCCAGCAAGCCGGAACCACCTCAACAGGCTCGATCCGGGCCGGCACAGGAGCGTGAAGCAGCTGGAAAGGTGATAAGATCTCTTTCGATGCCGCCGCACCCTTGGCTTGCCACTGCTCCCGACAACGCCGCGTGCAGCACGATGATGCACTGGTACTTTGCATCCGTGGCTAGAGCCTAGAACAGCTCCAAAAGATGGGCCGATAACGAATCTTTGTTGCGCAATGCTTGCGTCCCTAATCGATCTGATATTGATTGTTCCTGATACTGTCCGCTTATCTACCCACTAAGTTGCTGACTGTGAGGTTCTAGCTATCCATCTAACCGTCGGATGCAGCTCCATCTTGCAGCAAATCCTCCCTCTCCGCCTTGATGGTCATCTTGCATGGCCATGGAGATCTGAACAAAATGCGGCTTCTGCCCCACGCGACACTACCAGAAGTTGATAATGCAGATCATGAGTAATACCCGTCCATAGCTTACTTCTTTATCGTGCGACTATGATTGGTGCGAAACGCTAGGGGCAATCAGTACTTCGTACTTTTAGTCAATAGCATTAGCCAATCGCAGGTACTTTTCAGCTGTGTTTCAGAAGGGTTGTCTGCTGCTGTTAAGGCAAGCGAGCACGTGTAGGTACTCATAATGATACACTCAAATACTCCAATCTGATATCTAGCGGAATCAGCAGATACATTGGGAAAGCGCAAGCAACTAATCATGTTCCCCTGCAGTGACATGGTGTACTTCTCAAGGATTCTTCCAGTTAGAAAGCCCCAATCTGGTGCATTTTCCGAAGCCTCCTGTTGAGCGTTTTGATCAACCAATGCACATGCGTGACGATCTGCCTTCTCAGCTGTAAGTCCACATGGGTTCTTCGACTCAATGGGGAGCCGTCAATAAGTAGTTTGCAAGGAGCGCCAAGAATGATCCTCCAAACCTTGCCACTGTACGAGATAACAATCTCTCTGATAGAGCAAGATGACAATGATCGTGAGGTTGAAGCTTTGAGTCTTCATTTGAATGTCGGGATATAGTCGATGAAACCGTGAAAGCGCACAAGCCGCACCGGGTGTCAGTACCTTGCCTTCTCAAACCCGTGCAATACTGGATAAATTGGGTTTGATGATACTTTCTTGGACAAGTCAAGTCTGAACCTACCAGAACCCGTTCCCCAAGAAGTAATCAACCACATTTCTGTCTTAGGCATACGCGCGATACCAAACCCCGTAATTGTGTTATAGCTCTGAGTGTTCAATCAAGCTAGCATAGCGAAGAGACACCCGAAAAGACAGACTGACATGAACCTACCTAAGGTATGCTTCACCTGTAGCTTCGGTCCACGTGACTGCTCACGTGATCAAGTTTGTTAAATGCTCGAGCAGCAGCAACATCTCACCATGTCGACCGTCTAAGTCTTGCCGGCTACTTTCCTATTGGTGGTAGTCCGTTTGTCTTTGCAAGGCGCAGATCGGGTTTTTTCGTTGCGTTGTTGATGCGTTGATTATCGCTGGATGGAAGGCCAACTGTACGTTAATTCCTCGTTACACCGGCACTCAACCCGACCACCCAACCACGATGGATATCTGCGATAGTAGTTGGAATGGACAAATGGATTTCCCGTCCGATGCCTGATTCGCTCCGATTTGCATTGATTCTTTAATTCGTCTCCATCTTGCGATTTCCGCTTGCTTTCCCTAGGACACAGCCGAGCATCGATTGATAGAGTCCAGACAAATCACCGCCAAGATTCATCACTGTATGGGCAGCAACACCTAATTGTGCCAGCTTAAACAGGCAATCAGCCACATTAGATAAAGAAAATGGAGGATGACGATCAGCTATACCGTGATTGTCTGTGTAGCAAACCCGTACCGACATCTAAAGAGCTACTTACCCCTTTGTTCTCCCGCAAAAGACAAAGGTACAAAGTGATTGTCTACTGTTGATACCAGAGCCGTGGAACTAGCAACAGAGATCTGGCAGTTTGTGCTTCTACTTTGCCAGCACAACAGCAACCGCCAATGAACAAAGACCATGGCTGATCCAAGCAGGAGAAATGTACTTGGAGCTGGACCTACCTCTCCACGCTGTTCTGATTCATACTAAGCTGGCATACCACCTAGAATATCGACTGGTCTTGAACCCCAACAGCACTCAGAGCAATTCGGATCGATCTTTGTAGTCCGTCTCAGGCATGTGCTACCTTGAGGAGACATATCACACACCTTGTGGTCACTGGGGTCCAAGGCAAAACCGAGAACCCTGCGCATCCGCCATGCACCACGGTAATCTCACAAATGGCTGCTGGAATAGCAAGGTGGACGGTGTGAACAGAGTCGCAAAGCAGTGTCGTCGCTGTGTCTATACACACAGAATAAGGTTAGGCCCTTTGCAAGTTGATCAGGGCTGCAACCCTGACGCAGGACAGGTTGCTGACCTCAGAGTGACAGGCGCGAGATGGCTCCTACTTTTCCCCCAGCAATTCGGATTGAGCGGGCGCCGAGTGGTTGGGAGAGAAGGAGGTGTGTCCATTCCATGAGTACCAAATCGGGCGAGGCTGACTTCCAGACCGTTACACTATTTCGTCAATCCACCGTTAACAACTGTGCTGGGGTGGAGGTGGGCTGTGTGATGATTTCTTTACATTTCTCGCAATCGCTCCTAATAGCAGAGGACAAAGTAAAAGCCAAGCGGCATATGGAGTTGGTCATCAGTGGGCATTTCAGAGGGCGTCTTCGATACTCAAGCTTGGAAGGTATCATCGAGCTAATGAAGGCTTGCCACTCGTCAAGCTCGCAACGAGAACAGAGCACCAAGTCAGCCCAGGGCGCAGATGTCGGAATTGGCATATGCCACTGGACAGTGGACGCTCTCTAAAGCCTTGGTAATAAAATTAAAGGAATCAAAACGAAGATGACCGAGCACAAAGAAGCAGGATGAACTTGGATACTCAATATTCATACAACGCAACACAGGGGCGCTGGTATTGAAACCCCAAAATCGGGGATGGTCGCGCTGATTGTCCGCACCTTAAGTTGGTTATTTCGTACCTGATGACCGGACCCTCTTTGATTCGTGCATGCACATGTAATTCACAAGGTTGTGGGGACGACCTTTGCACCAACGAAAAGATCGAGGCTCCTTGAACTGCCTTCTTGCATCAAGCAGGCGAGAAGCTCTCTTTTGCCGCCTAGCACGGAAAAGAGAAGTGTCACACACAATGATAGACCATCGAATAGCCGATTCTCGACAGAGTAGTCGTTGTAGTAATCAAGCACAGAGGTACTCCGTGCGGTTGTTTTTGAGTGGCCATAAGCGGCCCCGCAAATTTAGGTGGGAACTCACCAAGCCGCTTATGCCCACTTACTAAAAACCACACGGAGTAGATGTAGGATCGAGATATGGAATTTGCAAAGTATAAGGTGGCCCGCAAAAGTATTTCTAGGAGTACTTCTAGATCGTAGATCGTCATCGGCGGCCGCCTGGTCTCATCCCTGTTTGCTGCATTAGCGGCTGCCGGAGACTTTGATTCGAAACGGAGCTTAACTTAGATTGTGGTGGGCAACAGTTGTCGACGGGAGGCCTCTGCTGTCTTGTGGCCCTTGTGGGCGACACGGTTTCTATTGTTACTGTCTCAGCAGCAACATTGTGATTTCTGCATTCGCTTTTTGGGTTAGTGGATGATGTGACGCATTTATTGTGAGGTCCCCTGGTGAAGGATAAAGCATTCGCGAATGTATTACCCGAATATCGACCTCCGTAGAGCCAACCACATGTCACTGCGGCTGAATAAGACGAGCTCTAACCTCTTTACGCATTGGACTATACCGTCGCTCGCAGCCTTTTATTGAATGCCCTTACCAAGTTTCCATATACACCGTACACGTTAAGGTAGTGTCGCTCTGATTCCAGATCTAGAGTCGCTGTTGCGCCGATGGTGAAGGCTGCTTGGCTGATCCGAGGTGAGTGAATATGATTGTGAAGATAGCGGTCTAACTCTTTCAGTACCCGATCACCTCTCACTACTTCACAGTTCACTCCCTACCTCATGTCGTTCAACTCAAATCAGCCTCCTCTCAACACCTCCCATGTTTCCATAAGCCTTCGCTCCATGCACCCATGAGTTCATCCCATCCTAATCTGCTGCGACCAACACTGTCAGCAAGTCTTCGATTCAAGTCCCTTCGCTGCACCTCAATCGCTTGATATGCAGTTCTCACCAACATCGGACGGCTTGGAGTCCGCTCCAAAGGCAGCACAACGCCCAACCTCCAATAAAGACCGTACAGGCTCCACGTCGGCATCAACTTCGCTAGCCTCGCCTCCGCCCGTCGATCCTGAGCCAGCATACATTGCGGCTTCAGCAGCGTCGCAGATAGTCACGAGCGATCGTCAGAATCAGACTGAAGACTGGTTCGAGGAAAGAGGAGACGAATTCGGCCAGGATACCGCAGTCGTATCGCCTGCCTCGCTCGCGCTGGTCAACGCCTTCCTCGATCAACTCCTTTTCAATTTCCTGGCCAGTGCGCGCTCAACGTCGATAACTTCACTAAGACCGGCAGTCTCGGAGGTATTGAAGCCCCGCTTGGCAAAAGACGCAATCCATGGTGCCGATGAGGAACTGCATGAATTTCTAGGAGGTGGGGACGAGGAAGAATTATCTGCTTTCCACAATGGTTTGGCGCTAAAAGGAGCATGGGATCTGAGCCTGATATGGAGGAGAACCCGGTTGCGATGCATGGTATACACACGTCTTGGCGACATGGAAGAGGAAGATGAGGAATCTTTCGTCGAGCGCGAACGTCTGGAGGAAACAAATGAGGGCCATCATCAGCTGTTTCGAGACTTTGGCGTTGTCGCCCCCGCTGCTGCAATTTTCTTGACCTCTATTCTTGAATTTGTAGGAGAGCAGGCTTTGGTAGTAGCCGGAGAAGCAGCATACACCCGAGCAGAATATCAACGGGCGAGGACGTCAGTAGACGGCACACCAAACGGCAGCCGACAACGAGTGATCGTGGAAGAGACGGATATGGAGAAAATCGCCCTCAATACAACGTTGGGACGGCTTTGGAGGTCGTGGAAAAACCGAGTCAGGTCGCCCAGCATGCTTAGTGCCAGAACAACATCACGCGACTCTACGCGAGGAAAAGGAGCCCCAACTCCTAATAACAACCCGACAAGCAGCCATGTTGGCGTTAGCAATGTCGATGAGACCGCTTCCAGACCAGCTGTTGTTGAGGTCATGGGAAAGCCTCCTTCATCAAGATCGCCATTATCAGATTATACCAATGAAAATGTAGCAGATGACGCTGCAAAGAGATCTGTAGCTAGGAACCGGTTTCAAGAAGGCAGACCAACGGTGAATCCTGATGAGCGAAGACCCAGTAGCATGGTTGCCTACCCACCACGAGATGAGAAATTGTCACTCGCGCCACCTGGCAGCACTATGCAGCGTCGTAGATCGTCGTCCGTACCTTGCTTCTGTCCGTTACCATATGTCTATCCATCGAGCGATGCCTGCACCGCTCCAAAAGAGACACCTAGGACCTTCAACAACAGCTCTCAGTCTGCCCACGAGCAAGGCAAACCTCTAATGGCGGCCTCTACCTCAGATGTACCGAGCATTCCCGCGGCTGTCGCCACTATGTACGACGGTGAGCTGCATTCTGAGGAAATCGTTCAAGCTACGAATCGTGCTACGAAAGCCGCACAGGAGACACCTGGCATCAGCAAAGAGGAGTTCGATAGGCAGCTGATGGAATTGGTGCGGGAGATGGAACCTCGATCAACTCCGGACTCAGTGGACCGCGACAGCCAGGTTTCATCTGATGTCGTTCAGGATCAACAACGTGGAATTAGACGTCAGCGACGACCGAATGGTGCTGAAAGCAGCGGAGCCTTAGATGGAGACCAAGCGTGCTCTGAGAAGCCGGCAGGTCAAGGTGTCAAACGAAGTACAATCGAAAACTGGTGCGGTACACGAGATGCGTCCCCAAACTTCTACGAGAAGGTCTCACGAGTAGGAGAAGAGGAGATGATGCAAGGAGGACGATCACGTGAGGCTAGCGGAGATACTGTTGATAACGGATATGGACGAAAGTGGGAGCGTCAAGCACCCTATTTCTACCAGGGGCGTCCAGCCTCTAGCAAAGTCCAAGAGCCCAGTATTACACCCGGACCTGGTAAAGTGCTGCCAATCGAGGACCTTGTTCCAAACTCGGCCGCAGAGACTGTTCGTGCACAAGAAGCTGATAATGGCGCCCCATCTCTCACACCTCTGCGAGAGCTAATGGAAGCTGCTCATGATACTTCAGATGAAGCATCCTCACTCGCGCCGAGCCAAGATGCCTCTAAGCCTGATCATATCGCGTCTGAGCGTTTCCAGTATGCCGACCTTCCAAGGTCCGGGTCCATCTCGTCTCGGACCGTGTCGCAGGCCAAACCGACATCCAAGCTGTCGGATCTCGGATCACAGTTTCCAGTTGTCAATACTGGCACAGACCGTGCAGCCGTACAACGAGTGATGCCGTCACCAATTTCCGCACGTGAGCCATTTACACCTATCGGACGCACATCCATAAGTAGCAACCGTGATTTGAGACCGGTCCAGACGTCTAGCTCAAGCACTTCTCAAGTTTCTCAGAAGTTGAAGGGCCTGGTAGGTAGGGATTCAAGCGATGCGAGACGGCCGGGTACTCCAAGGCGCTCCTCGGAGGAAAGTGGTAGCATGGCTAGCGACAAACGTTCTCTCAGCACCCCGAAGGCGGAAGATGCGCAGCGAAGCTTCGATCAATTGATCAAAAGCGATGAAACCATTCAATATACGCTCACACCGCAGAACATGCGAGAGATGGAGGTATGGAAAAGGTGCTGTAATTTGTGAATGAAGCTGAAGCTGACTTATCCCAGGTCCCCGATTCACCGCGATGGAACCAGAAGCGTGCAGACACTGCAGAACTGGCAGAGTTCTTACGCAGGACAGGTCCCGAAGACTCTGAATCGACTCGTCCGATGTCTGGTCGCTCGAAGGTGTCACTCAAAGGGCTTAGCGGACTTCGCTCTAGTACTGCAAGCAATGCCAAGCCCCCTGAATTGACACGTCCAACTCAACCAGTGCAAGCAATACCAATCCAAGCGAACGTCTCTTTCAGACCTTCGACATCACATTCTCAGGCTGGTGTTGCACGAGATGCAAGGACCAAAGACGAGAGCGTTAGGGAATTTGCAGACTTCCTTAGATCCACTGGACCCGCTCCGGGTGCAGTTTCTCCGCAAAACCCAGGACCACCGATAGCTGAACCACGACCAATCAAAGCCTTACCGGCGACCTCACCAAGACCGCCATCTCAACAAGGGGCGCCCAAAAAGATCGTGAAGCCGAATCCCAGTACAGTCAATCAACCCATGGTCAACCACCAAATGGATGTAGCAGCGTCTCGAAGGCCACCACCAAAGCTTGAAGCGCGTGAAGCTGCTGCATCCAGCGATTCCACTTCTGATCTTGCCAACTTCATTCGTCAAGGTCCGGGTGATCGAAGTGAGGGCAGAGTGCGGCTGCCGCGCACAGGCGAGCAACCACGTCCGACAGCAGATACCAACGGAATTCACCAGATCAGCAATGGGAAGCCCAAAGAAGCAGAAAATTCTCGTTTGTCTGTGGCCAGCACACAACTGAGCTCTGCACCTTCCAAGTCCGTCCATTCCGTGAATTCTCGGACTGGTCTCCTCGACTCGTCGATTGCCCCCTCGGATAGCAAACAGCGGACCTCGGGGTCAAGGGAGAGACGATCCCCTCGACACGACGACCCACCCTGTACTGTCCGCAAGCATCGCCGCGTCACAGATCCGTATGCGATAGACACCGATAGCGAAGGTGACGAAGCGTATCAACCCCCACCACAAAAGCAAGAGGAAAGTCTCATGGACTTTCTTAACAGTGTGACGCCTCCACCAACCCCTCCTACGTCTCGATTGACCTTTACTAATCCACCACAACATTCTAAAAGCCCTGCTTCTCACAAAAACCATTACCCGAGTATGCGAGAGCGCTTGACACGCAATGGCGTCTCAAGCGGCACTACGAGAAAACGCACTTCTCCGCCCTCTATGGGCGTTCCATCCGTTACCCGTGGCAAGAGTGAGACACGGCAGGCTAGGTCTATCACGGCTCGTGGGAAAGCCCCAGTGCCGCAGCAGCCACCTGTGGACCGCGGAAGGCCAGAAGCAGCGCGCTCGGACCCCGCTAATCGTATCAGAAGCCAGGGACCACGGGAGACCTCACCACATTTAATAACCCAAGTCGGTACAAAGTATGATACCTACCGGATTACATCGCCCACATATGCTGCACATGTGGACCGTGACCGGAAGGGGCCACGTCGTTCACCGATTCAGCATCAACCACGTGAGGAACGCGAGCCTGGCAGTGACATTAGCGATCTGGCCGAATTTCTGAAAAATTCGGGCCCACCTACTGCCGTTCCAGCTCCACGACCAGTCAGCCCGGTTAAGGAGAAGGAGAAAGAAGGGGGCTTCGGAAGGATGTTCAGTAGGCGGAAAAAGAGCGTCCACTGAGTAGCCGACGCGATTTGCTGTTCGTTGGTTCGAAAACTATCGATTCGGATGAGTGAGATGCATTACTATTGATGTTGCGAACGTGTACGCACGTCCCTACTGCTAACAAGCGACCTGGCGCATAACGAGATTGGATGATCAGGTGGCTCTTTATTTGCCATTGCAGGAGGTTTTGATGAGCGATTTGACGACAAGATGAGGAGCAAAATCATTGAAATGGAATTCATGGATAAGGTTTCTGACATCTACTCAGATAGATGCCATGTGTCATGTAAATATTTTCAGATAGATATCCGAGCTAGCAATGACATACAGTAGAGCACGAATACTTTACTACTCACATACGCTACACGTGACTTTATGCAACACTTGATTGGAGTGGTCACGCCTAATTATCTCTCAAATCTCAACGGGTTCTTCACAGATGGCTACATATACGCTTCAATTGGCCTTCCTCCGCTCAGCCTATGGTGCTCTCGAGCCTGTGATACAACGTCTCATTCCAATGCAACGCGTCCCTTGAGCAGAGGCAACAAATATGATTTTCCATTTTCCCCCTTCACGACATCAACACTAGGCCATATGCTATACTTCACTTCTCTACAGCCGTGCTCGCCGTCAAGATAACTCGAAAATGGCAACCCCAAGTTCAACGCCCCGTGCTCCTTACCCGGCTTCCAAACCCACTCCTCGCTCCGCCGTTACTACTACCACGTGCAATGCAGCTCATACGCCTACACCGGCTTCGGTGACCTCTCCCCCCACTCCCGCCGCCGTCCATGCCGCAGCTTCTCCAATGTATCTGCGCGAAAAGCTCGCGAAGTCGAGCCCCCTTGGCCCAGGCGGCGTCAGCATGTCGCGTGTCCCTACAAGTGCTAGCGAAGCGGGGACACAGATCTCCATAGGCGCTTTCGAGGGTCTGGCCGAGAAGACAGGACTGACTCCAGCGGGGATGGGACTTGGAGATCTAGGGATCGTTGGAGCTGGACCAAATGGGGTCAATAGCTTGGCAGCTGGGCTAGGCATTGGTATGGGAGGGGTAAGGGATCAAGAGGAAGAGAGGAGAAGCAAAACGGAAGCCATTGTCTCTGTCCTTGGGACGAGATGGGGACGTGTGTGTCCTGAGGGTGTAGAGCGAGCGGCGAAGAGGGTGGGACTGGAATGTTTGTGGGAGGAGGGGCGGGGTGGGGCGAAGCGCACATTAAGCATTGCCGGTAATGATGTGCTAGTCGACGTTGAGTTCGCTGGGGCGGAGGTGCAAGGTGTGACATTGGAGTTGGCTGCTAGTGGGCAGGAGGTTGGCAAAAGAGCACTTGAAGGGGCTGAGGTGCTGAAAAGGGATCTAAAAGGAGAAGACGAGGGCTACGTATTCCTAGATGCATTCGTTGGCAACTTGGAGAAGTTAGCTAGGATGGACAAACTGGCCGAAGGGGGCATAAGCTGTTTTGATGCGGTGGAGGGCGTGAGGGCGGCACTGGAGAGGGTATTTGAATGGGAACTTGGCAAGAGGCAGGAGATGGGCAGCGATGTCGATGGTCTGATGCTCGAACGACAAGTTCTACGTCAAGGAAGTGGAAGGCCCAAGATACATACTAGAGGAAGAGTTGGACTGGCCGTAAAATACTGGATAGACAGGAGTCTTCTGCCACCGGAGGGTCGAGAACCGGGAGCAATGGAAATAGACACCGACGGTGCGGATCCAGAAGAGGGGCTCACGGTCTATGCAGCGGTCCTCGAATGCGAGGCCTCTGCGTCTTCCCTGTACCCTCCAGTCCGGGTATCAAATTCATGGGTTTCTGACTCCGTCGGAGAAGCCACGGCTCAAGATCAGAGTCGAGTTGACGTGCAGCATTCCTCGATCGACTGGCAAGAGCCTTCGCCAACGCTCCTGAAATCAGCAAGCGACGGCTCGATGAACCTCGACGACCAGGATCCTCTTTTGCAAGTTAGAACCCCCAACGTACGCTTCGTTGCACGCCTAGAGCCTCCTGTCGTTGTACCACTACAGATAGCTATCGACATCCACCAATCTGTTGGCGCGCCGCTCTTACAAGAATCATTACAATCGACGACTTATGAGTCTCTACTTTTTGCCGATACCGCTGCACCGCCGAACCCTCAGGAACAACGCACAACTACCAAGACCGTAACATCCTTCGATAGCTCAGGAAACTCCATAGAGCATAGGCACAAGTATACACTCTTTCCTACACAGTCTGACTACGGCCGCGTCCTGGACTCTCTTCCTTTCTCGCATCCACGGCAAATCATTGAGATCCTGCCAATTCTCCGTCGATGGGTATTGATAGGAAGCTTGTTGCGACGTGCCTTTGTCCCTGATGCAGTACCCGAGTCTCCCAAGAAGGTCGACAATGATGCAGCTTTCGAAATAGATTTTCAGCTGGACGAAAGTATGACCGTCGAAGAGGAACTCGCAGCTCTTCTCGCCTCTCCCTCTTCGCCTTCCACAGAGAACGATGTAGATCGAGCTGAAGGGTCGGCGCTCCCAGTGGACATCACTTTGGCCACCTCATCGCCGACACCGGGGATAGGCGTAGTCTGGCCCCAAGGGGAGAAGCTTAGGATCGTCAATTTTGGAATTGGGCTGAACGGGGCTATAGAGGTGTATGGTGACCAAGTCCAGGAGGCTTCAGAAAGCGAGAAGACGAAGAAGATACTCGAGATTGCAGAGGACGTAGGTGTGCTTGTTGCGTGGATGATGAAAGGCTTGTGAGAGCTCTAGGTGAAGGAGAATATCTAACCACCAGAATCTAAAGCCAAATGCCCTTCTATAACGAAGGCACACACACCCATTCGGACTGAGAGTGATGTCGGTGCCACTCAATATTGAAACGAGACGGTCTATGGCACTTTTTCCGAGGACGCTCACCTAAATTGAAGGTTCACGGATTTACGTTGGCATAGTATTGAGAACATGGCGTCATTGGATCGCAAAATCGTTAGTATCTTCTACTCGGTGGCGCGTTCCTGAATTTTGGCGCGTCTTGATTTGGTCAAAGCTCACTCAGGTAAATGTATTGAAGTAATCCTCGGCTAGGCATGTCTTCCTAGACATTCTGACGCTCAGAACGTTTGCGTAATCTACGCTTCGTGAGAAGACTGTCAACTTAGACTATCAGCGACGCTACAGAGTCCCCATTTTGAAGAAGACCCCCAAATAGATCAGTCTTGCCAAAAAGATGCCAGACCTGTCAAAGTGAGCCGCTTTCTGCTCCTTCCAAGACTTTGCCACTAATTCAGGCTAGGATTTTGAAAACAGGCGACTTCTCAGATCTCAATATCAAATGCAACGAGAAGACCTTCGCGGTCCACAAGAGCATAATCTGCCCTCAGTCGAGTGTCTTGAACGCGGCCCTTTTCCACGACTTCAAGGTATGGCCGATAGCGGCGTTCATAGTACTGCTCACCCTACGTTACTGACCGCTCATCGCTCCCTCAGGAGGCAAATACCGGCGTCATAGATCTCTCAGAGTATGACATGGACCTCATCAGTAAATTCCTTGACTTCCTCTATAGTGGAAGTTATTCATACACCGCCGATGCTACGGGACGAGGCAAGGCTACTCTACATGTCAAGCTGTACTCTCTGGGTGACAAATACGACATTCCAGAACTAAGGGACCTAGCAACGGCCCAAGTGATCTCTACGCTTAACGACCAGAAAACGCCCCACAAGGATCTCCTTGAAGCCATCCCCTTCGTCTACGAGTGCACTTTGGAGAAGGATCGAAAACTTCGAGATGTGGTTGTGCTATTCGCCAGATTTGCCCGCGCAGATATTTTCAAGAATGCTGCCCTGAAGAGTCAACTTGCAGATGTCCTTGATCGACACCGGAGTTCAGCATGGATATGCTGGCAAGCCTCACCACCACACCAGTAATATTAGGATGTGGGTCGTGCACTTCTAGGAAAACGCTTCAGGAAACACGGCAATGCTGTGAATTCCGCCGCCATTTATGTTCCTTGCAGGCATACTAGCAATTTGGAGTGGTGTTGCGAACGGCTAGCAATCCTACCAGACCTCACAGACAGTGAATACTCTTGGTTTGGGTGTTCGAAGGCGGATACCACAATGAAGACCCAAGGCGGTCAGTTATTACTGCGGACTCAGCCGGTCTTCCTGCTCGTAATACGACTCTAATTTGCCTCTCAACTCCAGCTTCCTGCCCAGTCCATGAGCAGCACCGGCTGGAAGGACAAGATTATCGCTGTGCCATCCCATCCAGCATCCAGCATCCCGCACATCCCTTCTCCTCTCCTCTCCTCTCCTCTCCTCTCCGAGCCCTGCTTTGCACACCCGCCCCACCACCAAAGGCGAGCCTGCACAATTGACATCCAGCCCAGAGCTGCCCAACCAGAGATGGCAGGACCTCAATGACCCTCGCCAAGCACTATAGGCCAAACCTCACCCTCGTGACCGATAACAATAATAATACAATAACAATAGTGATAGCAATGCAAACAGCCACCACCATACCTCCCATCCCATCCAGCCCTCTACATCCTCAGATCCTACAGCCACTTTCATATCTCGTTCCTCGCCCAGTAGCTTGACTTCCAGCACTGGCTCCAATCCTAAACACTTTGTGTTCCCTCCTTGCCCCAGTGCCCTAATGCAGTATATATTCCAACCGCCCATTCAGCCCGCCTGGCCTACCGCAAGCTTCAAACTCCATCTGACACGAGTATGACGGCTCCGATGCCTTCATCTCAGACCTCGTCTTAGAGATGAAGGTCGTAAGGGGTTGTTCTTGCTTTCCTATTTCCCACAGATATATGGTGCTCACGGAAGACGGGAGCAGCTAGCTCTGCCGTTATGGTTTGGACGAGAGGTGAGGAAGTGTGGAGGAAGTGTGTTTATAGTGGATGGAGAGGACGGAACATGACCTGGATGTTGGGGCTGTTTGGAGAACGAAGTAGAGAATATTACCTACCCATCGTAAAGTAGAGCCACGGGTCACCCACCACAAAATCTATCAAAATCGCATCCAACGACGCATCTTTCGAGACGGTCAGATATGAGAATCAACAATCGTTTACATGCATTGCTTTTCTTTCAATCGATCTACCAAAGTCCAAAGTCCAAAGCCCCATATGAGAGTCATTAAAATTATATCTGCTCCCCCACCGTCCGTTTGTGTACACAACGGTCGCTACACCCCCCAAACGCCCCGAGGTTTCCACTCGCGTGACCTGCTCTACAGCGATGCCTTCCTGGCCCTAATCGCCACCCACCAAACTTTGAGATTCAAACGTGCCGGTTGACGGCCGCACCTTTCTCAACTCTATCTCAGCCTTTGACAGCCTAGAAAGTCACATCCTCCGTACTCGAAGGAATGTGATTCGGACTGCCTCGATACCGGCTGCGCCTAATCTGCTCCACCTTGTCGGGGCTATAGTTCCCACTGCTCTGAATAGGGCGTGGGCCCGTAGGTTTGCGTTGCGGGACGCTGCCGGAGGCGGAGTGGCGGGGAGAGCCATTTGCCTGCTGACAATGATGTTAGCCTATATTTCTGCGCTGGAAAGAGTCCATCCTCGGGGTCAAAATGACAGGGAGAGGAAAGGTTAACGCACCCCCTCATAGCTCCCACCCCTCGCGATCTCCACCTTCGGCGGCCTCGCGGGCACCAACGGCCCATCATCCCTAACTTTCGGTGGTCGCGGCGGACCGGGAGTCGCACTTTGGCCCGCCGCACTCGTCTCGCTGTATCCCGCATCACTGATGGGGCTGAGATTGCCCGCGTTACCACTATGCCGGTTCCCTGCAACCCCCGGTGCAAAGCGCGCTAGACTCGGGTTGGAACCCCACGTATCGCTGGTGGGCGAGATGGGCGAGCCCTTGAAGTCGTGGGCTTGGGACTCGAGCGCCGTCTGATAGCGGTGTGTGGGTCCCGGGCGAGGTTGCGGGTGTTGCAGGTTCTGGGAGTTGCGGTGGGCGTGGTATTTGGGGCCCTCGGAGGGTTGGGTGGAGACTTGGGAGGGGATCAAGGGGGAAGGAGGGCGGTTCTCTTCCTCCTCTTCGGTGTGGTAGATGTTTCCGGCTTCGAAGGAGTCGTTGGAGCGGAGGCGGTCGTCGCCTTGGGGGTCATAGTGCTCGGCGGCGTTGTAGTTGAGGTCGGAGCCTGAGCGGGAGGTTTCGGAGAAAGGACGCTGACGGGGTCCCGTGCTAGAACGGAAATTGTCGCCAGCGGAGGAGGCGGTGGTTTTCGACCAGCGAGAGATTTTGGGAAAGAAGGAGGAGGATGTGGACTTGTACTTGCGAGATTTATCGGTGTTGCTTTTGGGAGTGTGCTCATTGGATTGAGCGCCTGTAGGAATGTGGACCTGCGGAGGTGTACCAAGGGGGACAGAGTCGGCTCGTGCGTAGTCCTTTGTCGGAGTCAGCAGTTGCTGATTATTCTCGAATTGGTGGGACAAAACATTCTGCTCGTGGTCTTCCAATTCTTCATCACCCTCAAGGACGGTGCTGACTCGGTTTTGAGATCTTCGTCGGCTTTCTTGGCCTCTCATGGCGACAGGCCGACGTGACGGAGAATGCTCGGACAGGTATCCCGAATGACCACCGGTTGATGATGTGCCAGCTTGACCTTCTGGCTCGTAGCCTTCTTGCCCAGCAGTTCGGAGATCGTCGGAAGAATTGAAGCTCTCAGCACGGGTTTCGCCAAAGCTTGGCCTGACGTCTTGTCCGGTTTTGAGGCCCTCCACATCGCCGAGCAATTGCTTGAGCATATCTTCAATCCTGGAAAGATCATTCGCATTGCGATTGCCAAGTCCTTTGAGAGCTCGTTTGAAGACATTCTGGCGTTTCGCAACCTTCTCATCATATTCATCGTCTGCAGCGGAACGACGAGGAACTCGTGGAGTACCAAGCGGCTGAGGTCGAGGACCGCTGACAATCTTCTGAATGGTACGATCATGTTGCTTGTTTCCGGTGTCTAGGAGCATGTCATCTTGCTCAGCAATGAATTTCTTCATCTCCTCAAAGGAGTTTCGCATCTCAGCGGCGCTTCGTACAAGAGTCACTAGGATTTCAGTATCACGTGCGTTACGCTGGGCATCTCGCACGGTAAGCTAGAGACCCGTTAGCAGTCCGTCCATGTTATTGGGGAGCGAGCTTGCGACATACGTGATCCATCAGCGCAACAATATCCTTCGACTGTATACGATCCATACCTCCACCGGTGGCGCTGTCATACAGAGGCGAGGCCATACCGTGCGAATTACCACTAAGATGCCTAGTGTGAGTCTTAACCACGAAAGGGTCGTCCACCGGTAGTAATCCATCGAAGTCAGCAACGTCGCTAGTTTCATAATGTGCAGACGCTGGTTCCTTAAGGTCTGGTGTTTGACCTGGAGAATGTGGCTGATACGAAGATACGTAGCCTTCATCTTTGGGCATAGATGGGGTCAGTATAGGCTGGTTGTCCATGTACGAGTCACGATTTGGCGCGAAGTCGTGGTTGACAGCTTGCTTATATCGATCTGCACTCGCTGGTCGGCTATCCTCTTTCAATGACTGTTCCCGAGACTGCTCTCGCGACTTGGCTCCCTGGCCACGTGGTATCCGATCTTGGCTTGCGAGTGCTGCAGCACTCATGAAGCCTGCCGCTGCAGCTTTGAGGTTCGCATGAGCGCTCGTCCCGTTGGATTGAGAGGCAAATTCGCCTTTGTTTTGCGGTGGGGTGGGCTGGTAAGGCCAATGGTCGCGGTTTTCTTTCGACAGGCCCCCAATCGGTCCCTGAATAATTGAAGGGTTGGTATTGAGGTCAGAGTCGGAATCATAATGATGTCCTATCTCCGGCATAGGATCCTCCGCGTTAGGCAAACCACTAGAACCCAATTGAGGCTCGTCACGCTCGCTCATTGACACGGCAACACTCTGGCGGGGAGAGTCCACGGCCTCAGGCTTTTCGTCTGTATATGACTTCTGCGGCGACAGGGACTGCTTTTCACTGTAATGCTCTTCGGCACCCTTTGGTCTTAGGCCTTTCGCGTCCCCCCCATGATAATAAGGCTCTTCAGATTTCTCGCCCTCCAGCGAATCTGTGTAGGCCCCATCACCAGGCCTAGAACGAACGGATAGAATCGATGGATCATGCAACGAAGCAACGGCAGACTCCACTGCGACAGGCGTGTGGATGTACTCAGGATTAGCCCCCATACCACGAACTTGCTGTGCAACCGTGACCTTATCGAGATAGGACGCATCTAAACTATCGTCCGTATAATTGGTCATGTGTCTAACGTCGATCAGTGAGTCTCTGTTGCTCGACTCCGCCGTTGACTGCCGATATCGGTCGTTCTCCTGATGCTGACGTTCATACCAATCATCTACCCCAGGACTCGAAGGCCAGTCGGTGTCCTGTGAAACATTCGAGTCGCGAATGTGAGGCTCCAAGATGGTCTCGCCATCCTCGAGATTAATTCCTTTCGGTCGTTTCGAGCGTGCAATATTAGTGCTGGGCGCAGAAGAAAGGGACTTGATGGAAAGCACAGGACTCTTGTGGCTATATTTTTCTTCTGCTGAAAGCGACTCGGAGCTGCGCATATTGTGTGAGTCTCGGAGTGGCAACTCATTTTCTTCCCTATAGCTGGCCACACTTTGAATAGGGCTCAGTGCACGGTTCTGGGCGCGAAGCTCTCCATTATCGTCATAATAGCGTTCGTTCGAGAGATGGCCTGCAGCAAGAGCGCCTCCACCAGCCCTTGTGCCAAGGTCAATATCCTCTCCTACGTCCAGATGATGTTTCTCATCGCGCAGGCTTCGGTCACTACGAGCACTATGAATGCTCAAATTCCCCCGTGAGAGATTACTGTGATGGGTAAGGAGACCTCTATGTAAGCTCACAGGCGTACGATTCGGTGTTCTGGAAGCTGGAGACAGAACTTCTCGAGGTGAGCTACGCGAAACTTCGCGGATTTCCTGTCGACGCCGTTCCGATGATGGTGTTGCTGGTTCTTCGGTCTGTTCCGACAATATCGAGTCGCGCGTAAGCTCGGAGTCTTGGATCTCGCTTCTCATCGGCATCGGTGGGACATGGTGTTTGTTGAAAATTTCTTCTGTACTGCCCGCATAACTCACGCTTCTGCTGTGACTCTTGCTGCTTCTTCGTCGGCGTTCCTTTTTATCTACGCTTGACTTCGAATCGTGATGTCTCAATGCTGCTGCTGTGAGAACACCACCAGCCATGCCTGCAGCTGCAACGTCTCGAAGGCGATGACCATCCTTGCTACGTTTTTTGGAAACCTTCCCATCATCGCGAATGACTGTCTCCTGAGAAACATCACGCTCGAAGCTTCGCTCAGAGGGCGAGTCGAAGCGCTTTTCTCGCTTATTCTCCTTTCTGCCTTTGATAGAATTCCCCGATAGAACCGTACCTGCATTATTCTCGTCCCGATTCAGAACCACCTTAGGCTTGCTTTTGACATCTGGGGCACTGGCATGTTTGGACGGTCTTCGAGTGATCTCCTCGCGAGTAACACTACTACCCGAAGCTACCGAATCCCTCCGTTCCCTCTCAAAGCGGCTTCGGTTCTGATGCATCTTCTGCTCTTGCTTGAGTGTTGTAAGTTCCGGCAAGATCAAGCGTCGAATTGCATCTTCTACGGTCTCTAACAATTTCGGGTTGTTGATTGACGACTTAGAGGTACCGGATCGGAAAGAATATTGATCGCCAGATTTGCGCGTTGGTGACATTTGAGACGTCAGAAGGCTCGAATCTGCACCGCTTTGGAATCCCTCTTCGTGGTAATGCCTACTTGATCTCCCTTTGGAGGATCGTGGAGACTCGACAAGGTGCTCCTTACTGACATTGCGACTTCGAATCTTGCTGTTCTGCTTGTGCATTCCACCACTGCTCTGTCTTGACTTACCTTCAAGCTTCTCGATAACCTTCTGGGTCAGCCTTTCCTTGCTGAGGCTCCTGCTCCTCCGCCGGGAAGGGGTCTTCAATGTATCAGTAGCAGGCACGATTGCGTCACGGCTCACGCTCCGACTTCGATGCCGCTTGGGCGTCAAGCTTTCCGCATTGCCGGCGCCTTCCAACATGCTGTCTGGTGGCATGGAGGAGATCTCGGACGGGTTTTGTAGATTGTAACGTTGCTCTGTTGACGCACTTACGCTAGACAGGTCGCTATCTTGGTTTCTATGAAGAACCTCGATCTCGACCGGTGGATACCTCCCAGTCAAGCTAGAATCTTCGGCCGCTGACGTGTATGAACTTATGCTTCTATCGTCGGCGCCTTCGGTGATCTGCTTCTCCACGGCAGCGCCTTTTGGACCCAAGGATATGCGCCTCGTGTACGATGGCTTCCGGCTTCCCCCCGCTTCTGTGATCCTGATATGCTCGTTGGTGTCCTTGATCTTACGAGCTGCGGACGGTGTAACCTTGACTCGAACACTAGGTCTTGAGTGTACGTTCGGTCCTTTGCCCGCTTCAAAGTATTCGATGAGCAGTGACGTCTGTGACTGATGCGAAGCACGAGTAAGCCCGCTATCTTGCTCGCGATCGCGCTTCTCCTTCCTTGCTTTTGTAGAGATTGTCACCGGGCTGCCGTCTTCGGGTATCGAGTAGGAGGTACGGTCGGTGCGACGGGAGACGTCAGTGGCCAGGTCGGTCGGTGTAACGCTACCGCCGGAGGTTTGGAGAGTGGATGATTCTGTAGGCGCAGGCAATGGTGGTTTGCGGGTCTCAACACCCATTGCGTGAACAGGCGTAAAACGATGGTCGAGGATGTAATTGTGGTGTAGTCTCCAGATGTTTCACTCTTGAACAAAGCGGTAGGACGAGCGGTGGAAGATTGCCGGGCTCAGAGCAATCTGATTGGGATCGGTAAAGCAGATGCGGGCAGGTACATGTGTCCGTACAGAATATGGGTGGGTCGCAACTGTTGACAAATATCGAGTACGAAGCCCCAGAACGAGTCGTGCTGAATTCATCGAATGTAGATATCGGTCGAGGTCAATTGTTGGACTGGGAGGTGTTGGGAAGGAATGAGTGGAATGGTCGAGTGGGCGTGGGGACGGATTGCTGCCACTGATCGTCGAAGATCTCTGCTGCACTGGAGGGGGTTCAAGCATAGGCGCTTGAGTCTTTCTTGATGCAAGAATGAAGGCAGCTATCGCAACCCTCACCTTTACGGCGTGCTAAGTCACAGGAGTGCCTTGCAAGCCAGCTCAGGCAGCTCAGCCTCGAAGAGTGATAGTGAGGGTAGGAAAGTGCTTGGGCAAGAAACAAGCTGAACGGATGAGCCCCCGAAGCGTTTGTTTTTGTGATCCGCAGCCTTGCCCCATGGCCCACGGGGCTAGACAGGGGTACGAGCACATCTTAAAGTAGTCGCAATCCGATCACCAGCATCAAGCAAAAACGTAAAGTACGTTCGTTGGAAATGCTCTGAGATTGTCATTTTGACATGTGAATTGACGTAGCTCAACTCCATTGAGTCCCTGAGCTGATAAAGCAGCTATGGACAAAGCAGTATGTCGAAGCGGCTATTATTCCTTGCAAGCTCCCATAAATACGGACAATCCCTGAAGCATTCATTCTTACACAGGACAGAACCTCACATTTCAATTCATAGTCAATCTATCCATCCCAGCAACTTCAGACCACGCCCAAAGCTTTCTCCACCTGGGCACTTTCCATTTTGCGGCAGTATGATCTGATGGTCGCCGGCCGCTGTCACTGGCGCCCGCTGACCGAATCGCGGGCAAAGTTGACCGGACGACAACCCTGGTTTCTGGAGCCAACAGCTAAATGTTCTTCGCATAATATGATTGGGGTCGAGTGCTCGTCTAAACGGCAAGCTTTCGCGCTTGACAACTCATCATTCGAATCTTGGAGCTTGCCTGACTGCCTATTCGTGGCTTTCCGTAGTAGAGGTGCGGCAGCGCTTCTGCTAATGTCCATCATCATCCATGGCACTTGGGTAAAGTAGCGAAATTCACCACTGCTCCGCGACGCTACCACACTGGTGCCTTTATAAATCAATGAATGCAATGAAGTATCGTCTATCCATCAAAAAATGACCTAAGAGCTCAAAATCAGCCCCACGGAGCAAACAAGCTTTCTGGGAACATGACTGACGTGGACCACCATACTAAAGCGCCAGACTCCACGCTGGATTGCTCAAAATAAGATGTATAAAGGCACTACCTACGTATCCCCTTTCCCGGCTGGTTATCGCTTGAACCTGTGGCCCTGCTTCGGCTGGCTGCCATATGCTCGTCTACCTTCTTTCTTCTTATCCCGGCTCATGCTTGCGCCTAGGGTGATGTCCACTCGAGGCGGCGTCTGGAAGCCAAAACTCTTGGCAACTTTCACTAAATCAAGCTTGTGTACGTCGAAGATGGACCGCAGACTGTGTGAGGCATAAGCCTGTAGATAGGAACGGTATCCATCTTTTGCGGACTGATGGCGTTGTTAGCACTTGGAACGCACCTTCAAGGAACGTAGCTTACCTTGTTCAAGTAGTAATTCTGCCCTATGAGCTTCTCCAGCTGATTTTGGATATTGGAGATCTTGTTGCTGGGAAATTCAAACTCTTCTAGGGGTACACGCGCCTCCTTGAGGTGCTTCAAGAACCCGACCTCTGATGGCTGCAGAAACATGAGACTTTGACCTTTGCCATTGGAGCCCCTCGCCGTTCGCCCTACGCGATGTATGTAATCTCGAGGATCGTCCGGCGGGTCGTATTGCACAATCCAATCTACGGCAGGAATCTAGGAGATTCAGCAGACGTTCTCAAAATCGACCAAATTTGGCTCACATCTAGACCTCGTGCGGCCACATCCGTACAAACCAGCGTGCCTTGTGTAGCATTGCAGAACTCAAAGAAAGTATTAGTCCGTTTCTGTTGTTTCTGCTTGCCGTGTAGGTCAAGCACTGGCAAATCAATGTAGTTTAAGAGCTCAGAATGATATTTCACGCAATTACAGCTCGAGAAGAAGACAATGATCTTCTTCTTCGCCATACGCTTCAGAAACGAAAATAACAGTAGAAATCGTTTGTCGGAATCACACACAACATAACCTTGCGACAGGCCTTCGACCGTACTGTGTTCTGTCTGGTCCACGTTGATGTACAAGGGTCCGGGCCGAAGCGATATGCGAGCAAGGTCTTCGACTTTCGTGGTTTGGGTGGCCGAGAAGAGCATCGTCTGTCGCTCATCCTTGGGCAATATCTTTACAATCTGACGCATTTCGTCTTCGAAACCCACTTCGAGTATTCGATCTGCTTCATCTATAAGAAGTGCTTTGATATTCTTGTAGACGAAGCCCTGAGTATTCTGGAGATGATCTAATAGGCGTCCCGGGGTCGCGATGATCAAATTCACACCTTTAGCAAGTTTCTCCGCCTCAGCCCGCCGGTTGGCGCCCCCAATTACAATGCCGTATGTCTGAGAATGGTGTGCCATGAGTTCTCGAGCTACGCCGAAGATTTGCAGTGCTAGCTCGCGCGTTGGAGAAACGACAATAACACCGGTGCCTATATTCTCTCAGTCGTAAACTTGACTTCAGGAAGGCATCGACTGACCGTTGCGAGGCTTGAAGCGCAATGCACTGAGCATCTCCACTGCCGGTATGAGGAAAGCTAGAGTCTTGCCAGAACCGGTTTTGGCTGCTCCTAGTACATCTCGCCCCGCCAGCAAAGGAGGTATGCCTCTCCGCTGTATCTCCGTCATGCTCTCGAAATTCATCCCCTGTATTGCCTCCATGGTCTTGCTAGAAAGACCGAGATCGCCAAACCTCAAAGGCTCAGAATCTGATCCGGGTAGTGACAGCGCCGACGTAGCGAGCACATCCGGACCGGAAACGCCTTCAGCGCCATCAGGTGCAGCTATTGCCCCGAAACCGTCCACAGTTTCCTCCTCAATAGCGGGCCCAATGTCCATCTTCAAACCTTGAATACCCTCTGAACTCTTTTCATCTCGGATCTTGTCCTCGTTATGCCGTTGGTTCTTGGCTTCTCTGTCCTCTGATTTGGTCTCCGTGGGTGGGGTGACTGGTGGTTGGGCGTTGGTGACATTGCTTGCTGCGTCGGCCAAAGGTGCCACTGCTTCCTTGGACGAGGCATGTTTACGCTTTCGTTTCTTGGTCTTCATTTCGATGTTTTCCATACTGGCGGGTAGACGTGTCAAAGGTAAAACGCTGCATATATTGCACAAAATTCTCTGACACAGCGCAGAGGAAATCGAAGAGCATTAAGCGAGCGGGCTAGGTCAAACGTGGGGCCGTTCCGAGCAATTCCGGCAGATCTTCATGGCTTGGGATTCCAGTGTCGGAATACTCTCCTTTTCCAACACTGGCCGCTGCAATTAATATTGTTACTTGATTATTCAAAGATTGGACTCTAAGATTGGAATGGTACTTCTTTTTCTGGCAACCTGGGCTCACCTTACGAACTTTGAACGAACAGCATATTGATTCGATCGCATAAAGTACTTCCAGAGTATCTAGAGAGACCACCAACAAGACGTTAAGATAAAATCCGATTCGTACCTGCGTCTCTGCATAGACGGCACAGAGATTTGATGTGCTCCCCGCTACGTAGGCATCCGATACGTCACCGATTCAAGATCATGATACGATTGTTTCTCCATTATTTATGTGACGATGTAGTAATTGCCAGCAAACCCCCAGGTCTTGACGGCGAGAAGCGAAAGCCACCTTTCGTAAGGCACTCCGATGTCCGGAGTTACTAAAGTGTTCACGGCTGAACTGCACCGCCTCCTGGAATCATTCCCGGAGCTGACAGCTCATCGCCCGTCGAGGGACTTTCATACCTGTCCCTGTGCGCACAAGGCCAGAAAGTAATTGGTAGACAACGACACCATGCATTAAAAGGAGGCCCTGTTAGGTCACGTATCACTCTTCTGTTTCGTAAGGTAGAATTCATGCACTAGTACTGTAGAGAACAAACGCTTCGATTATGGTCGTGAGACACTTCTCGTTGGGAGTAACGGAGTGGTTCGAAGGATGGCACCCAAAGACAAAGAGGAGCGCCGCAATAGGGCTCGCTTTGTCTACAGCGACGTGGACGATTCTTGGATTCGTATCAGGCGACCCGTACTCCTTAGTGTGAATCAGCAGGGCAAGATAAAGTAGTGGATAGGGATCATTACGCGTTATGCTCGAATACGAATAGCGCTTAGCTAGCGCCTCCTTGTCCGCAGGCATTCCTCTTTTGCACTCCGTCGCCGGCAACAAGGAAACAATACCTTCTTCCCTATTCTCCTGAATGCGTACTGATAATTCCGTTCCCTCACTCGTCGCATGGTGATCTTAGGGGCCTCACTTGAATTTCACATTCACCGGCCTGATCTGCGCCGGCATTCAGCTTGCCACTCGTTAATCCCTGTTTCCTACTTTCGTTGCCCCCCGGTTGCGACGGGCCCTGTGCACCTACAACCTCAGGACAACTACTACCACAAACTGGCTTTGACCATCCCATAAGTCGATCTTTTGAAGAATATACAATAACTGTATATACACAAGATAATCAGAAAGGAGGTAGATTGGTGTCGCGTGGCCACTTGGTAGAAGGGCCCCAGGTTACGCAGCTTTGCTGCTGGAAAGAACATCACCATCTTGCAACGACCACCATCATCATGCGGCTCTCACTAATGAGGAGGCCGTTATGGCTGCTCGGTGCAGCCATCAGTACACTCTCTCATAGCGCACATGCAGAACGAGTCATCGAATCCTCATCGCTCAACCCATGTCAGCAAAATTCCAGCTTTACCGCCACCCTTTTCCAAGTCGTCTTCACCCCGAGCAACGGCAGCTTAGCCTTTGATATCGTCGGAGTCTCTTCAATATCTGGAAAAGTCCTTGCACAATTCGAGATCATCGCCTATGGTATCAGTATTTTGCACCGAACGATTGATCCTTGCACCAGCGGCCTGGCAGGCATGTGTCCAATGAACACAGGTCAAATCAATATTCAGTCGAACTTCATCATTCCACCCAATGTGGTTAAAATAATACCTTCTATTGCGTACGGAGTCCCGGACCTGGATGGCGCAGTTAGGGTTTACATTAACGACACTGACACCAATACGACTGTAGCCTGCGTAGAAGCAGAGCTGTCGAATGGTAAGACAGTGGACCAGAAGGCAGTCGGTTGGACGACGGCGGTCATCGCTGGCCTTGCGCTCCTTGCCTCCGCCGTTACATCTGGCTTGGGACACTCGAATACCGCTGCCCACGTCGCTGCCAATGCTTTGTCACTATTTGGCTTCTTCCAGGCTCAGGCCATTATAGGAATGACTGCCGTGCCACTACCACCTATTGTTGCCTCTTGGACCCAAAATTTTCAATGGAGTATGGGCATTATCAAGGTAGGATTCCTGAATGATGTTTGTACCTGGTATCAGAGGGCTACTGGTGGTACACCGTCAACGCTTCTGTCGAACCTTGGCACCGCCTCCGTACAAGTGCAGAAAAGGTCTTTGGAGGTAACGAACAGGTTACTCTCACGGGCTCCCGAGCTGGTCAAAAGAGGCCTCGGCATTCTCCCAAGAAGCAACAACGTAGTTTCATCCGCGACCGCAAAAACCGTCGTCGTTAGGGGGATTGAAAGGGTAGGCTTTCGAGCAAAGATTGAAATCACCAACATCTTTCTTACAGGCCTGATCTTTTTCATGATCTTCGTCGTCTTCACTGCTCTGTGTGTTGCTCTTTTCAAGGGCCTCTGTGAGCTTGCTGTCAAAGCCGGATGGTTCAAGGGCGACAAGTTCGAGGAATTCCGCAATGGCTGGAAGATCGTCCTCAAGGGCATCTTGTTTCGAATTGTAAGTGTAACGGTCCACTATCTTAAACCTCTTAAGCTTATAGACGTATAGGTGCTCATTGGCTTCCCACAAATCTGCGTTCTATGTCTCTGGGAACTGACCAAACGAGACTCGGCCGCCGAAGTAGTGCTTGCACTGTTCTTCTTCATTTCCATGGCTGTGGCACTTACCTGGGCCGCTCTCAAAGTCTACCGCATAGCAAAGCGCTCGGTCAGCATGCATAAGAATCCGGCCTATATCTTGTACTCCGACCCCTCATGTCTGAACAAATGGGGCTTCCTCTACGTTCAGTTTCGTGCAACGGCTTATTACTTCATCATGCCAGTCCTGATCTACATCTTTGTCAAGGCCCTATTCATTGCCTTTGCCCAGTCTAAAGGCACGGTCCAAGCCATTGGCCTGGTCATCATCGAGGCTATCTTCCTCATTGGCGTTAGCATTCTGCGGCCGTGGATGGACAGGAGAACTAATGGCTTCAACATCGCTATCGCTGCTATGAATTTCCTGAATGTCATCTTCCTTTTGATCTTTACTGCCATTTTCAACCAACCAGTGAGTGCACAAAATCCCTCTGCCGGGAGAATCCGACTAACACCATAACAGGGCATCGTTACTGGTGTTGTGGGCGTAATTTTCTTTATCATCAATGCTGGATTCGCACTGACTCTCCTTATCCTGGTCTTGATCTCCACGGTGTGGGCCTTGGTTTCGAAGAACCCGGACACAAGATACCAGCCAATGCGTGATGATCGAGGCTCGTTCATCAAGTCTCAGTCACAGCTCAATACAGAATTGGATGCTTTAGGTGCTACGGCACGAGGCGACATGACTCAAACGGGCTACAAAGGCCGAGATCTCGATGACGACGGTGACTCATACTCATCAGGCTCGATGAAACATGATCCAGCAGGCGTCCCTCTGCCACCATCGACTGCGAATTCAAACCGGTCTCCATCACGGTGGAATGAACCTCCTCGCTCACCCATCAACGCTTCTATGCCCATGCTACCCACCGACGGGACGCCTCGGCACGGCACACCTGACCACTACTCAGACCCTCGACGAGGCTATGGGAATAGCAGTCGGGGAAACGGTGCTGATGCCCCACTCATGAACCAATATTCGAACTATGGTCAGCATCCCGGCTATAGTCAGCAAGATCTTGGCAACCAAGGCGGCTATCGACAACAGAATAATACAAGTCCTTGGCAGCGTGGCGCGGGATACGATCACTAAGAGGCAGAGCCCTCGGATATGGCATCGGTGCGACAGTGTAATGTAATTGTGTCTAAGCGTTCCATTCATGACCTCAATGACCTCAAGGTCATGCAAGGGACGGTTCAGCAACCGAACTCCCTTATCTTAGCCATTCAAGTACAAATTTCGCAGAATGGCGCTGGTAGGTGACCTTCACTGCGGCTACCGGGGAGGTAGCTTTGATCATTGTAAATAGCCAAATAATTGAAAACTTCAGCAATTCTGTACCTTGATATATCGACTAACCTTTGGGTCGGACGTTGATGTCTTTTATTGTCAAGACGCACAACATGAAGAGCGTTCCATGTCCTATTGCCTGATGAATACATCAATGCCATGCCCTCTAAAATGTACACGGTTAAGTATCTTCGTTTATCTGAGCGCCCACACAAAACCCCTTAGGACTATCTCTCCACTCTTCCCATTGGCGTCCAGCTTTCAGGCTTCCAATCCTCACCAGCTCTGCCCTTTCTCACTGCCCACGGGTTCTGCTTCTCTTTCTCTCCACCCTCTCGCTCCTTCCCGCGTACCTCTTCCTCCCTCTCCACCCTACTGACTCCTCTGTCCTCCCCAGTCTCCCCCTTCACCCCAACCGTCCCCCTCATCTTCCCATCCCCAACCCCCAGCTCCTCATTTCCTCGCCTCGGCTTATCAAGCACCGAAGGCTTCGCGGCCCAGCGATCGTCCGCTGCACGAGCAAGCTGCTTCAGCTGTGCTTGGCGCGCAGCGTCGGATTGGAGTTCGGGGATGGAGGGCGCAGAGGGACGGGTGTAGCGCAGCCATTGATGCCATTGGACGGGGATCTGGACGTCGGAGTAGGGAATGCGCGGGTTATTTTGTAGAATGCGGCGAGGACGGGTAGAGAGCGATGGTCGGAAGTACCAGTATTTGTTGCCGGCGAGATCAGTCCCTGCAAGATGTGTTAGTGAAAGGCTTAGGTAGTGTCAAGGGGGGTGGATGGGAATGGTACCAGCTAACCAGCGCTTTCGCCAGGGGAGCTGGAGGGCTTTCCATCGGTACCAGAGCTGGCGTAGGGAAGAGGTAGCGGAGGCAGACATTTATCTTTATGTTTGAAAAGAAGCATAATGAGAGCTGCAATACTTCGGAAAGGCGTTGATTGACGTTCTCGGCGGCGTCATCGTGCGCTAGTGGGGCAGTTGAAATCCGGGGGAATCTCTAAACACTTAGGTTGTTTACCTCCACCAATTGCAAACCACCGTTCGTGGACTTCATGTTAGAAGCAGAATTACATCGATCATCAATTTCTCACAGCACGGAGTATTGTGATACTTTAAATTTGGACGAAAGCCTTAGGCTGACCGCAGCGGGCGTGCTTGTTGCCGAGCACAAGCCTCGATCGCAGCGCGCAAGATAAAACAGCAATCACGACGAAGAAGAGACAGTCAAGATGGCGTCAGTATCCTCGTTAGACAAAGATCTCCGCAACCTGCGCCTCGGAAAGTATACGCCGCAAGCCGCGAGTGAAGTCCGGAGATGGATCGAAAACGTCTTAGGTGAACCGTTGGTGCCTGGAGACCTACTAGACGCTTTGAAAGATGGAACTGCCCTGTGCAAGTAAGATGCCATGTTGAGACCGACCTAGTTCATAGCATATCACGCTAATGCTGATTGTTCAGACTTGTCAATCTTGCAACCGGCCCACCTGGTGTTCGGTTCAAAGACTCAACAATGCCCTTCGTCCAGATGGAGAACATCTCCCACTTCCTCCGCGCATGCCAATCCCCTCCTCTCCATCTCCAATCCCATGACATCTTCCAGACCGTAGATCTCTTCGACAAGAAGGATCCAGCACAAGTTTTACAATGCATCAGCGCGTTCAGCAGAAGAGCGCATGAGGCAGCGCCCAATAGGTTTTCAACTGCAATTGGGGGAAAGCCTAAGGGCTCTGCGATGAGTCCCCAGAGCACAGGCGGTTACTCTGGCAATAATGGCTATTACGCCCGAGCACGGGGAACGAGCAATTCCAGCGCCGGCAGTTCTACCACTCCAAGCCTGCCGCCGCGGGTCTCCGCTGGCAGGAATAGCCCCTCCAGGTCTTCGGAAACATCAAATGGTGGTTTGCCCACGTCCCCGTCTGGCAACGTCAGTAGCTGGAGCAAACGGCAAGATGAAGGGGCTACGACGCCTGCTTGGAACATCCACCAGTACGGCTATATGGGCGGTGCCAGTCAAGGTAACCAGGGCATCACCTTTGGCGGCAGGCGACAAATCACCACGCCTGCGCCTAACGTACCGAGTTTGGCAGGAAAGGAACGTAGGCGCCAAGAGTCAGAGGCTGAAGCCGAGAGACTTCGACTGCAAGCCGAAGAAGCAGAGCAAAAACGGCGCACTGAGCGTGCGGCAGAAGAAGAACGAGAACGCATCGCTGAAGAGGAGCGGTGGGCTGAAGAGACACGGAAACAACGAGATAAGGAGCAGCGCCGTATAGATGATGAAAAACGCCGGTGGAAAGATGAGGAACGGCGATGGCAGGAAGAAGAGGAGGTTCGAGCTAAAGAGGAGCGAGAAGCCGAAGTAAGACTGGAACGAGAGAGGCTTTCAAAGCGGACAGTCAGTGATACTCGGTTACAAGGCCAATTCCTGAGCCAATACAAAGCCGAACAACAAGCCGAACAACAAGAACAACGCCAGCTACCCCCTAAACCTTCCGGCGAAGATCCTGAGCGTACAGCAGAGCGTGAGCGGGTCAAAGAGCTTGAAAGACAGCTGGAGGAAGCCAAAGAGCGAGAGCGTCAATATGAGCGCGAGAGGCAAGAGAGAATAGCTGCCGATCGAGGTCGGCCACAAGCCACTGCAGAATCGAACAATCGGGCACGCTCGCGAAGCAGACCTTTGCCAACTACACCAGCCCCACCCCAAAGAAGCAGTGACGAAGAATCCTGGCAAGCAGGAGAGCGAGAATATCTCCAACAAGAATGGACCAATCACCACACTACCAGCAAGCCCTCGGCCCCCCAATTCTCCGCTCCTCAGCAACCTCCTCGACCACTCCCAAGCCCAGCACCATACCAACCCCCCGCCCGCTCACTCAACACCCCCACAACCACCCTCTCCCAACCTCCGCCTCCTCCTCCACCCACCGAATCATCCCCTCCCCCTCTCCCAAACCCCACGCCCTCCCTGCCCACCCGTCCCCTCCCCGACCCAAAAACCTACAACAAACCCTCCTCAACCACCCCCTCCCCCTCCAAACCACCCACCTCAAAACCCACCCCCTTCGCCCCAAAACTCCCATCCTCCCTCCTCCACCGCGAAATGCAGCTGGACCGCCAACGCCAGCAGGAATGGGAGGAAGCGCAAAAAGCCACGAAAGCCGCAGTCGCAACGGGCCCGGGACAGCAAATGGATGGAGCGGCAGGTGCGGGCCCCGGCGAGAGCTGGGATGTTAATCAGTATGGGTACTTGGGTGGGGATAGTCAGAATCGGGGAGGGACGGGGATTGGGTTCGGGGCGAGGAGGCAGATTATTGGACCGAGGCCGGAGCCGGGGCCGGGGGGGCGATGAGGGGGGAGGTGTATAGGGAGAGGCAGAGGGGGGGCGGAGAGGCATGAAGGGGCACAGCATTGGGTTTTCCAGTTTACAGTGCAGCGGGCTTTATGATTTATCTCCATGCTATCATAGCATTATGCGGAAATGACATGAATCGTTTCTGGATCCATGGCTACATTCCACTACCACCCGTACCACGATCCTCCAGGCACCACACTGTGTGTTCAGTCCTAACGCCGTGCTCATATCGAGAGTCGAAAAGACACTTACTATACTACCCCCCTTCAGTCAGGCATCTAAGTCAAGCGCCCCTTTCCTGTAAGGTTGGGGACGGGAGGCTGCACTAATAAACTCTTGTTGAGAAGAAAAGCGGGTTTTAAGTCTTACGGTTGTCGAGAGGTTGTGGAAGATGGATGAGTCGAGGGTTTCGTTTCTGCACTGGCTTGTGGTTCGGTAGAGCAGCACATAGCGTGTATCTCTCAGAAACGTCAAGGAGATTCGGAAGGGAGGGTGAGGGGTTTCTGGTGTGATAGAGCTGAGACGGAGTGTGAGCGATGAGCTTGGGTAAGGGAGGGATTGAAATTGATGTTGCGGGATTGTGGCGGAGAGGCTTTTTGGAGTGAATGGGAGGATGAAGTAGAGAGGATTGGGGGTTTCTTCTGGATGGAAGTGATGAGATGTTAGAGGGGTTCAGTCATGTGAAGTATATGGGGAAGGTGGTACTTGATTGCAATGTAGAGATGGAAGTGAAAGCGCTGTGGAATGGCTTGAAGTGGATGAATGGCTTGGGTGCGTTTTTTAAGCAGCATGAAGGTGACCGGGGACAGGCATTGAAGTATATCGGTAATGATAGTAACGGTCATTATTCACAGTTTACTGCAACAAGTGAGACGGACCCAAAATTGTCCGGAAGAAGAGATTTGTCGGGATAACCGACATATCCAGTAATCTGCTATATTCGTCTGGGCTGTTCCGCTTCTGCAGTAAATCCTACATATCCAGCTTCGGTTGCGAAGTCGGCGCTGACATGGCTTCCCCAAGCTAAATATCAATCGGTGTTAGTGATACGTATGCTTCTACCTCTCCTAACTTCTCTCTCCAGACTCCATATAATGTGCTCACTCTCGCTCAACTAGCGCGCTCAACCAGTTCTGAGACTCGGAGTTGCTCCTGAGAACACAGATCGGGCGAGACGCTGTTCAGAAATATCTAAGAAGTAAGCTTGATTGGCCCATATGAGAACGTGCAATTGCTCACGATCTGCATTCTCAAATTCCCTGTCTTTCGGTCATGATCATATATTTGATTCACGGAGTAGTCGGCAAGTCCGTGAATGCAGAGGTGAACTCCCGTTGTGCCTGGAGCAACGGTTGGGATGAAGCTCTTGGGAATTGCATTGCGTTGGAGTGACAGCCGTCCATGGATTTTATAATATATATAACCTCCGCAGCGGCACATCCGAGAGTACACTGTGGATGAACTTACTGGGTTTCGCCCAGCTCTGCGGAGAGCTGATAAGTCTGTCTTTTCTTGCTTCTGACTCAACCAAGAGTTGCCGTTCCTGGACCAGATGAGGCACTTTGTTCAGTTAATGTATGCAATGAATTATCATTTGCTGCAAAAGGCCTCAAGAAATTCTGGTGCCGTCGTTTACCGGCCAAAGTCCATTGAGGAAAGCCATATCTGAGCGGGTTTTCGAGATTCCTGTTTCTGATTCCTTGTTCGGGCAGTTTTTCAATAGTTGTTCCTATCTTGACTCATTCGTAAGAGCCTGTTTGCCGGAATTCTGACAGCACCTGTAGTATTTATTCGCTGGCCTTCCCCCAGAACCTAGAGATCTTCATCAATACTATTCTCAATCACTTGATTCCTTGACTCACTCACCACGTGAAAACATATCACTGCTCTCCGAAAGCTTGACGATCCCACCAGTGACTGTCCTCCAAACCAGCTCGAAGCTTGTCAACCGTCCAACATACTCCACACTTATCTCTACTACTAGACTTCCTCTCTAGACGTCTCAAAACGTACCAACCGTGCCCTATACTCCATCCGTACCTCTACCACCATAACTCCTCTTTAGGCTTCTGGGGAAGAAAGATCCAACAATTTCAAGATGCCCGGTTCCAAAAGAAAGCAAGAGAGCGGATCGAGTGAAGCCTCGCCGGAGAAGCGAAGGAAGTTTGACGCCAGAAGTAAATTCCTCCTTACACCCTATATGAGACAAAAAAGAGCGGCTGCATTGGCCAAATTACAGAGTCTCGAGAAGGAATCGACGTCCAACCTAGATATTTTGCCCAGCGAATGCATTCTGCAAATCATGCATCATTTTGAGTTGCCTGGCCAAACCCGAGGGCCACTTGACAACCCCAGTACCTCAAGCCTATGGAGCTTTTTAGACAGTACGAATCGGGCCAAACAGCTTTGGAAAAGGAATACGACCTCTATTCTCGTCGGCATGCAGGAGAAGCAATACCCTCAATTCTTGACCCTACTAGGGAGAGTGGGACGTGAGACCGAAGGGCAGCTCTCGAACCTACGTTGTGCGGTTGAGACACAACACGTGCGAGGTATGCTCGAAGACGACGACTACTACATGCACTTTTCCAAGTCATACCGGATTCGAGCCCCCAAAGCGTACAAGCTCCATGTCGTCCGCTTCCTCAGCGGCATCGCTCGTTACATAGACGAGCAATTCGACGTCCTTAGAAAAGCCAATTTCGACAATGTCAATGGGTGCCGCCAGTTCTTTGAGGCTACCGTGAAGAAAGCTTTGGTGAACTTGTGGAGGATGGGGTGGGAAGACCCGGACTATCCGCGGTTACGGGTGTTCGGGACAGAGATGGACGCCACATTGGAAGCTGCTAGCCTGGCCAAGCTCTTTTCTCAAGAGGCAGAAGAGGTCCAGTGCTGCATAAGAGAGCTTCTGTTATTTGCCGGAAAACGCGTTGAACGACACTTCGAACTCGAAGACCAGGCCAAGTTGTGGGTCGATGACTACTTTGAACGAAGGGCTGTTGATACTGACGAGGAGCGGCTGGAAGTCATCCGATGGGCATGGAACGCCATCAACGCAACGGTCCTGGCGGCAATGATCATATATGGGATCGACGAAACCCTCAAGGGATGCATGACGTCGCAGGACTGCACCGACTCTGATCTCTTCATCCAAGCACGGTTGGTTGAGCTTTATGACTTGAAGATTGCAGCCAGAGATGACGAGGACTGTGGTCCGGCCTTTAGAGAGCTGCAAGGCCACTTACAGCTCAGGCAGGCACTCAGCATAGGGGACATCATGCCCCGACCTGCCACAGAGGAATTCGAGTCACGACAAAACCTCGACCTGCTCTTTAAAGGGGAACTATAGCATTCTCGCGAGCCTGCTCCCATATTTTATGGAACATCGGACGGTGCGAAAATAGGTTATAGGGGGCAATAGCAGCGGAAGGGTTACTGATATGAAGTAGCGTGGATAAGAACATGAAGCAAGTAGCAGGAGTGTAAAGTAGAACTCATAGAGATGACATATCGCATCGAATTTCATGGATTAAGATAGGATCATCTACAGCCAATCCAACGTTCTGTCTAAATCATCCAACGCTCCCAAGCTGCTGAAGAAAAGGTGAAACCGAAAGGCTGTCATGCCAAGCTTCATTCGGCGCCTAATTTAGCCGAAGCCCTACTGGGCGGTGGCACCCCTGCCCGCCACCAATCGTCAGTCCCCCACATCAGCGCCAGAGTCGTTCTCTAACATGCTATGGAGAAGCAGGCTTCACGTCCACGATCCAACTCAGCTCAGGGGCATCCATCTGATCTCCTTTACCGGCGTACGTCCTACAACTCGGCGTCTTCGGTCGAGAAGGTCATCCTCCTCTCTTCGCATCTTCCGTCCCCTTGATATCACCGCGCTTATCGTCAGTCGCTTCCTTACTTCGTACTGTTACCGCCGGCCGTCTCGCTCCTTATTGCTTCTACCTCATAAACTCGCATTGTACGAGACGTAGTCTACGAAAACGGCCATCGACAGGACCCTCGAAAACCAACTCCAATGGCTGACTTGCAAGGTCGCAAGGTCTTCAAGGTTTTCAACCAGGACTTCATCGTGGACGAGCGCTACAATGTTACAAAAGAGCTAGGTCAGGGAGCATACGGCATCGTTTGGTCAGCTAAACCATGTTCATCTTTAAGCCCCTAGGGCTGCGTCTAGGCTCGATAAACGTTGCATGCCTGGAGATTGTGGGCTGACTCGGGGAATCACAGCGCGGCTACGAACAATCAGACAGGCGAGGGAGTAGCGATCAAAAAGGTCACCAATGTCTTCAGCAAAAAGATCTTGGCCAAGCGGGCCCTGCGAGAGATCAAGCTCCTGCAGCATTTTAGAGGCCACCGTAATGTACGCACTGTCGCATACCATGATAATCGATTTCAACGCTTGTTGATACCTCTCCTCAGATAACGTGCCTTTACGACATGGACATACCAAGGCCGGATAACTTCAATGAGACATATCTATACGAAGGTCAACGTCTAACGTACAGCTGATGGAAGCGAGCTGACCGTCGCAGAGCTTATGGAGTGTGATCTGGCAGCTATCATCCGGTCAGGGCAGCCATTGACGGATGCCCATTTCCAATCGTTCATCTACCAGATTCTCTGTGGCCTCAAGTATATACATTCTGCCAATGTGTTGCACCGAGATTTAAAACCTGGCAATCTTCTCGTCAATGCTGACTGCGAACTCAAAATCTGCGATTTTGGTCTGGCCCGAGGCTTCTCAATGGATCCTGAAGAGAACGCGGGTTATATGACTGAGTATGTCGCGACGAGATGGTACCGCGCACCAGAGATTATGTTGAGTTTCCAGAGTTACACCAAAGCGAGTAAGCTAGCATAGTCTCCCCATCTACAGCAAGCATTGTCTAAGTCTGACTAACTAGTCGATGTCTGGTCGATTGGGTGCATTCTTGCCGAATTATTAGGTGGACGGCCCTTCTTCAAAGGACGTGACTACGTCGACCAGCTTAATCAGATCTTGCATTATCTCGGAACTCCTAACGAGGAGACGCTGTCACGCATCGGCTCTCCCCGAGCGCAGGAATATGTACGCAACCTACCATTCATGCCCAAGGTTCCCTTTCAGCGACTTTTCACAAATGCCAACCCAGATGCGCTTGATCTATTGGATCGGATGCTGGCATTTGACCCGTCATCCCGGATATCAGTTGAAGAAGCCCTCGAGCACCGATACCTGCATATCTGGCATGATGCTTCGGACGAGCCGTCTTGCCCAACGACTTTCGACTTTCACTTTGAGGTCGTCGAAGATGTACCCGAAATGAGGAAGATGATTCTCGAAGAGGTTCAGCGATTCAGGCAGCACGTACGCGTTCAGCAACCCCAAGCCCACATGGGGGGTTCGATGGGCCAAAATCAAGGAAACGTCCCTATTCCTGACAATAGGAGCCAATGGTCGCATGAAGACCCGAGGCCGCAAGAAGCCTCGGTGCCTCAACATGTGCAGAACATGGGGTTAGAACAAGAGCTTCAAGGGGGGCTGGATGCAATGCATGCTTGAACGGCCACTTCGAGTTGCGCCCGTTGGGAGGCTCTGGCAGCGACTTTTCATGGGTGTTAAATTGGGCATGTGGAGGATTCAGGGGTTTAATAGAGTGCCTTTCTTTATATAGCGCTTTGACACGACTGGGTATTTGATCAAGTTTTTCCACTTCTTCCGGATCTGGATACGTACAGTTGCATAATTGTCATACGTTATGATTGTGTTGTAGACTGGGATTAGGAAGCCCGACACACGACACTCATCGGAGTGTTGAGGTTGAGGGTCCACACAACCCTGACGTTCAGTCAAGAAGCCTTATCGAGGGCTTGGCGCTCTTACCCCTCCATGTGATATTGAGCTGCTGCCTTTCCATTCCGACATCACCACCGACAGTACCCTGGAACACTCCTCTCAAACCTTTAAGATCTGCTCTTCCGTCATGAAAGCTCCTTGAAACCTCTTGAATTATCTACATACAGCTGTCCGCAGGCACTCTTGGCGCAGTAGGAACTACCCCACCTTGCCTGGTCCGCGACTTCTACGGGTGACCTCGGACTGGGTCTTCGAGGTTACACTTCGTCACTGCTGTTCCCGACCAACTTGATCAGCCTCAGCTGCAGCAACAGTATCTCGAAACTATCCTATTCGAGGTGCTTCTAGATTCACTCAGTCAAAATGGCTCCTCTTGAAGGTAAGTCCTGGTTCATTGCCGCCGTGTTCGGCATGTAGGCCACAGCCTCGTCTGGCAAGCTGGCGCTTGACACCAAGTTTATTGGTTGATTGATGGATGATGATGATGGTGCCTTTGTCGGCAAAGAAACAGAGCTAATTCAACTCTACAGCAACGATCACGTTGACGCCTCTATCGACCCCTTCCGATTTCCGCCGCACCTTCAAGCTCGGTCCATCGAGGACCACCGTCGTCGTTGGTCGAGCTTCGAAAAATGCCGACAAGGGACTTGTCGCAGATGTCGATAATGCTTGGTTTGACAGTCCGATCATGTCTCGCAAGCATGCCAGCTTCAGCTTAAGCTCAGAATCCCAGGAGGTACTGCCAGCCCCTTGATTACCATATACCAGCAGCTAACGGCTTTAGGCTATCTATCTCCAAGACTTCAAATCGACGCACGGAACCTTCATTTCGGGGCGCCGATTACTCAACTTTGAGAATGTTCGCTTGAAGGACTGGGATGTGATCACCTTTGGGGTTAGAATTACGGCCGGAGCAGGTAAGCGTAAGCAGCTCCGAGTATTTCATGCATTGCTTACATCAGTGCTGTAGAGACATATCCACCTCGCTCATTCACTTTCAATGTGAAGTGGCAGAATCGAAGGTACCTCATACAGCCAATCTTGTGTCCCGTTACTGACTTATATAGTAATCCTTTCTATCCGACGATCTCTACTGCCAATAGAAGCTTCCGAGTGCCAGATGATGATAACGACTCTTCCTCGGACATATCTCGAGCAGATTCCCTAGCAATCGTCGACTCATATCCCCGAACATTCTCTGTGCCATCATCAGACGACGAGGCGGAAGATGATGAGTGCATCGCTCTTGAAGATGACATGCCAGGCAAGGAGCTTGGCAGAGGACCTGTCAAGGCTTCTACAAACCGCGTTACTATCTCAGTGTCAAACACGGGAATTCGAAGCGGAGCATCTGCAGGCGTGAAAGCATCCGATAAGCACGTTGGAGTGGGCATACATGAATCCATGGGAGCATCGCAGAGAAACCCTATAGATCTGGATAGAGGACATGAGCACGCCATTGATATTGATAGCGACGATGACGGTCCTGAGGTACTCCCGATTGATCACTCCATCACTGTTGCCGGAAAGAAGTTCGTCGCACCCCACGAAGAACCTCTTAGAACGGCTTCAAAGGACCTATGGTCGCCCGCGTGCCAAAACGCTGACGCCGACAGCAACGCATCGCAGTACGGTGACGATGAGGACTTCTTCCGAGATCTGGAAAAGATTCAGGTTCGGGATACACAAGCCCAAACCTTCGGACCTCGTCCCATGGGGCCTCAAGTTAGCTTCGACCTACCGTCACCCGATTCTATGACAGACGCTCGCGATCCTTTTGACAGTGAGAACACACAGCGGTCAAGCCACCATATCGATTATCTTGGGTCAATCGATATTAGTCGCACAGGATCTACTGAAGGCTTGGATTCGACCCAGCGACCCTCCAGCCCTTCAGATGCAGCATTAGCTAAGAAATCTGTTGCCCCGATAGACTCGGACAATAATCTCAGCTACTGCGAAGGTTTACAGCAATTACAGCAAGAAGGTCGACGGAGAGCGTTGGAAGCTAGATTATCGGAAAAGCCACAGGACCACTCTATCAATGAAAAAGTGGACCGATTGAACTTTACCCGTGACCAGCACGCAGGTGCACAAATCGAGCGGCAGGATAAGAGCGAGTCTGCCAACGGCCCGACGCATTTGCGCCATGGAGATACTGCGATGATCGAGCCTTATCAATGCAAACCTCATACCAACGTCCCTGAGTTGGCTGCGCTTCCGGGAGCTGATATTTATCCTTTACCTGCTCGAAGGAATCCCGTGGTCAATTACTCGGACGATCTCGGTGCTAGGAACGAGTCCTTGAAGTCTTACAACACTGGACCATTTTCCACGCTATCGGACTACACGTCTTTCAAGCCTGGTTTTTCAGACTTCTACGCAGGTCCAAAGTATGATAATTTGTATACACATCCAGATCCTTATCATACTGGCTATTGTGGAACTGCTTGGAATGATCCCCATTGGGGTTCTACGACTTATAAGGCTGCATCTGGGGCCGGAGATAACTGGAAGCGTCCTCATAACATAGCAACGACCCTTGAGCCGTACCTCGCAGGACCGCCGCCGCCGCCAAAGATGCCTTTGCCAGATCAGTTCCGTAGCCCTTACGAGAACCCTCCAAGAGTCATGATCTCGGATCTGGTGAATTCAGCTGCTCCCGCGTCCTATGGTCAAAAGCGGAAAGCAGATGACATGAACAAGGAAGAGACACTTCGGGCTCCTACAGAAGCGGCATCTCCTTTAATTCATGACGGGAGTCAAGGCTCTGTCATCCTCCCGGATGCGCAGCCCCGAGATCAACCTACTATGCCGGAGACAAACCTTTCCCAAGAGACGTCTAATATACAAGACACGTACGAGCCTGCCATCCACAATGCATCCGCTACCCTTGCTAAAGACGATGGCCCAGCGCGCAAAAAAGCGAAGATTTCTCCTTCGAAGACCGCCGGAATCGGTAAATTCGTTTCTGGTATTGCTGTTGGTATCGTTGGTGTCCTCGCTACCTTCATTGCTACCATTCCGGCCAGTGTCCGTGAAGAGGCACTAAGGGAGATCAACAATGTTGCGTAACCCGAGCAAAATCCCGAGTGCGAGAATCATCTAATGGAAGGCCATGTTCTCCGATCATTCCCGACGACAGACAACTATTTCTTATTTTGGCGTATGCGTGCAAGACTTGGGAAAGAAGTTTATGTTCGATGCATACGAGGTATCGGGCCTCTCTGAGCAGTGGCGGAATGGCGCAGGCATGGTCATCTATGGCATCATGAGGACGCAAGCCTACGACACTCTGACGAAGACTGGAGTTTGGAACTACACTTCGGATATCTAACCACGAGTCAGTCATGGCGAGGGGTTTGCGAAATGGATTGTGGCTTTTGCTCTAGGGAAAGACCTCATCAGGTCAGGTCTTGTTGCAATGGTTGTTGTGCTACATGGCAGGCTAGCTTATGTAGGTACTAGAGAATCATATCTCGAGTTCATCACGCTTCTTTTTGACCTATGTCTGCGATTGAAAGTGTGGCATTTCCTAACTTTTCCTTACCTCTCTGTACAGAACTCTCAGCTTGCCGACTACTCGTTCAAAAACAGTATTACAAGAAAATCTCCGCGGGAGCGATCGAGCCCCCGGTTCGTTAGATCTTACTCAAAAACAATCGGGCATTTCATATTAAGGCAATTGTTATCTTACATTTCTAACACATCCCACCCCTTTCCCTGCTCAAGCAAGCGCTATGAAAGCAACATCGCCAACCATTTCTCGAGCTAGCAGCGAAGCCAAAAACATCCCTCACCCTTCAAGAACAGCACATATCCATCCCAAAATCTCCTCTGCCTCCCTCAAAGCGCGACTAACAACGCGTAAATGGTGTGGGGCGAGACGAATTATTCAATGTGACTACTCTCATGTATAGC
>JAABUO010000946.1_pt1 | contig 42815 bp, 35 predicted proteins | sample 5559291 | NCBI WGS metagenome assembly JAABUO01 (sample SAMN10711878, study PRJNA513372) | rock metagenome | isolation source: Antarctica rocks | place: Antarctica: Victoria Land, Finger Mt sud
GTGGCTTGCTGGGTTTGGGCTCGGGGGTGACGGCGGTGAGGTAGGTTGGGGAGGCTTTGAGGGAGGCGTTGGGGAGGGAGCTGGAGGGGAAGATGGGGCGGGGGATGGGTAGGACGCCTTTGATGTAGGGGTGGTGGAAGGCGTCGGGTTGGAGGGATTGGGGGACGGAGATGTATTTGGGTGATTCGGGGGGGATTGAGGGTTGGACGGTGGGGGTGCTGAGATGGCGGGGATTTGGTCTGGGAATACATTGGCGATTTGGGGGAGGCACAGGTCGGCTGGTAATACTGGAGCGTAATCGGGGAGGCATCTTGGTTGTTGGCTTGGGATGGTGGACACTTTGGCAGGGTGATGGTCGAAAGGCTGAGTCTTTACTAGCGTATCTTTGTGCCAAGACTTCTAGCTTAGCGTGGATCCTTTCCTGTGCGTTGATCCTGCTTTGCAATCAAGCTGTTGGTTGGGTCGTAATTGACTGTGGAACGTTGAGAATTTCCCCACTTCAAATGTGTTATTACGTAACGTGTCGAACTACTGTTGGTTGACCACCTCTCCAATCTAGACCTGTCTGCATGTCTGCAGAAATTAGTGCAAAGAAAGTCCTTGAATATAATCTCTGATAATTCTAAGCTCTCCCTCTCCGCCATGAGCTGGCTCGCTGCCTGATTGCTTCTCAATCACCGTTGTATTTTCGCGACTTTCTTGTTCTCGTACACCAGTATGCTTCAGGACATTCTTCTTAGAGCCGTGGGCCTCGAATTCAAGGACTATAAACGCGCAAATCTTGGCTCTGACACCACAGACTGCCTCCAGGTCATTGGCGCTGGCCTCCCCAGATGTGGGACCACATCGCTGAAAGCGGCACTCGAGACACTGGGTTTTGATCCGTGCCATCACATGGTCGTATGCTCTCCATTCTCTGACACTGATCTGTGTAATATTCCTGGCAATATTCTCTTCGGCCGTAGCCTGAGATCTCTGGGGTCAATTGACCGTCAACTGTCTGAAAATCAGTCGTGGAATCGTTGTTCCATTAAGACGTGAAAGATGAAGACTGACACTTTCACTAGGACTGCATCGACTCTCCCTCGCGTTCCAGGCTCTTCACCGATGGCCTCCGTACTCGAAACAGCGATCCCACATGCACAGATAGCGCTCGTCTCGAAAGTGTTCGCAGAGCTATGCGGGGCTATCGTGCCACTGTCGACGCGCCGACTTGCGACCTTTACCGCGAACTCATGACCATCTACCCCTCGGCCAAGGTCGTTCTTAACGTCCGCGACTCGGCCGATGTATGGTGGAAATCCTTCAGTGACACTCTCGCCGTGCAATGCGAATGGCCGTACCGTATCGTGACCTTCCCGGTGCCATTCCTAAGAGAGCAGAATCGACTGACTACGACGATCGTCGGGAGAAGGCGAGATGAGGGCGTATATGGTCCTCAATGGTACACAAGGCATGCCGAAGAGGTAAAGAAGCACGTGCCCAAGGAGCGGCTGCTGGAGTTTAATGTCAAAGAGGGCTGGGGCCCGTTGTGCAAATTCCTAGAGGTGCCTGTGCCTGACAAGCCATTTCCCCATCTGTGAGTTGGCACTAGCGTCCTTTTCACTCTTGCATCTTTCCACTCGCCACTCGCTCTCCCGCGAGGCGTTTCCCAAAACCTTTAATACGCTGGCTCCGATCTTGATCCCGATACGAACGAATTGCATCTTCTTGGCGAGGCTAATCTCAATTCAATCGATCCTAGGAATGACACAAATGCCATCAAGGAAGCAGTCAGGGGCGCACAAATATATGGGGCCTGCGTTTGGCTGCTTTACTTCGGCCTAGCTGCAGCAGCGGGCTGGCTAGCATTGCGACCACCTCTTTTCTTGCAAAACTTGGTCGAAGCGTATAGACCATTCTGAGCAAATCTTGACATATACATAAATCATTGGGTTGAGACTCAAGTACGAAGACAAGGGAATAGCTGCGATCAATAGCATAATGCGGCACAATGACGCGTCTGATGTTCTGACGATGGTCGGATTGTGAGCAGCATGCAAAGAGAGACGTGCTACCTAGCCAAAGACCGTGGAAGTCGTTGCATTGGACATCAACAAAGAGTGTACCTGAAAGTACTGCAACATCGCGCTCTAGTGCGTCACCAAGACTGGAACAATGGGCTATGATGTTTGGTTCGCCAAGATCTACGTCACTTGGTCTCCCCCTAATATTTCTCTATGCTTTCTGCAATCCCTACACGTTCGCTCAGGCCGGTATCTCTGGATCCACAAATGGCCGACCTTGGGCAACAAAGTTCCATGCTTCATGACCGCTCAGAAGACCGCATAACTCTATGACCATGGGCCTACGTTGGTCCTGGTGCCCAACGTCAAGTCGTGTAACCGTTGAACTACTCATAATCCTATAGTCATTGAGAATTTCACGACCACTGTTCACCAAAATATAGGTGCAGTAAAGAGCGGCCAGAGTGCATCTCCTCATGTAACGATTCCAAATGTCCAAGCTACATTAAGCTTGTTTAAAGCCAGTTCCAACCCCTTGCATCAAAGCTTTGTGGCACAGGCAGCTTCATATCGTTCCGAGGAATGGCGATCCCCTAGTCGTGTACAGTGACGTGATGCACTTCTCAAAGGTTCACCGAGCAGCACACAATTGATTGTTTCTCCAACCCCCCGTTGGGTGCTTGATCGAGGAAGATAGTTGCTTTGGTGATTTGCCTTCTCAGCTATCGGCCTTCGTTGGTGGTTCATTCCATCGCAAATCCTCAACACGTTCTTCTCGAGCATGCCGGGCCGCCAGCCATGTGCCATGAGAAGGTTGGTCTCTGCTGGGTACTCTTTAGGTATTTTGAGGTGAGTAATAGGCCAGTATGTAGACAGCCTATAGAATTGGAGTTACCGGAAGACCAAAAGCTTTTTGCGTTCCGCTATGCGATGTCCAGACGCTGTTGTTTTTTTGGCGGCGTAATGGGGTTGCTCTTACCAAAGGACGTTCTGCTTGTGCGTTAGGAGGGGTATAGGAAGCAGAAGGCATGAATGAGTTCCACAAGGAGGAGTAACAAGGGTATGAACAGCTAGCATGCGATAGCATCGAAGCCATGATTCATCACAGTGAGTCTGTTATGGACACTACTATTACACGTGTGAAGTCGCCCCTCGGAATCATAGTACATCCTCCATCCGCATGCCTTCAAACATCACTGAGTACATCTTCCCCAAGGGTGGAATCCATCAACATAGAGACAGGTCTGACACGCCGGGTGCATCCCGAAGCAGTGATAATGTGTATGACATGATATATGCCAGCAGACTCGATCCGTAGAGATTGTCAACTCGGCAGCGGCTGCTACGAGTGTGTCGATTCCATGAGGATCTCCTCGTCCGTGGAGAGCCTGGGAAACGCCGGTCATGGGGTTATCCGAGGTAGGAGCGTTGGTTTGGGATCTACCTTGGGTAGTCTGGTTTTGAATCGAAGATGCTGAATTCGGTTGAGCTCGTTAGTGAACGTTTCTACAAGTTCTCGTATATGAATCGCTGAAGGTACTTGCCATTGGTGGCACCTGCGGAATCCGTTGAGTTCATGAAGGGGAACTTTGGCAAAAGATCTTCTCCAGGATTCGTGAGCTGCTCCAGATCGGTAACCTCGCGCCCGTCTACTCCGTCGAAAACTTCCGTGAAATGATCATTCCGGCCATGACGATCGAGCATCTGCTGGATCTGGTTGGTGCTAAGCTTCACGTACTCGAGAACGGTCCCATTAGGACCGAATGATCGAAGGACGCCATCGTCGCCAAGGTGGACAATGCCTTGGTCATGTTTTTCCATGGCGGCCATGAGCTCATGAGGATCGGCCTCGTTCTGGGAGATATCAGAGTCGCTCTTTCTGAACAGGAGCAACCTACGGTTGGAAGCGCATTGATGATTGCGGCTAGAACCACAAGTACCCAAAGCCAGCTTACCGTCATCTTGAAGGTATTGATGTGAAAGATGTGTTCTCGAGAATTGTCGGATCGTTAAGATATCGAGGATGGAGCGTTCCAAACTGCATGAAGAGACTTTAAATACTCTGGTGGATCACACGCTAGTTTTGACTTCGACTTCATGACAGCATTCAAACCTGTAATTCAAGGCAACTTGGAAATTATACAATGATAAATATGTGATGGCTATGAGAACTCATCAACGTGAGATTCTCTTCAATGTTCCGAGGCCCGTAGCTTATGCGCTGGTGCCGAGGAGTACGCCGATAGCTTCACAGCTCATTGCAAACCAGAGTGAGGGACTTAGAGAATTGTAGCATTCGACGAGTGAACTACATAGTCCAATGGACAAAGTAGCAGAAAGCGTCAACTCTGTTGCTGGGTTGTCTGGCTGAGCCCAGTGGAAGCAATGAGGAGCCGCTGTATAGAGAGTGGACACTCCATCTCTCTATGTCTACAGCTTTTTGACGAAGAAGAAGATTTGAAACCCAATAATCTGGGAGTTTGCAGTGCTTCGGCAGGCCTAGAAATGTCAAAACAGCGCAAAGGACAAGGACATCAAAACAACAGGGCCAACGTTTGTTTCAATATATAGATTTAGTCAACCTATCTTTCTGCGATCCGCCTGCAAGATGCGCTGGGCTCAGTCGACGCTCGACCGAGGCTTCTGCCTTGCTCAAGAAGATCGGAGAAAGATGCATTGGAATATAAGAGGTAGCGTCATGCCGCCATCCTCTAAACTTGCCCTCTTAGAGTCGCCACGCGGTTGGACAACGACGGGTTGTTTGCCCCACTAAAAGCCCCCTGTGTACCCTCCAATATAAGCTCAATGCTACTTATTAGCAAGTACATTGGGGCGAGTGGTCTAGATGGTGTCTCGAGGTATACGGTTGTCTGGGTTGAGGCGCTCCAACTACGCAGGCACGATAGAATCGATGAGCTGCTGCTTACCGCAATCAGGAGACATCGGTTGTTTTGTATAAAGGTAAAGTAAGAAGCATAGAAGTAAAGTAGGATTCGCAAAGTGCTGCATGAAGAACATGTGGGAAAAAGGCGGCTCTCAGCAGAATCTTGGCATTTAGCGCTTTCACAACGGTTGTCGCCCCTTGGCCTTATTTTTAGATCCCCGACCCCAACTTCTGGCAAGATGCTTTTGATCAACTTTCGCATTTCTTGATTTATCACTATCAAAATCTTATGTTTGATAAAGTGGACTTTGCGCTTTTAACAGCACATCTTTGATAGAGTCTAAATCAACATTGAGAAAGTTATTTGATTGCAAAGTTTTTGTGTTTCGAAGCGTGTCTTAAAATCAAAGATCGACTTGAACTTCTTAAAGTACTAGTATATGTCAACGAACTTTGCAATTTCTATAGCTCTAGCAATTTGTAATCAAAACTTATAATTAAAGCAATTTTAGAAAGCGCATAGTGTCTAGAGTAATAATTGATTAATTTTATGTTTTAATAGCGGAATGCGAAAGTTGACCAAAATTATGTTGCCAGAAGTTGGGGTCGGGGATCTAAAAATAAGGCCAAGGGGCGACAACCGTTGTGAAAGCGCTAAATGCAGGCTATTCCCAAAAGGGATTTCTCCACCTTACAGAGCTTTTCCATACTTTACCTTCGTACGTTTTGAATAACAAGTCCATAATCCAGTCTGTACGTCTGAACAGAAGATGTGACTGACTGGCGGACTGCCGGGACTCCTGGAGACAGATTGAATGGCTCACTATACCGACATCATCTGCGATAGGCTCTGGGTCTGTCTACTAGACTACATAGAGGGTAGATTCACACACAGACCAACTATACGATCCATATCCGGGGTGAGGCCGAGATCCAAAGCCCACAACCTCATGTGCCCAATGCCGCAAGATGAATCAGATCTAGGTTATAGCGAATCCGAAGGCGGTCTGGATGGAGTCTTAGTACAGCGTACTCCTTGCGGATCATATGAATGATCTATGACGGCAGGAAGCACGCGTCTAATGAACCGTCTGTGCTTCTTCGGGGCGAGTATAGGCTTCCGGCCATTGGACCCCTCTAAGCTTGCCACTAGCATCGAGGAACGTTACAGTAGTGAACAAACCGGCTAGCGAAGATGTATAACCCGGAAGAGCTAGAGCGAGGCTTTCCCCAAGGCCTCAAAAGATCATTGCTAAACAAACATTAGGCACTGTTGATACCTCGAGGCTTAGATGCGGATGATCACAGGAAATGCATCAACAAACCGACTGCGAGATGCCACCTTTTTTTGCCCACCAGCAGAGTAAGAAGCCTATTACCAGCGCGCCTATATTGAAATGCGCAATGTGCATAGCTGCTTTTGGCGCTAAGGATCCAGTTTTCGTTATTGCGGTTGCCAGATAGTGGTACGCTACCAGATTCGCCGAAGACGGGAGGCCGCGGCAGCCTGGATTAGTTTCAGCCATGCTGGATTCTTGAGTTGTAGCTGGAATTTGATGGAGGTATACTGAGGCAAGAAAGCTTCGGAGCCAAACCCTACCTTCTTCGAGAAGAAGAGGATGAGTGGGAAGAGACCAGGTTTGCACAATAGGGTCACACTTTTCCAAAAGAGTTGATGCCATGGTTGACATATTTTCTGTTCGTCATCAAGAAGGGGTCCTTGAGAGCTTTAAGCCCCTCCATCAGCCTCAAAATCCTGCCCAGACCTTCTATTTTGCCCGTCAGTTATCCGTTCGACGGCGCCTTAATTGCTTCTATACAAGAATTTCTTCTACTAAGTATGGCATAATTGTAACGAGGCAGATGGCTATACCCCAGGTCAGGTCCGACAGAGCGAAGAGCAGCTAAATACTCCGGCTCATGCTTTTGACCGCATCAATCGACCTTTCGCATCATTGTGACCCTTCTGATCAGGCTATAAGCACAATCTGCGGACTCTAGCATTTGACCGTATCTACCAGGGAGCGTTTGTATGCGGCTGAGAATATTTTCGTGTTGTGATTTTGAATTACTCAAAGGTCTCTCAATTTCCGGGAAGAAATCTTCAGAACCCCAAGGTCTTAGATTCTATCGAATTCTTGCGACCTGATTTCATCAAATCAAAGTAACGATCATCCTGTTCAACTGTCATCACCATGTCAAGTATCCGTATCCTAATCCTTGGGAGCGGGATGGTCGCTCCTCCTTGTGTTGAGTATCTCTTCGTATGAGAAGAATAAGATCACCGTTGGCAAGTGCTACTGTTGAGATGATTTAAATTTCAATTCAGCTAATGTGAATGATCCCCAGCTTGTCGGACACTATCAACAGCACAGGCATTATGTGCTGGACTGCCCCGCACCACAGCCACCGCTCTCGACGTTGCCTCAAATGAAGAATTGGATCGTCAAATCGTCTCTCATGACCTTGTCATCTCCCTTGTCCCTTATATCTACCATGCATCAATCGTCAAGCTGGCTATCAAACACAAAGTTAACGTGGTTACAACAAGCTACGTCTCTGACGCCATTCGCGAGCTTGACGGTCCAGCGAAGGAAGCTGGAATCGTCGTGCTGAACGAAGTTTGGGCGGATCCGGGTGTTGATCACCTATATGCGATTAAGAAGATAGAGGAGGTACATTCCATTGGCGGTAAAGTGAGTAGCTTCGAGCCCCTGACTGGCATCCTGCATGGAGCATGATCTGACTTCAGCTTGCGAATGTTCAAGGTTAAGGAATTTTACTCTTACTGCGAAGGCTTGGCAGCCCGTGAGTGCCAGTCTTTCTCACAGTCGAACATCAAAGCTAATTGGATCTTGCGCACTATAGCCGAACATGCAAACAACCCTCTCCGCTTTCGCTTCTCCTGGTCTCCTCGCGGCGCGCTGCTATCGCAATGCAATTCCGCCAGCTTCATCTCTGGAGGCAAGCAAGTAGATATTTCAAGTAAAGATCTCATGGGTGTTGCCAAACCCTACTTCGTTCTTGATGGCTATTATTTTGTAGCTTATCCTAATCGTAACTCTGTACCCTTCAAGGAGTTCTACAATATCCCCCGAAGCTGAGACCCTTGTACGAGGAACTCTTAGATACGAAGGAAATCCAGCCTTCGTTAAGACTTTGAAAGATCTGGGTTGGCTGGATGCCGAGCCAAAAGACTGGCTGAAGCCCGGATTGACTTGGGCGGAGGTGACGCACAAAGCCATTGAGTCCGGCGAACCGAATGAGAGGTATCTTCCATTGTTTCGCTGGATTCACTTTCGGCATTCCGCTGACGGCCTTCTAGCTCACTGATCGCTCGAGTCAAAGAACTCTGCCAGTTTCCCAGCAAGGCCGAGAGTGAGCGTATAATCGACGGTCTTCGCTGGATCGGACTCTTCTCTTCTGTAAAGGTTACTGTACGTGGGGCTAATCTTCTGGATACTCTGTGTGCCCAATTAGAGAGAATTAAATTATCGGCCTGGTGAGAGGAATCTTTTGATTCTACAGCATAAAATTATCGTCGAATGGGAAGATGGTAAAAAGGTAACGTACTTCTGTCCCAACCCCAGAGGGCGCCCAAAGTCATACTGCTCATTGCCCGCTCTCGCGATTTGACGATTCGGCGGTGGGTCCACATTAGTCGACAAGTCCACCTGCTTCGTCGTTCGTGGTCGCGAGTAACAAGCAGCATAACTTACGGCGCTTTCTGGTGTCACGCACTTCTCAATACTGATTCCAGTAGGAGACTTCTACCTCCACCCTAGAGCTTTATGGTAATCCCAAAGGCTACTCAGGTATGGCCAAGGCTGTTGGAGTAACATGTGGAATTGCTACCCAGCTGCTTCTTGACGGCCACAAAGCCCTCAATATCCCCGGCGTCTTGGCTCCTTACAAGAAGGAGATCTGCGACCCAATCCGGGAACTGTTAGAGCAGGAGGGGATCAAGATGGTTGAGAAGGTTGTCTCGAAATCTTGATTCAGATCTGCTACCAATACCATCATGGGTTCGTCCCAGAAACTGTGGATAATTCACTAGGCATGCACGACAAGAACTTGGAGAACCTCAATCCTGCCTTCAAATGTCAGAGCTGAAGTCTTGCTATTGGTTGACACCTTCATGCTAGGGTACTCTCGGTAGATCAGTGTTAGATGAATTGAGAATGCAATATTATAATCAATGGTCGTACATAGAGCGTGATTGAGCTGCGCGCTCCAGGTATTATTGCATTTGCTCCATGCAGTAGTATTTGCTCTTCCTAAGCTACTAAATATTGAAAGTACATAGACCAGAACGCAGCCAGAAGTAATTGCGAAATGACCCGAGCCCAAGAACCAATTGATCTTGGGTATACGAAACTTAATGAGCTCTGCTGACAACGGAGCTAATTTCTGACATGCTAGTACGAGACTTCGATAGGCATGCAGCACCTCTGGTATTATCGAAATCGTATACCGGCATTGAATCGTCCATGTACCTCCCTGCAATATTTCCTAAAAGGCCTTTTCCACGGAAGACGATATAGACTGACACGAAACAGACGCTTGAGGTGGCTTCTATGTCCTGGCCCGTGGAGGCCTGAGTCCGGGTCGGCTTCGCCGAGACCAACGGTATATTACTATTCATTTGCCAATATAGGCGTCGCATTTAGCTCGAGACTTACCGAGTACTAAGATTAATATTATTTGCTCGAAGAAGAACCCTACGCTTATGGGTCCGCAGCGATACAAGCTGGAACAAGGCGGATCGCGTGACGTTCACCCCTGTCACGCGACCAGTCACCTGATCTTGAGGCTTTCCGGCCCGACTTGCTCGCCGTGCAGATATTAGTATGGTTGGCACGCTAAGCGATCCACAGGCGCAAATCAGATCCCGAAGACGATTAACTTTTGGCGATTTGACGAATTTGGAGCTCTCCTCCACCAAGCCTGCGGAGTAATTCAAGATGGGGACCGGAAAGAAGGAGAAAGTGCGGAAAGAGAAGCAGGGGAAGGTCGGAGATGGCATGGCTAACGTCAAGACTAAGGGCGAGAACTTCTACCGGTGCGTGGCTTACCGAAGACTTACTTGGTGATGATGCTGACGCTGTGTTAGCACGGCGAAGCAGGCGAAGACTCTGAATATGTTCAAGGGCGGCGACGCACAACGAAATGCAAGTGGGAAAATAACAAAGGCTGGATTATTCCAATCGAAGGAAAAGCCCAAGGCCAGGGTCGAGCCAAACAGGAAGTGGTTTGGGAACACCAGAGTGATCTCTCAAGATGCATTGAGCTCTTTCAGAGAGGCTATGGCAGAGCGAGCGTCCGATCCTTACCAGGTTTTGCTCAAATCGAACAAGCTACCCATGAGCCTTGTCCGAGATGGTGAGGGGAAGAATGGCGTTAAGCAGCATCAAGCTAAGATGCAAGTCGAGTCGGCTCCTTTTCGCGACACCTTTGGACCAAAGGCGCAGAGGAAGCGGGTGAAGATAGGCGTCGGGTCCCTTGAGGACCTAGCTGGCGAAACAGTCAAGATGCATGATACCTACCTGGATCGCCTTGAACAGGCGAAGCTACTCGGCAGAAACACAGACGCCGAGGAGACGGCTGGTGAAGCAGTACCGGAGGATGCAGTGGTGTCCACCGCTGTTGAGCCGATATTCTCCAAAGGCCAGAGCAAGCGTATATGGAACGAGCTTTATAAGGTTATCGACTCCTCAGATGTGGTGATACATGTCTTGGACGCACGTGACCCTCTTGGAACCCGTTGCAGAAGTATTGAGAAGTATATTCGAGAAGAGGCGTCGCATAAGCACTTAGTCTTCGTCTTGAACAAGTGTGATCTCGTACCAACGGGCGTCGCTGTAAGTTTATGATATAAGCTTTCTCTCGACCGTTTACTTCTTTTCCACTGCTAAGTCAAGATTCCTTCCTTCATTTCCTTGAAAATCTCTATGGATGGTCATCTGTTACAGCTTTGGTACATTGATCCCTCATCCGCCGCTCCTAGCCTCTAAGCTTCGAGTAGACTAATCGCCGTCATGGTTAGTTGGTCGCAAAGGATCTGGGGATGTTGTGTTTGAGTTGAAGGCCTCCTCTGCTGCACTGGTAGTAGATAGGTGGAGGTCTTCTTAGTAATGCTTCATACATCTCAGCTCACTCCATTTGAGCACTAGATACTTTCTTTCATAGTCGCTGACTGTAGGTCTAGGCCTCGTGGGTACGAGCACTGTCGAAGGAATACCCAACCCTTGCATTCCACGCTTCGATCACGAATTCTTTTGGCAAAGGCTCATTGATCCAGCTCCTACGCCAGTTCAGCTCATTACACTCGGACCGGAAACAGATCTCAGTGGGTCTCATCGGCTATCCCAATACTGGGAAATCTTCGATAATAAACACATTACGCAAGAAAAAGGTGTGCACTGTAGAGCCTATCCCAGGATCGACCAAGATCTGGCAGTACATCACCCTTATGAAGCGCATCTATTTGATCGATTGTCCTGGTGTGGTACCCCCCAACAACGAGGATACCCCAGAAGACATCCTCCTTCGAGGTGTGGTGAGGGTTGAAAAGCTTGAGAACCCAGAACAGTACATCGGGGCTGTTTTGCAAAGGGTAAAACCGCAACACATTGAGCGCACATACGACGTCAAAGGATTTCCCACGCCGACAGATTTTCTGGAGCTGCTGGCTAGGAAGGGCGGCAGACTTCTCAAGGGCGGTGAGCCAGATGTCGATGGAGTGGCAAAGATGGTCCTTAGCGACTTTCTGAGAGGCAAGATTCCGTGGTTTACGCCCTCACCAGTAATTGAAGGCCAAGAAAAGAACTCCACAGACGGTATCGAGGGCCGCAAGGGGGCTTTGGGGGAGATGGGAAAGGTCAGAAAGCGGGGTGATGCGTCATCGGAAGCGGAAGGCCAGGCACCAGTAAAAGATGAGACTGTATCTGATGAAGCTTCAGGGCGACCTCCCAAGAGGCGAAAGAAGGGTTGAAGCACATGGATCGGAGCATTGCTTCAATTATTCCATCACTGGAATTTGGCACTGCCAAGACCGGTAATGCGCCGATATCTTTAAGAAACCAATCATCAAATGTCATCCTGGTTTCGGGGAGCTCGGAATGAGACTTACTTCGGTCACGCGCGCTCTCCAAGAGACCCGACAGGCATTTGAAATTTCGAACGCGACCATCGGTGCAAAGGGCATCGGACTATTCACTTCGAGAGGCTTCTAGAATTGAGGACCCTAAGGATGCCGATCAAGATGAATTCACCAGATACCACTCGGATGTCGACTACTGTTCAGGTCGGCTTGGTAGGCCAGTCAGACCTGTGAGAGCTGGTAGGTAGTAATTTCCATACCATCGTACTGCACGCTGCACTTCAGGGACCAACACTGCCTCGTAGCGTTCCATTGCTTTTTCCCTTTCTTTTCTAGAGATGGAAAAATGGCTCGTTAGACATCAGCACGTTAGAAATTCGTGTCAGCTTCTAGCCCTTTCGGAATTATACCTCAACAGCCGCTTCTTGGGCGCGTGGAAAACCTCGGGCATGCCTCTGGCGCAAGCGGACTTCGAACAATGTCACACTATCATGCTAAACGCTTAACCAGCTATGCGCTTAGCTCGCATGAACTTCCCAGAGCGAACTACTCCGATTCAAAATCCGCCTATTGAACTTCCAGCCATGAATGAAATGGTATATATATTATTTAATTGATCCTCGAAATTACTGATCGCTACTTGTCTACCAGCAGTCAGAGAACGCCTAACCACTATGCATCCCTTACAAAACAAGGTTGGTACTATCCACCTCTTACTTCTCCTCGGCCTCATGCTATGGTATCCCTTCCAAACTTGCTTCGTCTAATGCGCTGCTCTGCCATACAATGGTGTTCTTCGTAATGAAACCAACTCAATCTCGACGCCGCCCAACACGGTTGACTTCCACTGCTCCCATGAGTCCTCTTGGACAGACACCTCGCTGTTTGACCATCGAGACTGTATTGCCGCTATCAGATACATGATGTTCACCGAAATGTCGGACCCCTTCCACGGCTCAAAGCCACGAGAATTCTTGACTCGACAAGCGCCATCGTCAGGGAAGCTCGGACCACCTCTATTGACACCACGGAAATACGTTACACGTGAGTCGATCAGGCTTCCCGACGTGCATCTCCAATTCAGCCATCTCCCCAGTACCGTCGTCTGTCGTGCTGAAATAGAATTACCCACCAGAATCATGTACCCTAGCCGTCATAATGCGCTCCGACATCCACCAAGGAGATTTACCGCATGAAGAGGCTCACTCTTCGATCGCCAGCGATGTTTCTTCGTTCCGCGCCATCAGCGAAGCCGCCGACGTCGTTTTCTTCGCGTGTGCGAAGCAATTGCATGGCTCCGGATGGGCCGAAGTGGGTGAGTTCTGCGATTGCGATCACACCCGTTCATTTGGAGCTGCAGTTCCTGACTAGCCTTTTGAATTGAAAGGTCAGCGACATGGTATGGCTGTGACATTGTGGGCCACAGGCTCCTCTGTAGACAAACGGTATCCCGATCTCCGGGAGGTAGCGGTCTCGGTGGCATCATCTTAACGACCAGTCCCCAGTGAGAGGCCATGTGTGAGATAAGCTGATTGAGACTACGAGGATCATCTATCCCATGCACCGGCATAGAATTGCATGCCGAAGCGAGGGAGACTAAGCTAAGGTGTGCAATGCCGGTATATAGGATAGTCCTTGTATGACAGAGTCAAGGCTCGATCCCCTCTGGCTTCAGTACTCGATTCCTGTACGGTAGTGAACATGCATGCTCAAACCTTTTTGAAGAAGAAGAATTTAAGTCCACTCTCGACCAATGCACATCCGTACTCTATACCATGACCATGTCGTGAATATCGCTAGGCGAACGCTAGTGTTTGAGGAACCTCGACTCTCGTGCCACCAACAGATTTGGCTTTGAACAATATCATATCCAAGATGGCGAAACGAATCTACCGTCTTGGAACATTTCCTTATTGAGTAGGCGCACATGCGATTGACGCTCCATCCCACTTCTGCCGTGTGTCGAAAGTACCCTAGGCCATACCTTACCCGGCTTTAATAGCTACTATTGAGACGGGAGATCTGTTTCTGGTTCTAGCCATTCGATTGTAGGTTCTGTTTGGGCGTTAGAATGTTCCGCGAGGGTTGGGTGGAGAGCGTGCGCGCTATCTTATACAGAATTACTTGAGTGGCTGTGAGTGGCGGTATACAGGCGGTGGCGGCGGTCAAAGTTGGAGATCTGGCAAAGCCTGGTATATTTTTGTTTTTGGACTTGTGAGGCTGGCGGGGATACGGTCTGTTGGCTAGGTTTCCTGGAGGATCTTCGATTGGATTTCTCTTCGAGCGTAGCGTGATGGATCAATCGAAAGTTTCCCATGGGCTTTATTGGGGCTTTCTTAGTATATTAAAATTGTGTCAATTTGGGAACAGGCGCAGCCTGCTCTTCGTTTCTTCGCAATTTATTGTACATCGCCAGAAACGCTTTTGGTAAAGAGCGTTACACAGGAACGACGAACGCATTGACCATCATAGCAGCCTGTCTTTCACCAGGGCGCTTCACACTGTAATGAACGAATAAGCTTAATACAGGACTTTTGACTTCTGAGGAAACCACAAAATAGCCAGTGAGTCAAATCAAGTACGTAGCCCAGTTACTTGTTATCGTTGTGATCATCATCGTGACCACAATTTGTCGCTGTCACATACTGCGTCTGTGTCGCACATCCTTCCTGGCAAGTCGTTGTGCACGTCGCTTTCGCCGTCGTCGTCGGCGTTTGCTTCGGGCAGCATTTCGCCGGACATGGGACAGTGACGGATTTTTCGGTTATGCATTCAGGGTGCGGGCCGCATGTTGTGGACGGCTTCACGCAGAGATATCCATTGGGTATGGTGCTGGTAACGGTGGGACAGTAGGGTTGCGAGGAGGTCGTGATGGTTTGGGTTGTGACGTAGGTTGTTCGGGTTGGTGTGCAGGTGTTTTGGTTGTTGCGCTTGAAGACCTCCGGGGAGGCGTGGGTTGAGAGGGGGAGGAGGAGGAGTAGACTGGACGAGAGTTGGGAGTCAGCGATGAGAGGCAGGTTATGGTTAGGCCAAGAGGTATGTACCTGGTTGCCGAAAGGATTGAGGTTAGATGCATGGTTGTCTTCACTTGTATACTGACGGCGAATGTGGGATGACTGGGTAACTGGAATTGTGTCTCTTTGTACCTCGAAGAAAGAAACAAGGACAGGCAAATGTTGACCAGAGGAAGCCACTGACCTCAAACTTATATACGTTGAGTTGTACCGCCTATTGATGCCACATCCGCACTTCAGCGTAAGGACACCAGTCTTCACCATCGTGATGGCGAGTACATACGGGTCAGAAATACGCAGCTAACCAACAAGTCTTCTGTAAAGGGATTATTGAAGGTTTGGGGAAACCTACTGACCCGGAACTAAAGGAGCCGTCGCCCAGTCACGGCTGCTAATAAGCGACCATGGCTGCATGATACAATGCAGTAAGCAAGAGAGGGGTGCGGAGTGGGAAAGTACCACATCCGATGTACGTAAGAAAAACCACAGCAGAACCTAGAAGACGCTTCGACATGTCAAATTCTAGCCAAGTGCTTGGGCAATCGAGATTGCAACAGTAAAGATAGAAGGTGAGCGCCCGATTCCTTGGCGGGGAGATTCTGAAGCGGAGCTCCGAAGCCTCCCAGCATATCATCATGCCATCGTACGATTCAGGTCGTCCCTTTCGAATCAACGACCCTTGCAAAGATTGAAGAGCTCCGAAGCAGTTCAGCTTACCGTCATGACATTTTGGCGATCAAATTGTTCTGTTAGAATCAACGCGCCTTGCAGGAATAGGTGATCTGAAGCGTCTCAGCTTATCATCACGCCGTCGTAGTCTAGGGTCTTCCTCTTCATGTCCACCCGATTGCAGGAGATGAATGGCGGGTCGGACCTCACTGGATTCGAGGCCGGCTGGACTTGAATACTCGTGTCCCACCTGTGAGCGAAAAGCCATCAAGGCATTGTTATCCCGAGGATTGACATCAGCCAAACCGTGAAAGAGCTGGCCTTCGATTGGCAAGAAGGAGTCCCTAATCCTACGTGGTCAGATTTCACAGACCGCAAACGAAGGTCGTCGTTGTCAACAACGAGAACTTAAAAAGCCTTGCTGTCTTCAGACAGGATAAGGAGATCATAAAGGGAGAAAGAACGAGACTGTTGAAGAAGAACCAAGGGCTGAAAACATAGAGCAAGTAGGTCGAAGGAGACGAATGCAGTACCTTAAGACAGAAGGATAACGAGTAGCCATAGTAATAATCATGGGTGATGTATCATAGACCCTAGTCCCCATCGTCTTCTGCTCTGTTTGAAGATGCACATCCACATTGGTGGTGCTGGAATCCTGGTCAAAGTGAAGCTATCTACTCGTATTCGTATACTACACGCTGGGAGGGTGCAGACCTTGGGGCTGGTTCTGTGACCCCATCGTCACCCCACCTGCTTCGTCCGGATGGGCTTCGCTGACCGTGTGCTCTGCTCGAATAATGTATGCCCAAGGATGGTCACTAGTAGATGAAGGCATTGTCATTGGGTTATAACGCTTGAGTACGAAGTGATCAATTTTTGGAGAGTGAAGTCTGCGCAGTAGGCCGGGAACACGGGCATAAGACCGGAGATAACCCAACTGCCCAAACTGCCGTAGAATTCTGTAAATCCAAGAACTTCGAGCCAGATGCATTGATTGTCATTAAAGAGTCTAAATCGTAGGCTTCTTAAACACGGCTCGGGAATCAGCTTGATTGTCCTTCCGCCTCTGTCTTCATACCCTCTCCCATTCTCCCATAATTTCTACTGCATTTCCATGTCTCTCGGTCCTGCAGGCTTGACCATGAATCCAGAAGAGGCAGAGAACTTCGAGGACGTAGGCTGGCTGATACCCGTGACTCCCATATCTACATCTGTCTCAGACTGACAGATCTCAGATGGAGAAGCAATTCGCTGTCAAGGGTTCGAACCCCCCCAGGCAGGAGATTATCGGTAGCCAATAGCTCACTTTATCAAAGCCGTACAACACATGTCAACCTACTGGACCTTACTCGAAGGCATTCGCGGATCTAAGCTACGGCTGACGAAGATGGATGACGAGATACACGAGCACTTTATGAGCGAATTCCCGGACATCGAACCTAGTGAAACCATTGACGAGGAGAAGATGAAGAGTAAGGCAGGCAAAGAGAAGTGGCGGAACTTCATGATGCAATACGAGAAGAAGGTGGATGATTACAATTTCGGTACAATGCTAAGGAGCAATCCCAAATTCGAATATGGGGAGAAGGAAACTATATTTGGTATCGTCGCCAGACTTCCAGCAGCATAAACTACTATACTGATTTGCTATAGCTATGCGAATGCAATTCTACGCTATAGAAATTGCACGGTGAGCACTAGACTCTGCGAGCTGAGTATAGTGTTGACTATGCTAGGAATCGCCAAGGCCTCAACGACTGGATATATGAACGCGAACATCACAACGATGGAGCTAGCAAGACATAACAGCCTCGCCATTCCCTCCAAAATTCTCGCCAGCTAAATACTGCATACTGTGTTAATGCCGACAACACCAATATAGACCATCACGAAATATTAAAGTGACATATCAGTAGGAAGATCAAGCCCAGTGCCAACTACGAAAACATGCGCGAGAAAAATTCTATGTTTGATCCTCTAGGCACTGGCAATACTAGGGACTCTCGTCAAAAGATACCGACACGTGAAGGGTTGAGACAATGATATTGTTTACAGTCGTCATTCCGCAGACAACAATACTAAGGGTTTTCCCGTGTGGCTAAATTTGGCGGCAACTACTCTTCCTATGTCATGTACTGCTATCACTTTGTCATAATTCACGACTAGAGCTTCATGGTTTTATGTTAGAGCATGGAATACCAAAGTTCATTACGTTTCCAACGCAGCCTCGGCCGCTTTCGCTACTAACATCATCGGCGCAGAACATGCAACTTTCCCTTCTTCGAACGGCGACCTTCAAGCCGATATTCGCGATACGCTGCTGGGCAAAGTATTAGATGGATGATGATGTGGAGAATCTGGCGCCGCACGACGCCGGCCTGGAGGATGGACCAGGATTCAAAAAGAATCCAACTTGGCGCGATCTCTTTACCTTTACTACGAAAGCACACCTCAGTCCACTTCTGGCCGCCATGGTTCTTTCTGTGGCATCAGGTATCGTCATTCCGGCGCTTGCAATACTGCTAGGGAAACTCTTCGACCAATTCACAAAGTATGGAGGAGGAACAATTGATGGCCACGGGCTTGTACATAAGATCTCTCTATATGGACTATATCTCGTCGCCCTCGGATCAGGGGCCATATTTCTCAACTCTGGCTATTTCGGGTTTTGGCTTGTTTACGGAGAACTACAGGCGAAGAGTGTAAGAGACGAGCTCTTCCAGGGCCTGCTGGAGAAAGACATGGAATGGTTCGACATGCGCAAGTCTGGCGTCAATACTTTGTTGAGTCGATTGCAGACGTGAGATTGTTGAATTGTTGTCCGACCAGATCTGACTTTCTGGACAGGCATATCCGAGAGCTCCAGATGGCAACGAGCCAGCCACTTGGCTTCACAGTACAGTACTCCATTACGGCACTGGCTGCTCTAGGGCTGGCTCTTTATTATGCTTGGGACCTCGCTCTGATCACGTTAGGCACAATACCGTTAGCAGCTGTCGTACTCGCTAAGATATCTGCTCGTATGCAGCCTGTCGTCAAGTTGCACCTCGAAGAGCTTACCAGAGCTTCGAAAATGGCGAACGTATCTATTGCATCCATTGATACCGTCAAATGTTACAACGGCCAAGACTTCGAGATTTGGCAATACGCCAATGCGGTCAAGAGAGCTGCTGAACATTACTTAGGACAAGCCCGATGCAACGCGCTTCAGATAGGATTTGTTCGCTTTGCAACACTGAGCATGTTTGTTCAAGGCTTTTGGTACGGCACGCATCTTGTCAATACAGGCAAGAAGAATCCGGGCGACATATTGACAGCTTTCTGGGCCTGTCTGATGGCGACGCAGACTATTGAGCAGATTCTACCACAGATGATTGTGCTCGAGAAAGGCAGAGCTGCCGGGGCTACACTACGCGCCGTGCTGACACAGATGAAGCGAGGCCGCAAAGTTATCAAAATGCTTGGTAGCAAGACACCTAAGTATTGCGACGGAGACATCCAAGCAAAAGACGTGAGTCACGCTGTGATTGTGGCTTCTGTTTTCTAACTCTCGGAAGGTCTCTTTCCGATATCCATCCCGGCCAGACCAGCTTGTCTTGGATCACGTCAACTTCTTCTTCTCTGCTGGAGAGACTACCTTTATAGTCGGTAGAAGCGGTTCTGGCAAAAGCACGATAGGCAATCTGCTCATGCTTTACTATGAAGCAGAGGGCGGCGAAATCACTGTTGATGGTAGTCCTTTACAGACTCTCGATATAAATTGGCTTCGCAATAACATCACCCTCGTCCAGCAACAGAGCGTTCTTTTCAACGAGACACTGTTCAGGAATATTGCTTTTGGCCGCAGTCGAGACCATCAACAAGTCAAAAGAGAAGAGGTGAGGGACTGCATGCGCACTGCGTATTTGCAACACACTGTGAACGAGCTACCGAAGGGCTTAGATACATTCGTTGGTACTGGGGGCAGTACCTTGAGTGGAGGACAAAGGCAGAGAGTGGCGATAGCTAGAGCTCGCCTGAGGGACACTCCAATTCTGATCATTGACGAAGGAACCAGTGCACTGGATCATATAAGTCGAACAATCGTCGTAGATGAGATACGGCAATGGCGAAGAGGAAAGACCACCATCATCATTACTCATGACATGTCGCATATTGAGAAGGACGACTTTGTTTACGTTATGGATGAAGGGCGAATAGCCCAAGAGGGATTCAGGCATGCTTTGGAAAAGATGCCCAGTGGTGCATTCGAGCGACTTCTCCAGCCCGACATATATATAGCCTTCCCTCTATCAGAAGATCCGCCTCAACCTCCAACAAAATCTTTCGACGAAGCCCCCGTTTCTCCCCTTTCTACAAGGCTGTCGATCGATTCACTCGACTCAATGGAAATACAATTCCGTCCGCGTCCGCACTTCATACCTAGTATTTTCGGTCCGCCGCCGGAAGACTCCAGATCGAGAAGGGCTTCGCGAGGTTTAATATCGCCGTTATCGCCTGCAGCCTTTCCAATGCATCGAATGTCTTTTATGGCTCCTGCTGTAATGCCTAAGCGACGGAAAACCTCGCACGCCATTGAGCTTCTCGAGCCTCTACCATCTCCGAATACCCTTCTTGCCAGGAGACTTACTGTGGATTTCAGCCTCAATGGGCTCTCAGCTGCTATGAATAGAGCTTCTGTTATCAGGCCTGCGTCTCGGCGAGCCTCCGCTTTTAGTATCAGAAAAGCCTCTATAGCCTCAGGTGGACCCTCTAGCGGCGAATGCAAATCTGAAGAACGACAAGATCCGCATCGAATTGCGCCAATCAAAGAGATTTTATACACCGTCTGGCCTGCGTTGACTTGGAAGAAGCGGGTGGTGCTTGTGTGTGGTTTTGTATGTGCTGCCATACATGCTGTAGCAACGCCAATGTTCTCCTGGGTCTTTGCAAAGCTCCTTGGGACTTTCTTTCTTCCTCCAAATGAACGATCTAGGATGGCCCTGAATTGGTCACTGTCCGTGCTCGGCGTCGCTATTGGCGATTCTATCGCATCATACTATATGCATTATCTACTCGAACAATGCGGTCAAGCTTGGATTGACACGCTGAGGGTTATAGCGATGAAGCGTATACTGGACCAACAACGAGAATGGTTCGATAGAGATATGAACAGCTTGACTGAGCTCACGGAATGTTTGGATCGGAATGCGGAGGAGATGCGCAATCTGCTGGGCAGATTCGCCGCCTTTGTCTTTGTCGCCTTCGTGATGCTAACCATGGCGGTTGTGTGGAGTCTCGTTCTTTGCTGGAAGCTCACACTGGTTGGATTGGCATCTGCGCCGTTTATGTACACAATCACGCAAATGTTCGAGACTGTAAGCGGCAAGTGGGAAGGGAAAAGCAACGATGCCGGCGCAGTCGCGAGCTCAATTTTCACGGAGACATTCGGTAGTATCCGGACGGTGCGAGCTCTGACATTGGAGGCTTATTTTCATGAGAAGTACACGAGAGCTACAGATCGGGCTTTCAGGGTAGGGATGAAGAGATCGAGTCTTTCCGGGTTCTTTTTTGGGATCTCCGAGTCCGGCATTGTTTTTATTACAGGTAAGCAGAACAGATGGAAGCCCACCGAGCGTAACTCATATTTGGCAGCACTCATATTCTACTACGGAGCTGTACTTGCTTCGTCGAAGAAGTTCAGCGTTCAAGATATCCTCACTGTCTTCACAATGCTTCTTTTCAGCATTGCAAATGCAACAAATGTCATCGCTTTCAGTGAGTCTCCATTGATGCTGCACTAGCTCACTTCGCTGATTAAAACATAGTCCCCCAGATGGGTTCGTCCCAGGACACCGCGACGCGTCTCTTGCGCCTTGCGAACCAACCGTACAACAGGTCGCATGAGCACACAGGCAATGTTCGCCTTCCCGGGCTAGGCCCAATTACCTTCAACAATGTTTCGTTTGCTTATCCTAGTCGTCCTCATCCCTCAATTCTCTCTTCTTTCTCCCTCACACTCGATCCAACTAGTAGTACCGCTCTGGTCGGTTCTTCAGGGTGCGGCAAATCCACAATCGCCTCATTACTACTCGGTCTTTATGCCCCAACATCTGGCTCAATCACCATAGCTTCCTTCCCAATGACGGCTCTACATGTCCCCACTTTACGAAGTCTTATCTCTGTCGTTCCTCAGACACCAACCCTGTTCGCTGCGACTGTTGCCGAGAATATCGCATATGCTCTGCCAGAGAAGTCGCCTCTCGGAACCATCGGCTCAGTACGGGCTGCTGCCGTCGCAGCTGGTATTGATGAGTTCATCATATCTCTACCGCAAGGCTACAATACCTCTATAGGCGAAGGAGGTTCTGGTCTCAGCGGTGGGCAAGCACAACGGCTGGCCATCGCACGAGCTGTTGTACGAAGACCCGAGCTTTTGGTGCTGGACGAAGCGACGAGTGCTCTAGACGGCGAGTCGGCGAGGGGTGTCTACACGCTGGTGCAGAGGCTGGGAAACGTGGGGATTGGGTGTTTGATAGTGACGCACGACGCTAACATGATGAAAGCTTGTGCGCAATGTGTGGTACTAGGCGAGGGTCGGGTATTAGAAAGCGGGCCATTTGATGAATTGGTTGGTAGGAAAGGCGGAGAGCTGAGAAGACTTGTGGGTGGATGATCCCAGCCTTAGCTGTAGCGTCGGATTTGTGCTTGGATGGATTTTCCATATTATCTTTTGATGCGGGCATAGCGAATTCTAGGAGTGCAAGGTACGAACATAGCATGTGCCGGCAATGGCCTATTCTTGTTTCTACTATGGTGTAAAATACATTATATACGTTCTTCTCTCGCTATCGAGTGAGCCTTCACTGGAGACTTCCCGTCAGCATATAAATCTTGAATACAAGCAGGATACCTACAGTAACCTCTCGTCAACATCCATTCTGACTTCGAGTAAAGGCTTTAGGTGTCTGATACGAGCCGACAATGACAACATGAAGTAGTGGCCAGGAAGACCGCTTTGGCTGTTCCAGCATCCTTTCCATCTTGCAGCATATGAATCTCATCCGATCAAAGGTTTTCATGATACATTAGCCGTAACGTAAGCCCTCATTGCTTTGACAGCATCCCCATGATGAGCCTTCAGCAAATCCGTAGCCTTGATCTTACTCAACTCCAATTCCTCAACCTACATTCAATGACCACATTAGCCACTACCCCAATTGCCCCCCCTTCCCCCACAGATCGATCCACGGCCCTACTCACCAACAGCCCCACATCCACCACATCAACCTTGACCTTCGCCCTCCGTTCCCTTTCCCTCTTCCTTTCCGCCTCACGCTTCTTCTGCTCCTCACCGCCAGGCGTCACCTTGCCACTAGTGAGCTCCAACCGGCTGATGGCGTTCACGAGCGCCTCTTGATCGATGTTCTTGACGGTGGAGGATTGCGCGGTTTCGTCTTCGTCGCCGCGGGCGTCGAGGGAGGAGAGGGCGGCGGCGGCTTTGCGGGCGTCGGTGCCGGTGAGGGGTGGAGGGCCTTCGGGGTCGATGCCTTCTTGGATGGTGGGCGGTTGGGGCTCGGCCATGGTGGGGTGGATAATAAGAATTGGGATTGGATCGAGTGACTTTGACTAGGGGTTGAAGACGGTTGGGCCGGGTAATCCTCGGGTAAACTCGTGGTGAGGAATTCGAGTCCTGTGAGCCTCTTTCACTTTCTTCCTCCTCGCAATTTTAGACTGAGGATATCAAAAAGTACGAAAGAATCACCACACACGCGTCTCTGGCGCTCGGATGTCCGGGACTATCTAGACACTATCTCAAATATCAGCACCGGCACCACATCCGGGAGGAAAAGCCTTCTACATAGGCACGACTTTGGGATCCTTGCTCAACGAGCAACGCTATATACAAATCTATCTTTCTTTTATTTCCTTTCCTTTTTACAAAATTCTAATGTCCAATTGATGGCGATTGAAACAACCACTTCACCCATGACTCTTAGCCCCAGCGGCGAAGCCGCAGCCTCTTTGAAGGTTTCAAAGCAAAGTCAAACGACAAGCACATCATCAGAATGGTCGCCTTCTTCTTGGACTAAAAAGCCAATTAAACAAGATGTGACGTACGCTGATCGTGCTGCTGTTGCGAAGGCGCTTGCAAAGCTTGAGCGACTGCCGCCGATAGTGACGCCAACAGAAATATGCAAGCTTAAAAGAAGTTTGAGAGAAGTAGCACTAGGCAAAGCTTTTCTCCTCCAAGGCGGGGACTGCGCCGAGCTGTTTGATTATTGCGAAGAGAATGCCATCGAATCAAAGATAAAACTCTTGTTGCAGATGAGCTTAGTACTAATCTGGGGAGCGAACAAGCCAGTAGTGCGAATAGCGAGGATGGCGGGTCAGTATGCGAAGCCAAGATCCAGCCCGACCGAGATCTATGAGGGTAAGGAAATCCCTTCATTTCGAGGAGACAATATCAATGGCTACGATCCTGAGGACCGGACCCCGGATCCGGAGCGTCTTGTGGCAGCGTACTTTCACTCAGCGACCACGACGAACTACATCCGAGCTTCGTTAGCTTCCGGTATAGCAGACCTGCATTCGCCTTTGGATTGGGGCTTAGGCCATGTGAGAGACGACAAGATCAAAGTGCAGTATACGAGAATTGTGGATAGTATCACAGACAGCCTACGCTTCATGCGTACCGTGGGTGCAGACAGTGCGGCGAGTGCCTTAGAGACAGTCGATTTGTATACTAGTCATGAGGGCCTGCTACTGGAGTACGAGCAATGTCTTACGCGACGACTGAAGAATCCAGCATCATCGAAGCGAAGCGCTTCTTCAGGGCCACAGTCTCGAAATGGTCATGTAGATGGGGACCATGATGCGGACGACAAAGGCTGGTACAATACCTCGGCGCATTTCCTTTGGATTGGTGACCGCACTCGTCAGATTGACGGCGCACATGTCGAATACTTCCGCGGGCTCCAAAACCCGATCGGTATCAAAGTTGGACCATCGATGGAGCCCACGGAGCTGATACGACTCCTTGATATCGTCAACCCTTCTCGAGAAATTGGCAAAGTGACTCTCATCAGCCGTTACGGCAGCTCGAAGATCGCTTCTTGCCTCCCGCCCCACATACAGGCCGTTCAGCAGTCAGAGCATCACCAAACAATCATATGGCAATGCGATCCGATGCATGGCAATACACGTTCTACACCTAATGGCCTCAAGACAAGGAGATTCGAGGATATATTGAGTGAAGTTAGTAGCGCGCTAAAGATACTTGGAGAGCAAGGTAGCTTCCTCGGCGGAGTGCACTTGGAATTGACAGGAGAAGCAGTGACTGAGTGCGTTGGAGGTAGCGAAGGTCTGGAGGAGAGTGATCTGGAAAAAAGGTATACGACTTTCTGCGATCCGAGACTCAACGAGAAGCAGGCGCTCGAACTAGCTTTCTTGGTGGCTGGCCATTATAGAAATAACTAAACTAATCATTACACTCTGCAAACCTTAGCCTCTGTCATGGTATGCTATGATGGTTAGATGATAATTGTAGGAGTAAGGAAGATTGTATGTACATGTAGGATCAAGACTCTCTTAACAGTGCATCATTCCCTGGAGAAGTCAGAAGACCAATCAGAGCATAGACAGCTGCTAAGCGTGCGGCTCAGCGGGAGATCTGCGGATCATCTTCAACTCATTAAGTAGAAGTAAATGACTCAGACTTTAATGTTTCTTTTGAAACCTGCCACTTTCACTTATTTGACCACAACCGATCTTGAGTGTGTACCTAAGTGGTTCGATTGTGTTAGAAAACACAACAAGCCTGCTTTTCACGGATACAATCGCCCTAGACTAGCATAATCTCTGAGATCGAAGACTTGATATAGCAACCTGACGATTGAAGAACAGTCTTTGGTGAAGGATGAGCTGGTCTCCAGGCGCACGAAGCCATCTTCAAGCTTATGGCGTCTCCGAATTCAAGCCTTACTTCCTCGATCTCGCGTTATCGACCGGTCATAGCTTTCGCTGCTGCACTTGCTGTAGTTAGCACCGTCTACTATCTCGGTAGCGTAAACTCAGCATTGGATGAGTCGAGTTCGAAGAATGGGAAAGATGGACTACATCGGTCTAACGCCGTTCGACACCCGCGACGGCTGAGGCCCCTCAACACGCAAGTATCCCTCCGTGGAACTGATACCGAGGATGACTGTCCCATATCACCAAATTCGCTGGGCAGTACGTTCTATTACGGGGACTTTGTTACAATCAGGCCGAATGGGGAAAAACTTGAGATCCCCATGGTGAATGGCGATTTGCCGTCTCCAGCTGATATCAGTTCTCGACATGATGTGCCGTATGTCGAAGCCGCCCAACTCAGAGAGGATCTTGAGAAGGCTTTCCTTGATGCCTTCTTTGCACGAACTATGCCGCCAGGAGATATAGTTCGGATATCGGAGCGCAGCCGGCAGCACATCATCTCAGGGCTTGGCTTGTTTGGGAATTACCATCCTGAATACATCAATGCTTCGCTAGATCGGTATAGCCGTGGAGAACTCAACAATCTTCCCAACAGGTTGGAACGTCAGCGGCATGGGTTCGAAGACGCTGCGTTCATCGCCCTCGATGTAGAAGAAGAGGACCCCGTTCCAACCGAAGACCACCGAGTAGGAAGCCAGCCTACTGGTTCCCCCGCAGTCACAGAGGCTCTACCAGAGCGGGCGCCGCCATCCTTCCCGGAGACGATCCACGACGGAAGTGAAAGCGAACAATCGTCTCAAGGGCCTGGCTTTAGTGTAGGTAAGAAGGGTCAGAGTCTACTGGGCTTGATCTATACCATTGCGGAAGAACAGGCCAAGAAAGAGGGCTATGTCCACCGGGGGGTCACCTGCAATAGCTGCAACACTATCCCGATACGTGGTATTCGCTATCGGTGTGCCAATTGTGTGGATTACGATCTTTGTGAACAATGTGAGGCATTACAGATGCACCCCAAGACTCATCTCTTCTACAAGGTTAGAATTCCCGCACCATTTCTTGGAAACCCGAGGCAACCACAACCAGTCTGGTATCCCGGAAAGCCAAGCTCTATCATATATCCTCTGAGCAAGGAGGACAAGACTAAATTCTGCGAAAACTCGGGGCTTCAGCTGACGCAGGTGGAGGCTCTCTGGGAGCAGTTCCGATGTCTAGCAGCCACCGAGTGGCCCAGCGATACTACGCACTACCATATGGCTATTGACCGTCGTACATTCGATCGGTGCTTCATACCGAAGTCCATGACACGACCACCACCTCCCAACCTAATATATGATCGCGTATTCTCGTTCTACGACACGAATGACGACGGTTTGATAGGTTTCGAGGAATTCCTGCTAGGTATTGCTTGTCTGCAGAACAAGGGGAAAGGAGACCGGCTACGAAGAACCTTCGACGGATACGATATGGACCGCAATGGCTTTGTGGACAGGAGAGACTTTCTGCGGATGTTCAAAGCTCTTTTCCACCTGCATAGAGAGCTGGCCAAGGACATCGTTGGTCGACTACATGACGATGAGTACGATGACGATGATGCACGCAATGTCGCGTCTAGTAATCAGGCCATTAGCTCCGCGTTCGCAGGAGTAATACCACCGGGAGAAGCATCAAGAACCGGTGAAGGAAAGAGTCTCAATGAATTCGGCGATTACGTTGTGAACGGTGAGTCTGTTCCAACCGTTGAGGAATCCACCGCCGAAGGATACGGAACCAAGTCAAGTCTGTCAAGCATACGTTTCCCCAGTGCTGAAGAGGACCATGGCCAGGAAGTCTTGTACCACACCATTCAGGATTCTATTAATGAGCTGATTGATCCTCTCTTCAGGGTGAGAGAAGATCTCGCTCTCGAGGTTGTTCGCACCACTAGCGACAGGACAAGATCTGCAGAAGAAATCGCGCATCTCATTGACGCTGGTTTCTGGCGCCAATTGGAGCCGTTACTGCTGAGGTTCGAGCATGAATTGCGTACCAGCCCACCGAAGATAGTGTATGACGTTACTCGGACGACCATGTATGAACACGAAGCGAAAGGACTTCTGCAACGTTTGAAGCTACACGAGCAATTCAAGAGATTCAACCCTGCCGAGGTAGCAGGGCGTGGGCCATCATCTGAGCCAACTGGTGTCCTGTCTGCACGTTCTGATCCGGACCATGGTACAGCATTGTCTACACCGGAAGACCCGCCTATGAGAGCTGATGGGGATCGCGCTCAAGTGCTGTCTGAGGAGATTGTTCCTTTGGTAGACTTGTCACGCCGAGACTTGTTTTTCGTAGAGGATGACCTAGGTGAGACCGCTAATGAGGGCCGTGGGCCGACAACAGACGACGAGCTCGAAAATTCACGACTACAGAGGAGGGCACTTCGCAGCGACGCTGACCGGGTAAGAGACGACGCCATCCACGCTGGACTGCTGCGGAGCCGAGCGCTCAGTAACGAGTCCGAGGCGACGACAGCAAATCTCATATTCGACGAGAGCGAGTGGGACATTACTGTACCTGAAGAGCCCAAAGAACAGCTCGATGATTCTGCATCCGACGCCGACGCAGACAGTGGCTCCAGCAACTGCTCAATCTACGAGTTAGCCAGGCTTGACCGTTCAACTGATTCAACATTGCCTCAAAACCGGCCCATCGCGGTCGATATCTCGCTGGCAGACGATTGCTTCGAAAGCGGCGATGGCTCCTCCATGCTTTGGCCAGCTCCACTACGGTCTCCGGCTCCCATACCCAATCCGCCCCCTTCCACTCCCACAGCCGCGCCACAGGACCCTACCTTACCCCACAACCGACCCAACACCATCCCCAACCCACCATCTACCCACCTCCATACCACCCTACCATCACCAGCTCCCACAGGCCCACTACCCTCCATCCATTCCCCCTCCCCCCACGCTCCCTCTCCATCCCAACCCACCAACCCCCCCTTCCCACCAAAAACCCCCCGCAACCTCCTAAACGGCTCCATGTCCACGCTGCGGCCCCGTACGCCGCCGCCGCCGGAGAGAATCAAGGAGCTGGCGCTGCTGGAGATGCTGAAGGCGCGGGATGAGAGGAGAGGGGGGTGGGGCCGGATCGGGTGGGAGGAGTTTGAGGAGATTATGAAGGGGCCGAAAGGGCAGAGCTTGGGGTTTTTGGGGCAGTGGGTTGAGATGGCGATTTTCTGAAAGTTGAATTGGGGGAGTGGGAGATGGGGTGAGAAGATGGGTTGATGCTTTCGGTTTGTGCATTCTTTCATGTGTGATACCCCTTCGGTCGATAAAAGTCGCTGTAGTATAGCGTGCGCGGAGCCATCTGCCAAACCTCATGTCTTTCAAATCCTGCAGATGCGAATGTAGTGTCACATCTCAATCCGTAATCTCCGCCACAGGCACCACCTTTCTCATCCCCCCTTCCCTCACGGCACTCCCCTCACCAACCTCCTCCCCCTCCCACGCCTCCTCCCCCCCCGCCCCCCAAAACCCCGCCCACAGCCCCCTCTTATGCGCCATCGCCAACACCATCAAAACCGGCAACTGCCACACCCCCGCCCAGAACAACCCCCGCGCCGTGCCCCTCCCCCCCTCATACCTCCAAAACCGCCACGCCTCCCTCACCACCCACGCATTCACCACACTGCTCGTAACCAAGAACCCCGCGTCCGTGATGCCCACCCCCCACAGCCCCGCACAGATGGGGAAGAACAGCAGCGAGTACCGCAGCGCCACGCGCGCGTTCATGGCCGGGTTGACCCACGCCAGCATGCGGTAACCCGCGCCCCGGTATTCATCGCGGATCGTCCAGCTCAGCGCGTTGAAGTGCGGGAACTGCCACGCGAAGAGCAGGCCCGCGAGCAGCCAGCCTCCGGCGCTGGAAGAGGAGAAGAGCAGCTCGTGCCAGGCGCCGGTGCCCGTGGCGGAGTGGCCGGCGGCGGCGGCCCAGCCCATGAGCGGGGGGATGCCGCCGACGAGGGCGCCGACCCAGGTGTTGAGCACGGAGATGCGTTTCAGGGGGGTGTAGACGCCGGCGTAGAGGATGATGTTGAGGGCGCCGAGGAAGGAGACGGTGGGGTTGGCGCCGAAGTGGAGGCCGGTGAGGCCGGTGAGGCCGGTGGCGAGGGCGAAGAGGAGGGCGGCGCGGGGGGAGATGAGGCCGCGGACGAGGGGGCGGTTGCGCGTGCGGGACATGAGGGCGTCGGAGGCGGGCTCGAGGTACATGTTCAGGGTGTTGGCGGAGGCGGAGCAGAGGGCGGTGCCGGTGGTGAGGAAGAGGAGGGTCAGGGCGGAGAGGGAGGGGGAGGTGGTGGTGGTGGAGGTGAGGAGGTCGGGGACGGGATAGAGGCTGTAGGAGGAGGCGGTGGTGAGGACGATGAGGAAGGTGAGGCGGGGTTTGGAGAGGGAGAGGTAGGTTGTTAGGAGGCGGCGGAGGGAGCGCGGGGGGGAGGTCGCGGAGAGGGTGGAGAGGAGAGAGGAGGCGTCGGGTGGGAGGGGAGGGGCTTCGGTGGTGGAGGTGTCTTTCAGACGTTTGCGGCGGCGGTGGGGAAGGACGTCTATTGTTGAAGGGGTGGGAGGGATGACCTCGAGGGTTTCGGGTGGTGGGCTGGGACTTGGGCCATTCTCCGATAGATATGCTGGGTCGCCTGACTGCTGGTATGCAGATGAAAGGTGTTGTAGTAGACTCGTCGGAAGTGCAGCCGTGCCATTGGCAGAGAAGTATTCTCTACGAAAGAGCTTTCGTCGTATCGGTCGCGGAGTGGTTGAGATGGGTTCTCTGGAGAGGGGCGAAGTGGTGAAACGCCGTCTAGGAACAACAGTCGTGGCTTTGGATAAGCGAGAGAGGCATCTTGGGCAGATGGTATTGAGATCTAGCAGACTCTGCTGCAGGAGCCGCGTCTGCGAAAGCATTGCTCTCTCTGATCGTGGGATGAGCCTTGGGGGTTGTCCATTCTATGTCGAACATGGATAAATATCGACTCTGGCGGGCTATACTCCTTTTCACCTAGTTTTGCCTCAGATAATGCAAGCGCTAGCGATGCTGGTGCAGCAAATCTTAGGGTTGATGCTATCAACCCTGACTTTTGCACTAAATTCCCCTGGCGATTGCATTACCGGGTGGATTGCGAGCATTATTTGGACAAGGGTGCAACAACATCCCAAATGTGTTCACATTTCTTTCCATTTGTATTGTGGGTTATTGATCCGCAGCTGTTTCACCAAGTGATCATATAATCCAGCTTACCGGTGATATATCGATGGTAGTCGAGGGAAGACGACGTCGAAGACCGCTTTTATTGACTGCTCGGTTGAGATGTACACTTTGGTACCATGGTTCAGGTAGTTGTTTGACTCATTTGCGAGTAGTAATTTCTTACTTCCGCTCCTTCGATGTACCATGGTTCACATGAGTGTTGAATTCGCTTGTCTTCTAGACTCTGTCTCCTGTTCATCGAGAATATTGCTGTGCCTTCCACATCAATGCTCGATTCGTCTTTTCCCATCACATATCTTCTATCTGTACACCCTACCCAGCACGTAGAAATATTCGAGGTGCTCAACAGGCCCCAAAGCGTAAATCGTCATGCCGAGACCCTTCCCACCAAGTCCCATCACCGAACCATCTTTGAAGCGATCCACAAGACAAAATGGTGGTGCTACTCACGTCATTCCAGAAGACCAGTCGAACATCTTGTCGCTACCTAGAAGGTGTTTGATGAAGGAGCGCCTCGGGCTAGAGCGGAAGCCTTGTCCTATAACGGCCTTTCGTCCTGATACCACCTACAGTGCTAGGCGGTTGAAACTATTGCTTACTGCTGTCCGCCAGATTTGTAGATCATCAAGCGGGACAGTAGGCGATGAGTCTCATCGACTCGTACTGGACCAGGAGGCCCGACGCCTGATCCAGCAGCGGAACCTTAGCTCCATCGATGCTTTCGTTGAACATATCGAATTGTTACCAACATGTGCGGGTTCAAATAATTGGCTCTTCCAAGGAGCCAGCGACCAGATGAAAATCTACAGCGTTCGTTCACGGAGTCATCCTCCGGTAAAAATCTACCTCTGGGGGACACCTGATGGCAAGGTCATGGTGCGCTATAAGCTTCAGTCCATGAGCCTTGTCAGGTTCCTTGACAAGCTTGAAGCACCGAACACCTCAATCCGCAGCTGTTCTCGTGTCTGGCGGACGCTTCTCGAAGAGGACATTAATTTTTTCCCACCGCATCTAAGAAGAAATGCTTACCAAAGATGGCGAAGCTTCAATACATTTCCCAGATTCATGGAGCTACCGCCCGAATTGCAAGAGAAGATCATCCACTTAGCGGTTTTTCTTTCGCCTTTGACCATGCCGCGCCAATCCTGCCTTAGGATGCCACCTGATAACTATCCAAGAATGGATCTTACACTTGTCAATAGGCATATCTATAGCCTGACGGCTTCGATAATTTATTCGCAAACAACCTTCAGTTTCGGTTCTCTCAGCGATTTTGATTGGTTTGTGAGCAAGGTGTCCGACGCATCTCGCAACACGATACGGTCTATAGAAATCTCCTTTGGCATCTCTGAGATACTCGCCTTCCTTGAAGATATATATCCAGCTCATCGACGATGCGAAGGCACACGAGTGCGAGGCCATACTGGAGATTCCCTAAGAATTCGGAACCTAACGAACTTGCGGTATCTTTGTATTAACGTCTCCCAGCACCGTTCTCGGTGGATGAGTACGGCTTGTCGAAGGACGTTTTGCACTTGGGTTTGGGAAGCTGCTCAACCTTACATCGCTCAGCTACCTAGCGTGTCATTCGAGGGTAATTTCAAGCCTTGTGTCACAGAGCTGTCTTGTGAGAGACCCTAAGCGTAAAGGACTATTTCATGTACGGGCAGGGTGCTTCGCCCGAATGCTGGCTTAACGACGTCAATTGCCAAATTGCCACAGGATTGGAGAACATCATAAATGAACATCAGAAGCTAACAGAAGCGGTCCGTAAGATTATTGAGAGTTGGTACTCGTTGGTGCCAGCATATTGGATAGAACATTGGCTGTGAACTCGACAGATACGGCGGAATGACAAGACAGCATCTGGACACTGCGTACTTTCTACATATCGTACGTCCAAAGCCACCTAGCTTCCGAGCCCTCCTCTTCACATGCTACCCTTCTCTTTCGACCCCGCTGTCTACTAGAACCCGCTTTTGAATACTTTCGCTAAAGTAACGTGTCCTCTAGTTTCAGATGCTACTGGCAATCTGCTTGTCTAGACGCCAAGCTGCGATAATCATCTGCATTGAATATCTACGCTGTACGAGGAACGCAAGTCCTTAATAGGCTAGAGTCGTTGTTCTTTCGATAGTGGTAGAACCAAGCTCAGAAACAGTACATGGGACCTAGGATTGTCTCTGACAAACGCGCTTTCATCGTCCATAGATTCAAATGCTTGAACATCTCATCAAGAGATCAGATCTGAGTCAACAAATCAAGGGTATCTATTTAAGAACAAGCCCATCAGCGTTCCTACCTTAACCGCCTCTGCACTCCTGCAACGAAAGAATATATCGTCTCAAGCCACCATCTTGTCATTCCCTTACCCTACTTCCTCACAGCCTCCCTCCCCGTACTCAAAAACTTAAGCACATCCCCTACCGGCAACATCTCCCCGCCCCCTTCCCCACCCCCAATAGACTCCCCACCCTTCTCCTCCCTCCCACCACTTTCCCCCTTCTCATCCTCCTCGCCCTCCATATCCTCATCCTCCTCATCCTCCCCATCCTCCTGCTCTTCCCCCACCCCACCCCACCTATACCCCCTCGCCACCCGATTCGCCTCCATCCCCGCCCACACCCACAACCCCTCTTCCCCCATCAATCCCCTCTCACCTCCATTCCCCTCACCACCCACCTCCCCTTCCCCTATCAACCCCCCCTCACTTTCGTTCCCCTCAACCATCTTCCTCCCCCTCCCCCTCCCCTCCTCAACCCACCCCTCCGCCCCAACCTCCAATTTCTTCCTCAACAACCGCTGCAACAGACCCTCCGCTTCGACCGCACGCCCGGGATAGCTCGGTAACGGGAAGGCCGCCATAGTGTTCAAAGCGGGGGAGAGTGAGATGTGGGTGGTGTAGGCTGTGAGGGAGGAGGCGAGGATGGTGGAGAGGGCGTGGAGGGTTGTGCTGTGGGGTGGTTAGTTGGGGGGAAGTGGGGGGATGGGGAGAGATGGGGTGGGCTAAAGGAGGGTGGGGAGGAGGAAGGGAGAGTGTGGATGGGGATGGGGATGGGGATGGGGATGGGGATGGGGATGGGGGGGCTTACGGTGGGGCCAGAGGGTCGGATTTTAGGATGGAGGATTGGAGAGAGGCGAGGGCGGAGGTGAGTTGGGCGAGGCGTTGGCGCGTTTGATCGAGGGTTTTGAGATCGGTGGGGGAGAGGGTAGTCATTGTGGGGGAGTGTATGAAGTCTGGGGGGGGGTTGAGGGTGTAGTGGTTTGCTGATTTGTTTGGTTGTTGCAGGTGAGATTGTTGGTGAGGTTCGGGATTATTGGAGGTGGAAGCTCTGAAGTTAAAGACGGTGGGAGCGTGTAGGTTCTACGGCTTTGTGAGGTGAGAACGTCAACACATGATAAGATTACACGCACGCAAGTGTCCAGTAGAAACACGGGATAATTACTAGGTAAATTCTATGTTATTGTACAACACAAAGCGCTTGTCGAGCTTTGGTAGCTCGAAACCCCACCAATGCAGATGCCCTTGAGCGCTTCCGGACCCTCCGAGAATTGCTTGTAGTAAAACAGATTGAATAGAAGTTGTTGTGATTACTGCTCCTCTTCCCCCTTGTCATGCTCATCCGAATAGTAGTCGAATTCGTGCGGAAGCTCAGCTTCCTCACCTCCCTCGTCATCCTCATCCACTGCGGTTGGTACACCAGCCGCCTCCGCTGCTCCGCTAGTTTGTTCTGTCGATGACCCCGCCGCCTCTTGTTGGCTGAACGCAGCTGCCACTCGGTCTTGGAGTGTCTCAGGTGCAGCTGCGGGCTTCACGACCTTCTTGGCTTTGAGCTCGATGAGTGTCTTTGGCTCTGATGGGTTGGTATCTGTCAACAGGATGACACCTCCAGTAGCCTAGAAGATGTTAGTTGTGCTCTCTACAAATAGATCAGTAAGACAGTACCTTCTTAACGGGCTGATACCGCCCTTCAGGAAAGCTGATAAATTTTCGTTGCGCGGGAAGGACTCGGGACATGTTTTCAAGGTTGTAGCCAACCTTCTCTTTCTCCATTCGCTTCTTGAGGCCGCCATCCTTTGACTCCTCGCCTTCCTTCTTCTCGGCGCCATCGTCCTTTTCTTCTTCAGTCTTTGGTGCGGGCTCATCGGTATCCATCTTGTCACCAGGACCGGTCATCTTTGGTGTTGTTGGTGTTGGGTCAATGTCCATACTCTCACGTCTCTGCTGCTTCTCTTTCTTCTGTGCTCTTCGCTTGGCTTGAGCCGTCGTCGAGAGAACTGCAGTCTTGACCTTTTCTGGTGCGTCTTCGGTTTTCGTCTCCTGTTCAGGTGGGTAATCGAAGAGGCTTGGTCGGGTTGCACTGTAGAATTGAAATTTCGGGACTTCCAAATCCTGATCAACGCCGATAACTGACGTAGGTGTGAAGCTTAGAGAAAGGAAGTGGGTCAAGGGGAACCAGTACCAATACTGCAAGAAGACAATCATGCCAACAATGCCGCCCATCCTCAAATTGCCGGTCTGTGTTTGTAGGCTAATGGTGCAATTACGGCCTCCAGCATCGATAATTCCCAGTGAAATGGCACTGCCAAATTTGGTCATTGCGTCCTCATGTCTGTCTCCGATGGCCTTCTGGAGCGTCTTCCTGATCGTGCCCACTTTCGGATTCATTGCCTCATTCTGCTGGATCATGATCATAGACAAGGAGATAAGCGCACCTTGGCGCACGAAGTCTGTAGGGTCCTTGATCATCGGCTCCAAAAGGTCGATAGCCTCATCAAGACCAGTCCCTGCGCAGGAGATTCCAAGTGCCATGGCCGCACCATACCGAACGTGGGGGTTGTAGGACTCTGATAACAATTCGACCATTCGAGGTACGCTACCTGGCTTTCGGAATAGTATGAATCCTAGACTCATAACAGCCATACGACGCACATCATCACTGACATCGCTGACCGCTACATGTAGCAGCTTCCGTACGGCTTTGTTGCTACCTGTGCCACAATATGCCAAGGCCAATGTTTGGATCCCTCCATACCTTAAAATTGGGTCAGGATCATCCAGCAAGCCGTTAACCAGCTCATCAGCGCCTTCTTGTCGGCCATACATTATAAGTGCCATCCCAAGAGCAAGCCCCCGAACAATCTTCTCATGTTGCGTGTCATGTGCGTATTGAATCATGTCTTCAAGCGCACGGATGCTGCCGGTTCCAAGCATGATGAGGCCCATGGCGATACCCACAGCTTCACCATTCAGCGCCGAGTCGGTATACAGGACACCCTTGAGATCTTCGTAGATCTCCTCGTCGCCGGTCGCCATGCCGGCAACGCCCAGGCCAAGCGCCCCACCATGCTGCACGACCTCTTCTGTTGCCTTCTTGAAGTGTTCGCGAATAAGCTCTAACGCAAATGTCTCGTGATTCGCATAGATGAGACCTAGTGCGTATAGCGAACCTCCTTGGCTGTACATCGAGCCCGTATTTGTAGTCAAAGCATTTTCTTTGGGGAGATAAGGTTCCAGCAATTTCTGTCCTTGCCCAAGATTTCCTCGATGGATCACACCTAGTGCTGCTGTGGCCGTAAATTTGGACCAGTTGACCGCTTTCCCCAGCCATTCCAGGTTGTCCCGGAAGAATTTGTCATTGGTAGTACCTGCGTGCATGAAGGCATTTGCAAGCGTCACAGCGGTATGAAAGATAGAGTTCCTCGCCTCCAGGCTATCTTTAATCTTGTTCAATATAGCCATATCGGTACGATTGTTCCGGTACAAAAATTCAAGATCAAGCTCAATTGACTTCGTACCTTGCAAGATCGTGCGTATCGATTCAAATGCTTTCTTTGCTTGGTCAGACATAGGCTCTTCTGTCTCTAAACCGCCGTTCTTCGAGGTCGAGACATCTTCACCATTGCTAGATTCCTGAAGTAAAGGGTCTGTCTCCTTGGCATTCTCGGCACTGTCCTCCTTTTTGTCTGTACCGTCGGCTGCAACGGGTGTGGGTACCTTAGGTAGCCCTTCTCGGACCTTCTTCAAAAATTCCTGTGTACTATTATCATAGAGATCGAAAGCAATTTGATAGGCGATGGCCAGAGACTTCGCGTCTCCCTTCTTGACCAGCCCAGCCAGCATGTCGCACGCCATCGTGTCCTCATTTAGATACACTATGCACTTGGCGATCGAAAAGTAATCAGGTGAAGGAATGTCATGCAGCAGGTCGAGGATTAGACGCAAGAGTTCGTTACGCAACGAGCGTTCCTGAACAATGTCCATGCAAATATCCAGAAGATACTCCAGGAGCTCTTCTCCGCTTGCTGCTTTGGCCGAGGCCTTTCCATTCTTTTCATCTTCTGATGCTCGTAATATTGCTCGCTTGAGGACTTCGAGTTTTCGCGCTTCGACTGCAATGCCAACGACTTGCCGATATCGCCCATCCCGAAAGCATCGCTCGAAAAGCTGATCAATCACGGCTTGAAGTTGCTGCTGATATCCTCTATGCGACGCTAACGATGGCGGGAGTCCTCCTGGGGAGGCTGGATCGCCACCTCCCTGTGCTGACGGGTCAAATGTGGTTGTGCTGTCCTGACGAGAGAGGAGAGATCTTGACGGCAAAGTGGATTGTGAAAAAGGTGTGGTAGGTGGAGCCAGGCTTGCGGATGTGTTCGATGCGCCATTTGCGGTAGATGGAAAGGCTGTCGTGAGCTGCGATGGTGGTTGAGCGGAGCTCGTTGTGGCGGTGGAGTCGGATAGAGCAATGTAGGTGTCGACACATTTCGATATTATTGTATCTTCAAATTCACCCTCATGGTCGACATCGAAGAGCTTGCCGGCGCCAAGTGCGAAGACCATGCTCTCATTGTACTCCTGTAGGTTATAATAAACTTTGGCGGCAACCAAAGCTGCAAGCTCACGTTCAGGAAACGACGCATCCTCGTACAGAGCTTCAATCTCGCCTATTGAGTCCACGACTTCGGTCCATAGTGAATCGATCTCTTCGTTCAGCTTGCGTAGGGCGTAGATTTGTAGCTCGTAGTCTGGCTCCGAGAGGAACCCAACAACGCCGGCAGCGGATGTTAGCCCCACCATGGCGATAAAACCGGGTCGCCCGGTGCTGCAAGTTGTGAAGAGTACTGGAGTGGAAAACCTTGATGGACGAGGCTCGTGTCTTCTGTAAAAAGGCGCTGCTCTAAGATTGAATGAAGGAGTTCGCTTGCGGACTAATCTGAAGTAGCAAGTACAAGGGTGAAGAGGAAGGGAAGTTGTTATTGGAGTGATGACTGCTCCGTCGTCCAAGAGGATGGCAAGATTACCAGAGTAGTGATATACCGTCAGTCTGCGCTGGTGAGGTGTACGAAGTAGATCGCGTACGCCTGAGGCGGCAAAATGTTTCGCCGTGCCGCTTGTTCTTTCCCAGCTAATTGATGAATTCCTTTATGAATTAAAGCAAAAAGCTGCTTCTTCGCCTGATAATTGCTGTGCTATCCGACTTTGAAGAAGCTCTAGCCAGTGTGAGAGCAGACTCGACCTTCAGTATACAATGAGCTGACCGGATAGGAGACTGGTCGCTCTTGTCTCCTAGACATGACCCTCAGATATTAGGGAAAGGGTTTCGTTCGCGACGATCAATCCTAGGAACCAATCGTGGTTGAGAACATACCAAGAGCAGCAGTACGACTTCCGGCATTGTGGCTCCCATCGTCACTCCGGAGCTTCCTAGTCCGCGCCGTCCATATGCTCTCATTGAGCTAGAAAGCATTGAGAGCGCGCCCTTGAAGAAGCCCCCCTTGAAAGCCCTCGCTTGTTTGGAAACATTGTGCACGAAGCTGTGGCGAAGTCGTGCGACCGAAGACGTCTAAGCTTGAAGAAGTGGAGGAACCTTGCTCCGCTGCCTTTGTGTGAAAATCCTACTTCGGAGGGTTGGGAGGGTCCTCTCAGTGAGCAACATGGATATACGCTCCATCATCGACCCCGAACCCTCCACGTCTACTCCTAAGCGGCCAATCCCTCCTCCAAAGCCTCAAGAAAGACTGCCACCGCATAACCTCCCGCAGAGCTTTCAAAGTCCCTACGGTCCGCCTCCGCCCGGTCATCACCTCACCCGCGAAAACAGGCCTCCTCAACCCCCACCTCTTCAAGCGCCAGCGCATATTGATTTCCGCTCTTCTAGCACCTCGTCATATCAACCCGTATTATCTCCCTATCAGCCTACTCCATTCTCGACCCATGGCGGTAGCCAATATCCGTTCCCTGGAAATGCCAATCAAAGCCCCTCCCACGGTGGTCCAGGATTTCAGTATCAGCAGCGAGATGGGCAAACGGTTCCGATAAGTGGTGGCTACCCACCGTACGGACAGTCGACGCCTCTGTCTCAGACGCCCTCAGCTGCAACTCCAGGCAGCGCTCAGACCTACTTCAGCCAAATCCGTCCACAATCGTCCCACTCCGCGTCTACTCCAACGTCAGCGCAAGCTCAAACTTCAAATTTTGCACGTCAAAGTCCCTCAATAACTCAACAACAGATCCGAGCACCCTCACAGACTTTCGTCTCTCAGCAGTATCTGTCGCAGCCAAGCACACCCTTAGGGCCACCCTCAACGTATGGCAAAGTAAACTCGGGCATGCCGAGAGACTCGCCAAGCTCTTATGTGCACAAAAGGAACCATTCTGGGGACTCCTATAGTCATCCGGCTCTCCTAGCTCAGTCACCAAGCTCTGAACATCCAGGTTCTTTCCGTACATCACCATTGGGTTATGGCGCGAGACGCCTGCGAAATAGCTCCCGAGATCAATCAATGAGCGAAGAGCGTGAGCGAAGCTTGAGCGTCAGCCCAAAGACTAGATTGCCAAGTCAGCCAAGGATTGATATATCTAGAGCGGTTCAAGAAATACCGAGTTCCTATCAGCATCCGTTATCAGATGGCACCGTGGCTATAGCACATGACGGCTCAGAAACTCCGAATCGGAGTGAACCTTGGATGGGTCAGAAATCGTCCAGATCATTTGCGCTTGGAGTGAACGGCATTCTGAACAATCCAACAATGACCGAAAAAAGTGAACTCACCAATCAGCCAGTGTGGTATGCGGAGAAGAATGCATCACAGACAATTTCTTCGAACTTTGAGCGATATTCCTCGGTTGACGTGTCAGTACAACAACGACCAGACATCTCACACGCTTCGACTGCCCCTAATGTGGTCCCTTCTATCAAACAAGCAGTGAATCCATCACAAACAACCCTTTCGCAAGGGTACTTGGACATCTCCGGCCCTCCGTCCCTTGTTCCTAACCAATCTCAGTTACCTTCAGAACCCTCATGTGCACCAAGTCAAATCTCACAGCAGCTGTCCCCAAAGGCTACCCCAGAGCCAAAGGTAGATTTGGGTGCTATGCCAAGGCATAAATCAAAGACAGAGCAGATGCAGCCGCCTGCGAACACCACCAATCTGCCTGCTCCATCGAAATCTAGAAAGCGACGCCGGGAAGATCCACCTATATGGGCACAGTCCTCTCGAGGACTGCGCGAGAGCAATCCGTTTTTGACTAGGAACAAGCATTCACCTGGCACCGTGGCACCACCATCGAAAAGTGCGCTACCTACGGAGAAGCCTCGGATTATCCTCGATAGGAAACAGTCCCCACCCATTGCAGAAGCGAATGGCCACACAATTGCCGCAAACGGCCTACGATCGCCATCAAGTCAAAGCAGACCCTTGGGGGCATGGGAGCCCACGATACTCAATGAAATTCCTTCCGAGGAAGTCACTCGCATTATATCTGATTTCCTCTATACCGAGGTGGTTATGAGGGATGGGGTTGGCGTTGCGCCAGCCGGCGGTGGAAAGCTTGAGGGAGCAGTCCTGGAAATTGAAGCCAAAGTAGGGCAGATCATCGACAAGAACACTGATGAGCGACTTCGACTACCCGTCATGACAGAATGCGTTCTTGACAAGAGCGAACCTAGTGTACGGACTGTTTTCAGAAGCTCCATGACTGAAGTAAGTTAACCCACAGACCTATCAGTTATCTATGACCGGAAGCTCAAACGTAATATAGGCTCAGCACCAAACGCTCAATCAATTCCTCAATAAGTCTACGGAAGGCTCAATGGCGCCGTCTCGTGTCCATATGAACTACGTTCATACCCGTGAGGTTGACACCTTTTTTGAATTGTCCCAAAGTGGCCGTCTCGCTTTACCAGAGGCAATTCGTCGCCAGATGGATCCGCGCAACCCCCGGACAATCCCTAAAGTACGCGTGACGCACAACAAGAAGACCGGGGAAGAACTTGCCAAGATCATCAAAGTGCGTGTGGCCGACCTCGATGTCTTCAGCCCACGGACGAAGTTTGATTGGCGCATCAGCGTTAACGTTGAGATGAATATCGAAGGTAGTATCAAAGAGCTGGTTGAGCCTGGAGGTATGGGGAAGAAGGGAGCGGATAGAAGTAAGGACAGAATGACCTATCGGCATCAAGCTTTCCAGATCGATTTGACGCAGGTCACGGGTACAGATGTAAGCTAGTCTAATCGTGCTAGATCTTCGATGCTGTACTTATTTATTGGCGCTAACTGGGCATCGTAGGCTTCAACTAACGCGACCACCAAAGAGCACGAACTCGAGATCGAAGTGGCAAGCCAGGAGATCCGGCGCCATGGCCTGCTGGCAGCCAATCGCCAACCCAACGGCTACGAGGAAATGGTCAAGAGTTTTGCGGACAACGTGCGAATCCTGGTGAGGCACTGCTAATAGGTGGTTTCTTGGACAAGACCCGGTTCCTATGGATGCATTGGTCGGCTGGAACAACAGGACAGCCAAAAGAATGGTTGGCAGATCACACCATCCGGCTGCATTGCAAACGATTTATCTTTCACGGCATCCTTCGCCAGACTACCTTAACCAACGTTGGAGTTTAATGTTCTGGAGAAAAGGCTGTATGATAGTAGGATTACATATGATACCCCAGCAATGACGATTATTTCTCTACCTTTTAATGTTCCTAAATATGATTTCAAGGCTGTGCCTAGCAAACGAGCAGTCTCTGTCAGTTCCAACGTGATGGAAACCTAAGCTGCATGTAGGACACGCTGAGCATCCAGCAAGTCGGAAATCTACTAGCATGAAGAGGAGCACACTCGAAGTCTCATCATGCCACCAGAAATTCGGGCCCAAACAGAGGCCTCAACAAATCTCCCACGTTTACTCCTCTACCGTCTACCAACCCTCCCTCTCACCCTCTCCTTCTCGTAGAAGGCCCCTTCCCCTTCGGCGCACTCCCCGAAGCACTCCCCATCGCCATCTTCTCCGGCTCCCTCCCCATCTCCTGCGCGTGGCTCGCCGTCGCCGGGCTCCTCCAGTAGTACACCATCTGCGCCGCGAGCACCGCATTGAGCACAAAGCCCACCAGATACTGCCACAGAATCATCCTATCATCCACCTCCTGCAGCGTCGTGAAAATCCTCGATAGCGATCCGGCGCAGAACATGAACACCTGTATCAGTCACCCACTCATCAGCACACCCCTCCATAATCACCCCTCCCACACCCCTTCCCCCCCCTCTCCCCTACCACAGAGAGCGAGACGAGGGCGCCGGGGGAGAGAGATCCAACCCCCCAGAAACCTACCGCAAAAGCACTCAACTGCCCCGTCCCCCCATTCCTCCACACCTCCCAGATCTGCGGCCCCTTACTCGCCGCGCCCAACACCCCCGCCCCAGCCTGCAGTCCCCTCAACACCCCCTCGCCCACCACCCACCCCACCCCCAAAAAACCCCCCCCCAAACCCCCACCCCCCCAAAAAAAACCCCCCCCCCCCCCCCAAACCCCCCCCCCCAAAACCCACCCCCCAAAAACCACCCCAAAACCCCCCCCAAACAACAACCCCAAACCCCCACCACCCCCCCCCCCCCCCCAAAAAAAAAACACCCCCCCACCCCCCCCCCCCCCACAAAACACA
>JAABUO010000947.1_pt1 | contig 42811 bp, 32 predicted proteins | sample 5559291 | NCBI WGS metagenome assembly JAABUO01 (sample SAMN10711878, study PRJNA513372) | rock metagenome | isolation source: Antarctica rocks | place: Antarctica: Victoria Land, Finger Mt sud
GCCGTTTTGACTTTAGCCAACCACCCCACCTCGTCCCTAGACAGGAGCATATCCGGGAAATGAAGGTAGAAGAGGATCCGCCCAGGCCTGAATTGCAGAAGAAGGATGCCGGCCGATAATTGGTCCACAAAGTACGCATCATACGCGTGTAGAGAGGTACGTAGAATGAGATAGGCTTGTCGAGCAATTGCACACAGAATCTTGCACCGTCCGCCAATGCTCGTGGGCAAAAAGTCGCCATACACGCAGACCTTCAATTTGCCATTGCGGGCCTCCTCGAAGGCGTGGTTGCTATCACAGTGCGACGTGTAGACGGTAACATCGTGTCCTAAATCCTGCAATCCCAGCGCTGCGTCAATCACCAATCGCTCTGCACCGCCGATTCCAAGATCTGGATGGTAAAAGCCGATTCTCATCTCCAGGCGCAAATTGGGATCAATGAACAAAAGAGCGCAAACGCATGGAACTACTAATCACCGTCGTTGACCTGCAGCCGGGGAGTGTCGATGTTCGGAGGGTTGTGGATGCATTGCTGGTCTTTACGCATGCGCACTTGGCGCAGAACCATGGAAACCATGCGGCTCTGATCGCATGCTGCAAGGGCTCTTCCTACCTCTTTCCCAGCGATCGGAGGAAGGCGACAAGCGAAGAGGGACAGGGGAATGAATACAGGCCCTTCGCCGTTCTCGACAAGCAAGCCGTCAATAGACTTCATTCGTTGGTTCAAACGCTCTCGCCAGACCATCTGCACGGGACACACATTGCTGGCGCGCTCTCCCTGGCTCTATGCTACATCAATCGCATCTCTCTCCCTGCTCGCATCCTGGTCGTCTCCTCAGGACGACGAACAGCCCAGCACTACATACCCACTATGAACTGCATATTTGCAGCACAGAAGCTGCATGTCCCTATTGACGTGCTGTCTTTTGGCGGAGAGTCTGGCTTCCTACAACAGGCGGCCAGCGTCACGCATGGCATCTTCCACACCCACGACGAAAGCAAGGGAAGCAGCAACAACCACCTCTTGGGAGAACTCTTCCTACTCTACACACCCTCTCTCTCCTCACGTCCCCATCTACTACAGGCAACCGACGCCAATGTCGACTTTCGAGCATCCTGCTTCTGCCACAGACGCACGGTGGACGTTGGATATGTTTGCTCCGTATGCCTGAGCATCTTTTGCAGTGCAATGCGGCAGTGCAAGACCTGTCACACGAAGTTTGCCGCGTAGTAGATACGCCGTTTCATGTATCAAAGACCGTTACGGGTAGGGCTATTTATAGCAAGCTCCGTTCTATTATTGGACTTGCACGATGACGTACCTTGCCACTTCCCCTCAGTTGAAGCCAACCTCACCCCTTCCATCCTGCCTCTTTCACAATGGGTTTGTTTGAACATCACCAGCAAGTTTACAATGGCGACCAGGGAGGCAACAACAAGGGCAGTTGGACGCACGAGGTGATTGGCGGCGCGGCGGCATTCGAGGCCATGCGCGCGTACGAGAAGCACGAAAACCGGGACGGTGCGCCTCCCAACCACCAAAAGGCCAAAGAGATGCTGGCTGGTATTGCAGGAGCAGAGGTGGACAAGTTGTTTGAGACAAAGGGGTTGAACACGTTTGATCGCGAGAAGGTCAAACGCGAGGCTCAGCAGCAGGCTGTCGGGCAATACGAAAACAAATACGAGGGAGGACGGCGCTAGTAGGACCAGAAAGATGTTTGCTTACAAAACGTACTGCACAATACTGCCAATTCCCATAGTCGTGACCAAGCCGACCAGTGCGCGGTTAAGGACGCGCTCCCTGTGCAGCTCCGAATGCACATCTCGCTTGCTGACTCCCTTGCCTCTGCTCCTACTCGGCGCCGCTGTCGTCTTTGCAATCTCTGCAAGCACCGGCCCCAGCAGCACAGAGGGCGTGACGCGTCTCTGCACGTCGCTGGCGGGCGACTCGCTCTTTGTGTCTTCGCTGTCCTCTCGCAGACTGCGCACACTCCTCTTGCGCGGCGACGTGCGCGTTCTGCGCGGGGAAGGCGCGACCATTGTTGCGCGGGGTGAGCAGTGGTCGGTGGGCGGGCTTTTGTTTGTTGATGAAGTCCCTACTCGAGGCGGTTGGCCACCACTATGCGGAGGAGGAGTTGGAGGATGTCTCGATTGGAGGGAAGAGGGTCGAGGTGCAGAAGAGACGCAGTGCGCGCAAGGACTTTACGAGCTTAGTCCTCGATGGAAGAGGAATTGGCTGTGGAAATGATCAAGGCGAGGTTGAAGATGTTTGCGGGCACGTTCTGGACTTGGACTTGACGGATAACGTCTTGTCGGAGGTGAATGAGATATGGAGAATCTGCAGCGGAATGCAGGATCTTCAAAGTCTTGTGTTGGACGGAAATACATTTGCAACAGAGCCGTCTCCTTTGCAATTTACCTCACTCTCATCCCTTTCTCTACAACGCACCCTACTGCAACCACAACAATTTCAGGATGTCGTCTCCTGTCTCCCAGCCCTAGCGATCCTCGATGTGGCCTTTAACCAGCTCAGCAGTCTGTCTTTGTCTCATGGGCGGATTCACACACTACACGCGCAGCATAATCAACTTACCTCGATCCCCAGTCTAGATATACCTCTTCAAAAGCTGTTCATGGCGAACAACAGAATAACGTCATTCTCTGGGATGACGGCGCTCCCAATGCTCATCTCGTTGGATGTCTCTGAGAATGAGATCCGCGATCCATCTACACTTACAAGCCTAAATACACAACCTCTGCTTGTGGATCTGCGAGTGCTTGGGAATCCTTTTTATGTCTCTTCGAAAATGGATGCTCGTGACGACGTAATTGCTCGATGCAGCCATCTGCAAACACTAAACGGAAGCACCATCAGTGCAAAAGATCGCGACGGGGCGGAAATCCTCTTTGTCAAATCCTCAGCAGCCCACTCCATTTTACGAGACGAATTATCCAAAAAGCACGGCGTGGATGCTAGAGACCCGGAGGCGAATGATAGCACGCTGGCAAGCCAACTCAGAGAGATGGACTTTGTCTATCGGTCTACCCGTAAGACCCGCCGTATTCCTCCATCCATGCCGATTGCAAGCCTCCGAGCGTACGCATCGAGGCTCTTTTCATTGCCTCCACAGCATGTCAAACTCCGCACGGATACTTTGGATGAAATGGATATCATGCAGCAGCTCGACTATTACACAACTGCCTACGTGTATGTTGACGACCACTAATGCATCATGGATCATAGAATAATGAGATAATGTAGAATGCTGCTACACGCCATATAGGAGTGTACTCCGCCGTCATTGGTGGAATCCCCCCGTGGACCCTGAAGTTTGAGGAGTCGGAATTGGAGCTCCTAGAACCACATATATATTAGCCGATCGGCGAATAGGACGGAACCGCAACAAGTAGCTGCCTTTGTGTTCCAACTGTTACTTTACCACTAATAGATGCAGAGTTCAAGAGATTTACTCATGCAAGATTTCATATTTACAATTCTGGAGCATTACCAAGTTATGTCAAACCTGTCGAGTGAGGTCATTGTGTCTCCCATATCCTTCTGTGCCTTCTTCCTCATGTAGAAAATAGGACAGTCTTTACTTGTGCAAATCACATCCTGATGCAAACTCCCCTGACATCTTTGGCACTGTGTCCATAAACGCGCAAACTTGACTTCTACTTCTGCCACCGTAGATAGTTGTTTCTGCAAAAGTTCCGGCAAGCGAGGTAAGCAATCCTGGCAGACTGCCCCTTGCGCATACTTTCCCTTGAGAGGTGTTTTGCATCCCATACAAGTCATTGTCTTCACTGCAAATTTCATCAGACCACCGACCGTTGGCGCAGCTACTGCCACAGTCCGTGTGTGATCTCCAGTCACTATAATTAGAGAAAAGTCACCATACTACTCACGTAAAGACTGCGCCTTGCGTTCCCCGAGGATCGGCTCGAAAATACGTTGCAGAGGATTCGAGAGCTGATTTTCGAGGTAGTACTTCGTATCTATAGGGATATTATTGTCCAAGACGTAGAGAGGGTCTTCGGACTTTTCATACGCTCGGTCAGCTTTTGCCCCTTTCACAATGACATAAGCGACACGATCTCCAAGAGCGGGTGCAGATCCAGCGTCACGTTTCCGCATACGGTCTGCCAGTTCCACATGCGCTTGCTTGTTGGCGTAGTCAGACTTGGATAATGCTTTCGTGATTACAAGCTGCGACATATCCACTCGATTTTGTAATAAATCGGATATCATTTCCTTCACGTAAGTCTGCGCGCCTTCCAAATCCTGCTCGATGAGAATTTTCTGGAGGACTGTCGTGATGACATTTGAGACTAATCGACAATTGTCCCTCCGCACTGTCTCGATTCCTTTCGAATCCATTTTGTCATGTTTCTGTGCATTTGTCCAGTACAATCCGGCGTATCGCTTTTTGCTAATGAGGAGATAAGGGAAATATGCTTTCTCGAACTCAAGTTTGATAGGCCGAATGAACTTTTCCGACACAAAATTCGCCGCTTCCTGGCCGAGCTCCATACACCGGGCCAGATCTTTGGGGCCAAATTTGACCATCACAGAATCAGTGTCACCGTATACCACGACAGCATCATTCTCGTAACCGTTTGCAATCGTAAAGCGCTTTTCCACCTCGGCCTTTGTCTTCTCAATCATTTCACGGCCATAAGCGGTCGTACTTGAAGAGATAGGTAAGCAAGGAAGTTTACCGACCGTCGCTCCCGTAAACCCATATACTGAATTGGCACTCACTTTGAGAGCTAGTTGACGCCCATCCAGCACTGCACGTCGGAAGGGATCAGTTTCCTTTTTTAAGTCTGCTTTTGCACGTTTCCTTGCGCCTAGTAAGTCTTCAAGAATCGTGGGCAGCAACCCTTTCCGCACATGAGGTTTGGCAAACAGGTCTCCATTCGGCGTTTGAATGTAGTCTACACCTTTCTTTAAGGTTAGCCGATTTAGTGTTGACGCAGTGAGCAGGGTAGTGTAACAAAGATTGTGCGCCATCATAATTGACGGATATAGGGAGCTGAAATCAAGAGTCGCGATTGGCACATCGTAATAACCTTTGAGAGGCTCAATAACGGTGGCTCCTTCGTATTGCTCATCTGTTCCCTCACTCTTCATGTTAGGTATGATAAGGTCATTTTCCTTGGCTTTTCGAAACAGTTGAGATACAACTTTGATTTGTTGCCCACGGCTGAGCAAGTAGTTGAAAGGTACGCCAGTGACACGCGCCATCTCGGTGTAGTTCACAAGACACATAAGCTTATCCATCAATCGCTGCGGTAAGAATGCATCTTTTAGACAATAAACTGCCAATCTTCTTCGTGATTCAGGGGTTCCATTGTGCAATTCCGTAATTATGGAGTGATGCACGTCTTCTTTTTGTTCGCCTAAGAATTCTGCACAAACAGAGTTAAGTGTATATGATCGCAACTTGTAGTCCCGCTGAATGAGTTGTAACAGATCCAGCTGCAGCCTTCCATCGATGCTCGTCTCTTTCGAGTCACGCGTGCCGTAGGCTTTACTCGAAAAGGTCGTTTCCTTCACTTTACTTGCTACTCTCGATAATCTTCCCAGCATGTTAAAATCGGCCACTTTCAATATTCTCGCACGATCGAGTAAATAAGGGAAATCGAAGTTTGCAATATTGTATCCAATTATGACATCTGGATCAACCCTCTCCACAAACTTCTGCCATGCAGACAGCATAGCTACTTCAGACCTATGCTCGAATATTTGACTACCAACAATTGAAGAGCAAGTGTCCACCACGAAGACATTCCGGATAGATGGTTTTGACTCGCCGTAAGTTGTTACCATGTTTGCAATCTGTATAACGGGATCAATCTGTGGTTCAGGAAAAATGCCTTTTCGACCGGCGCACTCAATATCGAAACTTAGTATACGTAGTGGCGCCATTTTAAGCCATTTTCCCTCTGATGAATGAGAAATGAGATCTTTATATGGCACGCTAATCTCAATCTGACAATTCGATAATTTGGTGTGAGTATGAAGGGTGTATTTGCCTTTCGGGATTTCAATCCAATTCATGCCCGTCACTTCACAATCGACCATAAATCGCATAACATACGGTAAATTATCGAAAGTAACGCATGCACCCGACGGGGCTCCATCAAATCTAAAAATTCCTGATTCATACATTGTCCGTACCTTTGCAGCATACTTCGGATCGGTGAGGACAATTTTCAGAAACGGTGACTTTTGATTTCCCTGGAAGCCATACAGGTTCTCGGCCATTTTCACCTCCACGTGATCAATCACAGTTTGATTTTGAGCAAGCTGCTGCTCTAATGCAACTTGGTAATGTCTGCACTGGTCGTTTCGAAACCCATCTGGTGCGGGGACATAGATATAATGAAGAAAGCCTGTAACATAACAGAGAACTGAGTGCCCTTTCTCTGATACTCCGAATAGACGTATAGTGGGGGCCCCTCGATCTTGACTTTCCTCGGCATCAATCTGTTGAAATGTCACGCCTTCCTGTTCCGTTTTAATTTCATGGATGTCGGGCCTCTCCCACCTTTGATCAGTTTCCACACTCTTCCCCTCGACGTGTCCGTCAATCTCTTGCGTAAGACGACTCAGATCCTCTTCAAATGAGCTCTTCACACGCCCCGAGGACACATGGTTACCATTGGTCGTAGCTCCGTTTGGCTGGATCTTACGTTTCTTCGCCTCGACCGCTGCGGGGTGCTTGGGCAGAAAGCCATTCGTCTGGTCCTGCAGTATCCTCTTGGGCGCTACCACCGCCGACATGTGCGAAAGGACCGACGCGTCCTGTTTAGTGGAGTCGCGACTTAAATTCGTGTGTGGCTTTGGTTTGACCGACGACGACGACGACGACGACCACGACGACGACCGCGACCACGACACAGCCAGTGGGTCACGACCGGGCCAGGTATTGATCAAGGCTGGAGCATTCTTCAGCTCTCGGCGGGGCATGGATATTTCAAGGAGGCCTTTGCCAGACGCACCGCCGCTGAAGAAGTCGCTGTGTCTGAGCATCGATTCGTGCTGTTGTAACTCTATTTTTATTCTGCCCGTGGGCATCATTCTGGGCTTGACACTTTGGGCTGCATGGGTACAAGTTTGGGAGATCTCGATTGGCTATGTTGGGGGAGTATGGGGCCCGCTTTTTGCAGCGATGGGTTTATTTTTGGCTGGCATGTCTATCTATTGCTATATCCTTTCCGTCTTTCGGACGCCAGGGTCACCAGTCGACCAGAGCCAGGTCTATGTAGCACTGCCGACTAGTGAGAGCAACAACCCGTCCATCATGGTGAAAGAAAACGGGCAAGCGAGGTTTTGCCAGAAGTGTAATTGCAACAAGCCTGATCGAGCCCATCACTGCTCCGTGTGCGGGAAATGTGTCTTGAAAATGGATCACCATTGCCCATGGATTGGAGGGTGTGTGGGTTATCGCAACCAGAAATACTTTGTGCTCTGGCTCATTTACCTCACTTGGTTTTGCCTCGTCTCCTGTCCCCTGTGCATTATTTGCTTGACCGTGTGGATGGGTAAGAGTCAATATAATGCCGCTACACCCGTCTCTTGGTTGCTTCTGTCGATACTGACTGGTGTTGTCGCTCTTGTTGTAGGTGGCTTCACAGCATGGTGCATATATCTTGTTTGCACGAATACGACTACCATTGAATGTTTGGAAACGACCAGGTACAAGGGTCATTCCAGCAGACGAGAACTGTCTAAAGAGCGAATAGGCAACGCATTCGACCTCGGCAGATCTCGTAATTGGAGACAGGTTATGGGTGAAAGCCCGCTGATTTGGTTTGTCCCAACGAGGCCACAAGGCGACGGTCAATTTTTTCCGACAAATCCTAAAGTAGTCCGGGAAATTGAAGTGCGTAACATGGAAGCTAACTCATTTGCCGATGGCTTCTCCCTCCAGAACATGAATGGATCACGAAATAGTGAGGCTTGGGATTGGACTGAAAGGTGATTCAAGAAAACATTCTGGCAAGCGAATGTAATCTCATCTACAATATTGCTTACAAAGCTCCTCGATTGTATCGGATTCGCTTGGTGGCGTCCCGAATTTTTGAGGGCTGCTCCTAATCTGGAAATTTGTCAGTCAAGTTATGTTCTCAATATGTTGCATTATGTAAACACGACCTGAGGGGTGTTTTGCTCTGTACTTCAGAGTTAATACGGTCACACGACCATAAAGGTGGATACTGGCTTATATCTCTTCACCTTCTAGCCGGTGAGTCGCAGATTGCCGCTATCGAGTTCTACACGTTTGTGGTACGAAATTTCCTCGTGCACGAGAAGCACGCTACCTCTAGTCGAATGAAGCGAGCTAAGAGACATCGTATTGCAATAGGTCCCGACATATGAAAAATAACACCGATTACTTCCAATTCTTTTTACATGCCTCCAAACGCCATTTAATATTCTACCTGCATGCATAAATCATTATACCCTTTATTTCCCGAGCAATTTCTTGCCCAAAAGTAGCCGAGATTTCTTCAACAGACTTTCTTCATTCTCGTCTTTGTGAGTCGCACGATACTTGGATGCCAACGAGGAATGAGACAAGTGTTTGCTTAAAACGTTGCTGAAGATATTGTGATGCGTATCGTGATTTGCGTCCTCTGTGCTATCCGCATTCTCTCTGATAGAGCTGTCCGCGTCATCAGTTGGGGACCCTTCAAGACTATCGGCTGACGCCGCTTGGCTCAGTCTATGAAGATTTGGCTTGTAATCGCGAATAGCTCCAAAGGAGGTCTTTTGGCGCATAAATGCTGACGACCTATGCTGAGTAACCAAAGTAGTTGACGTGCTTGAATTTGGCGAATTTTGTTTTGAAGTTACCAGCGAATAAAGAGAATTGGTAGGCCCGTTCGACGGCTTCGAAGGACGATGGCGAACGAGCTTATTCTCCAAGAGAGCTCCTGCGTGAGATATTAACGACTTTGTGATCTCCTTCTTAAGATGAAGAACGAGATCCACATGAGACCAAGTCTTGTTCCGATATTCTATCGTGGGCAGATTGAATACAAACTCATGGACGTCCTCGACATTGCGATTGCCTTTCCCTTTATAACTCAAACACAATACTACACTTGGAACTTTGACATAGACAAGAGTCATGTAGTTATTTGCTCGCTTCATCATTTGGTTGAGATCATTGTCTTGCGTATGATGATCATCATTGTCTTTCTTTTTGTTTCGATGACTAAAGATTTTTCGCTGAATACCTCCGTGGTCACTATGCTTTGAGTGTACCGAAGTGGTTTCAGAGCTCACTGAAGAGTCTTTCCCATTTCTCAACTGTTCAAGGGATGGCTTTACAATACCGGTCTTTGAAGGGCTGTCTTTCGTTGGTTCCTTAGTTTGCGAGGTCGCAGAAACAGCCGCTTCTTTGCGATTCATCAAAGCAATAGTTGGTTGCATTCGTCTGCGTAGCTCCTTTGGATTATTTCCTTGCCTACGTAGGCCTTCCTCGACTTCAGCAAACGACTTTTCATCATCACTATCTAACTCTTGATTCTCTTTTGCATGAATTAAATTGGTGATGTTGAACGAAGAAAAAGAGTCAGCGTCATCTGTGTTCGTCTTTGGAAAGACATACTCAAAAAGTCGCTTGCCTACTTCTCGCTCGAGTTGGATTTTCATAGGGAAGAGATTAACTTCGAAGTGGTCCATAAGTGGGATTCCACCAATTGCCTCCAACATATACCAGTAAACACGCAGAATTTTTGACGAAAATAAATCGGTCACTGTCGTTTTATCGGCAAGGTAAGGCCCAATGAGTTCTGGATATACCGCATTGGGAAGCAGATTAAACCCTGTAAGCATCTCAATCTCCAATGTATTGTAATTCGAACCATCACTATTATCAATCCTTTGATAGGTTGCGTTTGAGAGCCCCAGCTCGACCAACGGGCTCTCATCATCTTGTCGTAACTGCCAAGTGATCTCCCGAGCCGCCAAAAACCATCTCAATACTCCGTTGGTCTCAGATTTTGTTTCTTCCGCGATATGCTGTGAAGAGGTTATTGCTTCCATAATAAAAAATAACTGTTCCTCACTTCTATTGATCTCGGCTTCTAAGTGCATAAAATCCTTCCAACCCTGCCGGTCAAGTACTGCGGCATTCAGACTTAATTTAACTTGAATCTCATTCAAGTCGCGAATTCTTTCTTGGTATTGGGAAACCAATTCAGCAGCACCATCGAGGTTACTGCCATCTGCGGCCAGCATCAGCTTTTCAAGTCGTTCACTTTGCTGCTTACGCATAGGCTCAGAATACATAAGCAAGTCTAGCACAATCACCAACATGGACAAGTACTGCTCCGAGTTACAAATTGCAGTAATCTTTTTAAATTCCACCGAACAATGATCAAGACGACCCTCGGATCCGTACTTCTTTTGGCTGTTGAGAGTCTCTGAAGCCACTGGGTCGTCATATTTTATTCTCAATGTGTTTTGCTTCTCATACAGCATCCTCGCCGATGTTCTATCGGTTATGCGTTTGAAAATGATAGGATTCGATGAGCAGTCATATATGTTTTCGAGTGGCATCCAAGCTGGCCAATAGGAGTTAGCTGCCGTACCATAGCTATTCGATGAGAAAATCTTTATTGTTTCTGTCGGGAAATCATTCTTCATAACAGTCAGGAATTGGGCATTTCTCATATGCACAGCAAATCGCTGCTGCACCAGACCACTAATGTCATCATCGACTTCATCATTGTCCATGATTGAGAAGACTTTCAGTTCCATACTTTGAGCTGCTAAAAGTGCGACTACATCTTTGTTCTTATCACTCTGAAGTTGAATTTGGGGGGCAATGATTCTCACCAGATAACTATTGAGCACAGTATAATTTTCACTGGCACTCTCGGAAAGATTGACATCGAAGACATCGATGGGGTACTGGCCAGAATGTGTATCTGCAGCTTTGCTCCCACTTTCATCTGGTACGTAAAAATGCTCCTTTGCATCTTCGAGTAATTGCTGTATCATGTCTTCAGTAGCGTCGTCGACTTCGGGGTGTTCATGTGCTCCTCCACAATTGCTTTGGTCGGTTTGCTCCACTTTCGAAGCTGCAGCAACTTTTTCTTTTCCAGCTTGATCTTTCATCATATCGAGAATTACCGTGATGGCACGCCGTGACATGTAGTAGACCAACCCACGGCGTCTACTGATCTGGTGAATGTACAACAGTATGATATTGCGTAGGGAGTTATTCCATTTCGCCTGCATGTTGTGCACAACAAACCGATTGTTGAAAGAAGAGATTTCTTCTGCCCATGCCGCCATGTTGGGGTGGAAGTTCTCATCACTATCCGAATGTTGGCTATTTTCACTCTGATCTCGCCCTTCATCACTTTTGGCCGTATCTCTGGAATCCGCACACACGGTACGAAATGATTCCTGCAAACTTGAAATAGACGTGTTTAAAAACTTCAATTTTTGATTCAAAACTTCCTCACGAAAGCGTGCTTTGTCAAGCTTTAACGCCAGTTCTTCATCGCTTAGATCAGCACAGCCATCAAATCGTTCCAAGAGGACTGAATTTTCCTTTATCAAAGTCTCGATATCTTTCGCCCGCTTTTCGGTAAGAGCAATCTGTTCACTTATAGGTTCTATTAGTCAGATGAATCTTATAACTGCCAACCTTTTGCTGGGCTCATGACACAGAAATGCGATGGCTCGTCACCAAAAGCACTATACTCTTGCTCTTTTGCAGTTGCATGCTTTTGCCGGAAGTAGGTAAATCTAGGAGTGAATATCGCCGGGAAGATTTTTATATGGGGGTTCTCCCCCAAAAGCAAAGTTGTATCCATCTCTACAAAATCATCCATGTCGATCCACGTATAGTCGTCATCAGTCACTTTGAAGGTGCCATTGGTAAGGCCTTTTGCGATCTGCTCTGAGAAGTTGTGGTTGTTTGCTAGCGTCTCAGTCGCTTGCTCTTGGAAAGTTGCGCTGACTGCTCTTATGTCTGCCGACTGGAAATCAACTTCGCCACGGTGAAGGTTCATGTGAGATATTTTTCGGCGCTGTTTTAAGGCCTTTGGGGTCTCGACCGAATGTTCTCTTCGTTGGTGAAGGTCCATGACAAAACTGTCCACCTTGCCCTTTATCCCGGTATAAGAAATTGACCGATTTTCCCAGTTTTCAAACTCCTTGTGTTTGTACACGTGGCTTAAAAACAATGGAGAAAGAAGCAACTTGTACTTCACGGTAGCGAGATGGCGACCAAATTTCTTTTTCGACTGCTCTGCAGCTGGGAATAGCTTGCCATAGCGCACAGGAAGCGAAAGACCACCAGAGAATAGATGCCACCAATTGAAAAAGTGGGTAAAAACTTTAGGACTCAAGTGTATCGTATTGTAGCTCTTCACGTTTGTTGATTCTGAATCTGGGCTTATGACCGATATCGATAAGTGTAGATGTTGCGATCGAAACCCGCGAAACGCATCGTAATTTGCGCGTGCACTCTTTTCGAGAGATTGTGGATTCTTCAGCACAACATCGTAATGTGGTTTGAATTCAAAAGAACTGTTACGATTTTCGACATCGCTGTCAATGGACTTTTGGAACATAAGACCAACTTGCCATAAAACGTTTCCTGAGAGTTTCATCAGAACCTTCCTAAATATAGCATCGTGTTTGTAATCCATAGCTTCTTTGGCGTTTTGTTCTCCATCATGGAAAGCTTGCGGTGAATTGTGGGTGAAATCTGGAATTGCGAGTAAAAATTCATCACTTTTCACTTCCGTAAATCTCCGTTGATCCTCATTGTGCCCTACTTCCCAAACGACATTACCTCTCCAGCACATCACTAACCCGGAGCCATCTCCAATAACCACGTAAGGATCTCGGGAGCCTAAATTAGAAAGCCAAAACAACAATGTTACCTTTCAATGTAAGATGAACATCTCCGTCGCCAGCCCATTTGACTGTCACTCGAGTATGCATTATCAGTCTCACTTTATCCCAGAAACCCAGTTTGTCAGACTCATCAACTTGAGGTTTTGTAAAGCTTTCGAATCGCTGCATAACGTCCTGAATCGCAGGCTGTAATGAACTACCCCATGTGATAAGCGTCGCCGATGCAGAATTTAATTGAATAGAGATGTCAGAGTAAGTCTTGATAGGAGAAATGCTTCGCCGCACATCTAAGTCAACACGAATATTCGTACTCGTAGCTGAGTGAGCCCGTGGTACTATGCTCACGTTCACCTCGCGGTGAGACTCTGGGCCGCGTAACTCTTCGGCAATGACAAGATCTGTTTGCAATCGAAAGGATGACATATTCGCCTTCTGAGACGGATGTAAGGGGGGAATATGCAGTACTGGGAGCGGGTAATCGCGTAGACTGGCCCTGGCTTCATTAAATTCCAGTTTGAAATTCATTGGTATGATGATCGAGAATTCCGTATCTAAAGGTAGTCCTTTACCTCGGTCGTGCATAAACTTTGGGAGATCTTGTTCCGGAAAAGAAGGTTTATCAATGATCATATCAAAGTCATGAATAAGAGTGGAGAAAAGCGATGGCCGATGCGGTAGTGCAACAAACCGTTCTGGTACAAACGTCTGTAATGCATCATCATCGTCCATGAACTTGCGGCGCAACTTGTTGATAGCATCACGCTGTACTCCTGTCATCCATCGAATTCGTTTTATCCACGCTTGAGAATTATGGAGCTGGATTTTTTTGAACGCTTCTTCCACCGACACTGACGATGCTCCCGAAAGGTTTCGTCCGTCTTTTGAATTGTAGTGCATAAATAGGGGGGTGCCATTTTGCTCACTATGTTCTGACTGTTCTCTCTTACGCTCATCAGAAGGATTCGGAGACACGTCGGAAGCGTTGGACATATTTTTCACCTTCAATTCAAAAGCAGCTTCCCTTGCTAATCTGGCCCTCGTCTCCGTCAGACCGACTCGATATATGATACCCAATCGGCATTCAAACGGGTCGTCTTCAATGTCCAACGAGAGATTGCGTGCGCGGATCCTTAGCTTCGGAAGCTTTTTGGGCTTGTCAGCGTGCTGCGTCAATACGTAATCATTACTGCGCGTCTTATAGCGATAGTGTAGTTCTTCCACTGTTTTGAAGGTATTGACGATGTTGTCAGATATATGATGGAGAACGAGCTTATGAGCAATGCGTATTCGAATAGCTTCGGATACAACATTCACAAAAAACCCTGCAGAATTGGTTTCTTTGTTAACACCAGATTTATGGGCGGCTTTCTTGAGCTCTACTCGAGCATGCCTAAAGGATATCAATCTCTCCCAAGCATGATTGATCGTGGGGCTCGATATAAAAACGCGGATAAATCTAGCTTTTATGATTGGGTGTGCCCATCGCAGCTTCTCCAAATCAAAGCGAACGATTTCAAGCATGAGCAGAGGATCCGAAGGGAGATTGGCCTTAATGCGAAGATTTTGAACCTTTAAATCGTACAAAATAAAGTCTTTTCCGGAAGATGAATGGTTTTGAGAAGAGAAATAATCACTTTGGTGCCATTGAGAATTGTGAAGTGCTTCATTCGGACTCTGCTTTCTTGCCTTAGGTCGATGAAGATAGCCGCCCAAAAAATCTTTGATAACATTGATTGCCAATAGAATTACATAATGCTTCGCCAGTGAATAACCAAGAAGTGCTTCTTTGATTGTCGAACGTATTCTCAACGCAGGCCCCTGCTTATCTGTTTCAGTTGACATTACAAACTCCACGCTAGGGATCAATGCGATTGGATCCTCGGCATCAAATTCATTTACATCTTCCAAGACGAAGCACTCTATCCCGTCGGCGCTCGACTTGAGCTTTCTCCCATCGGTAGAGATCGGAGCACAGTTACGATTAGAACTGAGAGGTGAAGGAAGCCCAGGGGTGAGCAATGGCGATAGAGTACCAATTTCTCCGCTGCTATCCTTACTCATCTTATGCCATGGACTGGATTTATGATCTGTATCAGCTGTAGTCGCCCAGTACTCAATGCACCATTTTTGGATGAGATTCGTAATTCCCCGGTAGTCTTTACCGATAATGTCATCAAACCCAGCAATCCGTAACCTAGAATCGACAGCATCAAGTTTAAAATGATAAAGCCAACGGGGGAAGGCTCGGAGAAAGGTGCCTTCATTGCGAGATGAAGAAGCTAGCTTTGTGACGGACTCGTCGTGATTGAGATGGGAAAATGTTTCCGCTAAACCAGCTATAATTTCCTGTTCACAGAGCTCAATGTTGATAGAATCTGCCTGTCCTTGTAGATCAACACTTGTGCGCTCTAGAGACTCAATCGACCCGATACTTGCTTTAAAGCGCAGGGATTGGAAATGCAATAGATTGTGATTTTCATACTTCAATGACCGGTAAAAAGATTTATGAGATTCCATAATCACAGAAGTTAAAATTTGGTAGTTTCGGCCGTCTTGAATATAAGCAGAATCGACTCTTACAGAAATTCCTACAAAAGACGAGATTAACATTGGCGCAACTTGTTCTTGTTTGATATTGCGAAGTAAAAGCCGTATCGAAGGTTCTTGAACAGACATTTTCAAGCTAACTTTAGGCAACATACGCTTGAATTCCGTCGCAAAGGTAGCTGATGTCGAACGAGAAGATTGTTTACTACACAGTGCCAGCAAAACAGGCAGATGGCTTGGCTCAAGATCTAAAGATGGTTCATTGAAAACAATATTCCCATCGATCATATTTGCACTTTCGTCTATCTTGCCTCCTTCACAAATTTGTACTGAATTCGAAAGCAGCGTTGTCCTTGCTGTGACAGTTACCATAGGAATGTTCAGCATATTGTCATGTAACACGTTGTCATCATCCATGCCCACAGCAATTGCTATTGCAGTTATGAAAGCGCGATGCGCCATCGTCTCTGGAGGGAAATACATTTGGTGGGTCGGTGACTTCGGATCAAGCCTGGATAGATCTATACTGGGGTCTTTGATTCCAATTTTGAGCCTAAGAGGCGAACCCGAAGGCTGGACAGACGGCACAACTTTCGAAGCAGCAATGTATCCAGCATGAATTTGTATCTCTTGCATGTCTCCTAGTATTGTAGATAGGATTTTCTTTACATCTCCAGAAGCAACTCTGGATCTTGATCGAGGTGGAGTGCAAGGTATATCAGCTTTTCTCTTTTGGAAATCGCGAAGAAACTCGGCCAACTCATCGATTCGAATGTGTAGAGAGCCAAGTTTCATAGCAAGTTTGATGTTACGAACGTTCCCTTGCTCGTCCAATCTGCCACTGATATTAACGCTCACCGAGTCAATAATTTCTTCTGCATCTTGCCCTTTCGGTTGGTAGAGGCCGGTCTTGCAGAACAAAATCCACTCTACGCGTTTCCAATCGGGATATTTTCGAGACGGTTTTGGATTTGACACTACTAATTGAATAAGGCCAACATTGAACGTGCCTTTCTCGGGAAAGTAGACACTGGAATTGAGCAGTTCAATATCTATCCACCCAATGTATGGTAAGTAGGAATGGATTAGCCGTATATTATCCCGTACCGATTGCATGATGTCTGTTACATGATCGACAGCGCTGGAGGATTTTCTTTTCGTAACGTTTGATTCAGTTGTGCCATTCGTCTTGCTTGATTGGATCGTAATGACCGTAGAATTGATGACAAGAGATACCCAAGTCGCGCGGGCAAAGGCCGGTCGATGGAGGCGGATGCCTATTCTTTCGATCTCAATCAGCTGATTGCGGAAGATATAGCTAATTCTGATCGCTGACAATGAAACCAGACTAATCCTAGACACTGCGATCCCTGTCTTGAGACGAAATACGACAAGCAGAAGCTGGGTCAACAGCCATGCTGTAGCCACAACAGCGACAACAACTTTCCAAATCATCCTAAAGAGCAGGTGCTGTACGGTGTGCCATTATTGAAGCGGGTGTCGCAGAACCTCTCGCTGGATCTCGGCACCGATTTCGTTGGGTCGGCCGGATCAAAAGATACGGGGTTGTGTCATGCCGCACATAATTATTCCCGGATCGGTGGATCGAAACATGACGACGGCGATGATAATGAGATGGATTGTCGAAACAAAGGGGCGATAGAGCTACGAACTACTGTCGAGCTGGTCAATGATCCCGTCAATGGATGCAATCTGTGCATCCACCATCGACATCTGCTTATCTAGCATCCTCGCATGCTCTTCCGCGGTGATTCGCTTCAGCGGGCTCCACTTGGACCATTGTATGTCTGGGAAGTGAAGTTTAGTTGGCGCATGATCTAATAGAATCTGGCCCATGCATGCTATGGCGCCGAACGCAATTGCACCCTGTAAAGCGCCTGGCCGCCCACCACGATACAACCCATTCAGGAGGCCACCACTCATGGCACCAGCTAGTCCACTGGTCACGGATGGATTCAGGGCAGTGTTTTGTCGAACTTCTTCCCGAACAAAGCCGTATAATCCACCAAATATCGCGCAATTCACCCCAGTAGCTAGCGAGTACCTCCTCAGGGATGTATTGTAGACCAAACTATACACGCTTCCACCAGCAGCGCCCACGGTGCCTATGCTCGTGAGAACTGGCATATAATCCACGCCTTACCAGCAATAAGCGCTCCTCTCGCCGCCTCATCTGCAGCACCCATATAGACTCAAGGCGCCTCTCTTCCAGCTCTACGAAGCTCTCCTCCCTTTCCCTCAACAGCCCTCTTGCACGCTCCAATTGCTGCACCGCCTCATCCTCCACCACACCCCACCACACCACACCAAATTTGACTGTTTTAGCGAAAAATCGTTCCGTCAGCACGGCAGAAAGAAAAATTTCGGCGAAAATCTGAGAAATTAAAATTTCCCAGTCACTCAGCCAAATGCGTAAGTAGCACATGCTTCTGTTCACACTGCTAATACTCATTAGCCGCAAAGAGAGCTCAGAAGATGCAGCTTGGAGACTTCCTGACCGACCAAAGTCTCGGGTCGTGGGCTGATGAAATGGAAGATATGCCACTCCCATCCAGAGATGATCGCAACTTTGAACGACGTCCTCCTCTCGACAGGATGCCGGATAGAAGAGACATGTCTGGGCAGTCGCAGTCGTATGATCGCTTTGACAGAGGCGATGGCCAGATGCGACAGGAATTGCCACTGCCTGACAAACCACCTTTCACAGCCCACTTGGGCAATTTGAACTTTGATTCAACCGAGACTGACCTCACTGAATTTTTTGCAAAATGCAGTGTAACAACGATACGTTTAATAACAGATAGGCTGGATAATCGGCCTAAAGGATATGGGTACGCCGAATTTTCCACACTTGATGGGCTCAAATCGGCTCTAGATATGAACAACAGTCAATTTGCAGGTCGCAATATCCGAGTGAGTGTGGCCGAGCCACCCCGTGATCAAGAAGATGATCGTACTACAGGCGAATGGAGACGAAGTGCACCTGTCCGTAGTTTGGAGCCTATGGGCGGAGATCGTCCGCGACGAGAGTTTAGCGATGCCCCTGCAGATAACAAAGTACGCGACTTTGACAATTGGGAGCGCAAAGGTCCATTGTCCGGTGCATCTCCACGACAATCTTCAAGCGGTTTTCGCGAGCGAGGTATGGACCGCGAACCACGAGAGCGAGAGTTTCGGCCTCGGGAGCGAGAAAGTGAGTGGCGTGGAGGAGCGCTTGGCTCGAACAGGGGTGGCGAGCGTGACATTGCAGCTGATCAAGGAGCCGGAGCGACCGAACGGCCTAGATTGGCGCTCCAAAAACGCTCTACGTCTTCTACAGCACCCACACCTGTGGAAGCAGCGGCGTCAGCAGCTACAAGTAAACAATCGCCATTCGGCGCTGCAAAACCTATTGACGCAGACGCGAGGCTGCGTGAAATTGAAAGAAGGGCAGCTGCGCAAAAGCGATCAGAAAAATGGGATTCCAAACACGCGGCACACCCTAAAGTGGCAGGCGGCCCAAATGCGGAAGAGACGCATGAAAGCAAACAATACTCGATCTTATCAAGAGAAGGCGACGACAATGACAATGACGAGGAAGCCGACGTTTCAGAACCCCCAAAGGAGGAGGCAAAGGAGGAGGATGAACACCCCCAAGCAGCCACTGCTGCGGAGAGTGCGACCGAGAATGAATCTGCTGGCCCAGAAGAAGTGAAGACTGGTGACTGGGAGACCGTGGGAAGCCCTGCCAAACAAAAGTAAAAACGTGCGTGCATCTGCGTGCGAAGTAGTGCTACATAGGTAGATTGGGAAGGCAATGCCGCCATAATGTAAAATCTATCATTTTTGAACATTGTGTCTCAATTCGCGTCTTCGCTTACTTTTAAAAAACTCGCCTAACGCTTCCTGTTCCTGTCGTAAGTCCCTGTTCCTGTCGATACTATAATCCGACCGAGCTGGTAAGGTCCATGGTACCAGCGGAGAAGCGCAAGAGAGAGATTGATTTTCCTCGAGGAGGCGGTTCTGTGCTCACACCCTTGGAGTACAAGAGTGCAGCGAATGAAGGGAAGAATGATGCCTTGTTCGATGATAATGGTGAAACGGACGTGAAGGCATCGGAAGTTGAGCCAACCAAAAGAAGGAAAGTCAAACTCGACAAAGCAAGGCAGAGAAACAATTATCTGAAGACTGTAGGCTCGGATGCACCAGTCATTAGCGGATTAAAATATAATCTACTAAAACCTGGGACGCTTGTATTCGGTCAAGTTACGGAAGTGACAGATCTGGACATCTCATTGTCACTACCCAACAATCTTACTGGCTTTATCCCATGGACTCATGTTTCAACCCCTTACTCGAAAATATTGGAGTCTGCGCTTGAGAATGCGGATGATGATAACAGCACATCTCTTCATGGAGACCAAATAGTCAAGGTAGGCCAATGGCTGAGGGCAGCTGTCATGGGATCGGAGAAGAAGAAGCACATAAGCCTTAGTGCTCTCCCAGGACACGTGAACATTTTAGACCCGTCAGAAATTTCGCCAGGCTTTATAATTCAAGGAGCCATTAAGAGCCGTGAAGATAAAGGCTTTGTGATCGATATCGGTATTGAAGGCATGTCTGGTTTTATGAGAAGTACCTCTGGTGAGGAACACGAAATAGGAAGTATACAGCTTTTTGAAGTAAAGAAAGTCGAATCGAATGGTCGTATAATACAGCTGTCACGGATTGTGGGTGAGAAAAAGGTCATTAAAGACTTAAGATCCATACATTGTCTTCTGCCTGGAAGTGTTGTCGAGGTGACTATAGAAAATGTTGGGAATGCTGGATTTGCAGGCAAGGTAATTGGATCCGTTGATGCGATTGCGGACCGCTTTGGGTGTGGCTTTACAATAGATTCTCCCGTCACTGAGAGATTCAGCCAAGGTGACGTGGTCAAAGCTTCTATTACTGCTTTCTTCCCCGACGAGCAACAGATATTGGTATCGACTTCAGCACATCTAATCACAAGTAATGACACCTACAATCCTTACGACTCTCTTTCATTTGGTTCTATTTTGCAAGATGCTGTGGTGAGGTCTGTGGAAAAGAATGTTGGTTTAGTACTGGACACGGGTTCTCACTGTCCTGGCTTCGTACACATCTCTCGGATTAGTGATGCAAAGACTACTGGATTAGAGAGTGAAAGTGGTCCCTACAAGGTCGGTTCAACTCATACCATCCGAGTAGTTGGTCATAGTGCCGTGGACAACTTGTTCATCGTATCTATGGAGAAGTCAATAATTGAACAGCCATTTTTACGGATTGGCGATATACCTATTGGATGGACCTCCAAAGCTGCAGTCAAACGCATTCTGCCGGCTGGGATATTAATTCAAGTTCTCGATCATATCGAAGGTTTTGTACGCGAAGACCATCTTTCTGATGTGAAATTGAACGATCCGACTAAGCGATACCGTGTGGGTCAGAGCGTGAAATTTCGTGTCTTATATCGAGACTCGTCTAGACGGAGACTACATCTGACATTGAAAAAGACACTTGTGAACTCCGAGGAAAAGATGATCTACAACTATGAGGGGGCAAATGTTGGAGACATCACCCATGCTACAATTTTGCATTTATTTGCAAAGGGTGCCATTGTGCAGTTTTTCGGTCAGCTGAAAGGGTTCCTCCCTATTGCCGAGATGAGCAAGGCTTTCGTAAGAGATCCAAAAGAATATTTCCGAGTTGGTCAGGTGGCGAGAGTACGTCTCACGTCTGTATCAGCTGAAGAACGAGCGATTCATGTATCCTGTATTTTTGGAGAGCTTCCGAAAAAGGCCGCCAAAACTGGAAACCCCCAAAGCAGCTCATTGGTCCCCGGTAGCGTACTTACTGGCCGCATACTCAACATCGCCGAAAAAGGGCTCCTCGTACAAATTGCGACTGGGGTGAGTGGCTGGGTAGGGTTGACAGATATTGAAGATGACTATTCCTCTAATCCAACGAAGCGGTTTCGGAAAAACCAAATGCTTAAGGTTATGGTGCTCTCAAATGATTCACATGGTGGTCACGGTCGCTTTGCATTGTCGTGCCGAGCATCAAAAACTCTTGATTCTAAAATAAAAATTTCCGATCCTGACGTAGAGTTCTCGGATGTCGTCAACGGTCGCATTTATAGGGGATACGTGAAAAATATTGCCGATAACGGACTGTATGTCTGCATTGGACACGGACTTGATGCTCGAGTCAAGATCAACCAAGTCAGCGACGTTTTTGTAAAAGAATGGCAAAAAGTGTATTCGGTCGGACAATTAGTGACTGGTAAAGTGGTTTCTTTAGACGTCGCCAAAAAGCAGATTGAGTTCTCATTGCGAGCAAGTCATATAGCGGCAGGTTCTGTGGAGATATCATCTCTCAAAGATGTGAAATTGCACTCTGTCCTCTCTGGTATTGTCAAAAAGGCCGAGGATTATGGCGCATTCGTCTTACTTGACAATTCTGCCAATATAAGCGGCCTAGTGCACCGTAGCGAGCTGTCAGACCCCGGACATGTCGACAACGTTCATGCTGTGATCAAGGAAGGTGATCGCGTAAGGGTCGTTGTTAAAGCAGTCGACTTGGACAAGCGGAGACTTTCTCTCTCTATGAAAGCGTCCTTGATCAATGAGTGTGAAGATGTGGAGACCATGTTTGATGATGCTTCCGAAAGCTCAAATGACGATGTCGATATAAAGCTTGCACAATCTGATATGAGTGAAATTCGGTTCAGTGAAGACTCGGCGTCGGACGGTGGAGCCAATGACATCGTGCATGAGAACGAGGAAGGGGACAAGTCTCCATTATCCGCATTTGACGATGGTGATCTGAATTTGGAAGCAGAGATCGTCAACGGAGACGCGCAAGCAAAAGAATCCGCATCCTCCTCAAAAGCGGCCGGAGGTATTGAAGGAATCACTATGAATGGTGGTGCTCATAGACAAGAAGCTGCGGCTCTTATGGAACTTGAGAGAGAAATTTTAAGCTCTCCAGATTCATCAGAGTCATGGATTAAGCTTGTAGCGTACCATATTGATGCAATGCAACTAGAAAAAGCAAGAGAGACTGGCCAAAGGGCATTGGTGGCAATAAACTTCCGAAAAGAACCCGAGAAAAGAAACATCTGGTTGGCACTTTTGAATCTTGAAAGTTCCTACGGCGATTCAGAGTCGCTGGAGAAGGTCTTCCAAGAGGCCTGTCAGTATAATGAACCCAAGCACATGTATGTTCATCTTGCATCACTCTATGCTTCTGCGGGCAAACAAGACGTAAGACTATTTTTATGCGCACTAAACGTACAGGAAGCAGAAGCGACGTTTGAAACCATGACACGCAAGTTTGCCCTGTCTTCAAAGGTTTGGACCCTCTACTCTGAATATCTGCTGGAGCAGAAGAGGATGGAAGCTGCTCGAGAGCTTCTGGTTCGGGCCATCAGAGTCCTTCCAAAGCGCAAACGTAAGAATCCAAAATGGCAAAATGGAGTCTAATTAGCAGATGTGAAAACAACTAGCAAATTTGCAATGTTTGAATTTAGAAAAGGCGACCGAGAACGCGGAAGGACTATTTTTGAAAGTCTCCTGAGCTCCTATCCAAAGAGAATCGATCTGTGGAACGTCTTGATCGATTTGGAAATCAAAAGCGACGATATAGCCTCTGTTCGCCGACTTTTTGAACGAATCCTCGTCCTGAAATTATCATCCAGACAAGCAAAATTCTTTTTTAAAAAGTGGCTCAGTTTCGAGGAGGAGAGAGGTGATGAAATAGCCGTAGAGAATGTGAAGGCCCGTGCGGTGCAGTATGTCGAGCGAAAGGGTGTATGATGCAGTATGTACGGGAAGGTATAGAGGGAGTTTCGAAATGCATCTCAGTGTCAAAAGTACTCTTCCAACGAAGGGACGTTACTCAGCCCATCCATGACCCCATCTTCGGCCCTCCCCTTCTCCATCCTCCTGCAGTCTGTATGCCAGCTCTGGTCGTTCACTCCATTTCCTAATGGTAAAGTCATCACTGGCAGTAACAAGACTGCTAGTTGACGTCCATGTCAACGACGTGACCTCCTTTTGGTGGCCTCTGACTAAGGCAGTTCCAGATGTCGTAGCTTGACCGTCATTGTCACTCACGGGGAAGAGAACCGGTGCATTCTCTGAGGACCCAGCAGCAATATATTGGCAATCGCGCGACGCAGATATCTTGACAAAGAACGTACGCGTCATCAAACGCGGATCAGAGTAGGTATGCACCGGACCCTCGGACACTTGAGCAGGAGAATAAGCATAGATTTTGTTGTCGCGGCAGAGGGAATAGAGATACTTGCCGTCGGAGGAGGTGACCAGCGAGTTGATTCCAAAATCCCGACTGGAAGTGTTCAAGGGAGATTCATCGATTGCTTTGGGCTTAAGTGAGGAAAAAGATCTCGTGTCCCACAGCTTGATGCATGAATTCCCGTGACACGAGCTGGCAAGAGCTTGGTATCCGTGGCGTAGCCAAGCGATGGAGGTGACAGAGGGTGCGGATAGAATGTGACGATTCCTTGCCTTACTGGGTCCAATCATATGAGCAGCTTCAATCTTTTGTATAGCACTGTCGGCACGAAGGTCCCAAAAACCGATTACACCATCACGGCCGCACGTAGAGACAAGATCTCGATTAGCGCGAACATGCCACATTACATACTTGGGTCACTAGGGTTGAAAACGATCTGTTTGACAGTACCCCGATGCAGGCCATGCAGACATGATACCGATTTTTGCGCTCGAACGTCAAATACCTTCGCTGTCTGATCTCCAGATGCTGTGGCCTTTGTCAGTAATAGTCAATGAGAAAACGTACAAGTTTCAGATCGTCAGGGGACCAAGAGAGATCAAAAATTGAATTCTCGTGGAGCCCAAAGCTCACTTTCTCTCCGTCTAGACCAATTTCCACATCGTCTGCACTGTCATATAGCCGCACTTGCCCCGCCTCATCTGCTACAGCGAAAATTGAGTTATTATTGCATGCTGCCATGGCGAAAGGGAGGACTGGAGAGGGTTCGGCTTTGTCTATCAACATTCGAGAATCGGCCGGTCTCGAGCAGAAGCTTTTTAGTGCACGATTTCGCGCGAATAGAGATTCGTAGGATGTTTTGAAACCGAGACTTTGCTGTATGAGTGCTTCTTTCAAGGGACTTGCTTGTTGCAATCTCCTCCTTGGTCTTTCCTCCTGTTGATACTCTATCCGCGCCCGTTTTGCAGGCGACGCTTCAGGGGTTGGGGGCAGTTGATTCAGCCTGCTGCTGCTCACCGACTGTAGTGGGTTCCTCTTTCTGCCTTGACTGGAAGCCAGCAACGGAGAGCTGTCCATGATGCCATTCCTGCCCATTTGTCGTGTATGGTCGTCGTGGACTTCTCAAAATATTGGTCTCGCGTTCTCGCGTCCCAATCACCGTGGCAACGAGATGAACGAGGACGACGAAGAGGACCATGAGGTTGAGGAGGAAAAGAGACACGTTCGCGTTGCACGAGAGCAATTGAATGAGCTCCTGCTACTTGTTGATTTGCCCCAGATTACTCATATTGCAGACGCCTCGCCCAACCTACTGATAGCTCTGTTTGAGTCGCTTGTGGAGAGGAGGGTGCGGCTGGACTACCGGGGGAATACAGCCTCACATGCTAAGTTAAGAAATGTCACAGTCCTTCTCAATGTCATGTCGAACCTTGTTGGACGGGCGCGTATGAACATTGACCCACGAGCAGTGTGTCGAAAGGATCGTGCGGCGCTGCATTCTCTTATCCAGGTTCTCACATACATTGCTGTTCTTCGCGGCAAAATTCCATTTCGCACGCAGCATTCAAAAGCGTATACTGAGAGCTTGGGACCTAATGATGACGACCTGGGTAACATCACTTCCCACTACGAAGCCATAGAAAAGGTCAGAACGAAAGAGAATACTAGCCTATCTACCCTGCCATCTCCTGGTTACCATCAGCATTCCAAGATTGATTCCTTGGGATCACTAAGTTCGTTATCAACACCATCGAGTGTACTACGAAACCCAAACGCACAACGTGCGAATAGTTCTGCAAAGTTAATTCAACAACGACCGTCCCGCAGGGTACTAAAAATGCGCCAAACTCGACCTGTATTCCTCAGTGTAGCTTCCTCCCGAGGCTCCAATACTTCTTTCTCGACCATTTCCTTGTCTTCAATTACATCCGATTGTCAATCCAGCCATCATGAACTGTCACATATTGACAGCACCCCAAGAATTAGCAGAATGAAACCACCTGGCCGAACGCCTGGCCGAATGCCTGGCAAAGCGACTGGTGGGATGGATTTCAAATCACCCATGATCTACCCTTTGCACCGCTACGTGGAGGAGCTTTCCGACGCGTCTCGCCCTAGAAACATACCGGTTGACAGTCCGAGGACAACGGCGCTACGAAGGAAGCGGAATATGGCACTCAGAGCTCTGCAGGGGAATGAGAACGTCAGACATCCCATCTCGACCCCGTCAGGCCAAAAGAGACCTTCCGAGGAGGACGAGTTGGCCCAGCTAGAGAGGCACCTGCATCAGCTTGGTATGATCAAACAGAAGCAGGAAGAAAGGCAGAGAGTTTTGATTCGCAGATTGGTGGAAGTGTCAAATGACACGAGATAGGTATGTACAGTAGCCCCCGAGATGCCAGCCATCCAAACGCCTTGTCAATAATGTATTATGGGTAGAAGTAGGAGAGATTCGGTAATTCTTCCTGCTTACGCTTGATCAAGTCCAGTACCTTCCTTCTGTCCCGCCCAATGCATGCAAGATTTGGAATTCCAAGACTAAAATGCAAGGTGGGCGGAAATAGCTCTGGAAGGATGTCGCTGCAGAGATATGGACCGGCAAACGCAACCGACTGCATGCCCGGCCGCTGGCAAACAGCTGCAATTTCCGTGCAAATGTGAAAACTCGACGTAGCGTGCTCAGCACTGTGTAGATAGAGGGCCTCTCCATCATAATTGGCAATAATGAGGGTGAAATGGGTGACCGAAGCGGGCAAATCACGAAGAAAGGCCGCATACGCAGAGGTTAGTGGAGGTTTGAAAATGCACACTTACTATGATACTCAATCTCAATCTTGATTATGGCAAGTCGCTCGAGACGCGGCATGGTGCGCGAGTGAATCATCCTGCGAAGCAAGTATCCAGAAATATCCAGGCAAGAGCGAATCTCCAAGTCTCTGAGCGTGTCGAAACGTAGATGCAAGTTGTTGCTGATTGCTTCTACGATTGCAATGTGATTGTAACGGGTTTTGGATTCATGGTCCACCAAGAGCTCTTCAACCTCTGGGAAGCACTGCGTCACCGTGTGATAGAGTTCTGGGGAGCCGTAGAAGCAGGGCCGGGTGCTATTAAGCACCAAACGGAGGCGTTTGATGTGTGCATATTCAACACGCGGAGACAGATTCCGAAACCAGTGACAGCTTCCTTCGTAGGTGAGTAGAATCGGGCAGTCTGGGAGGAACTTGAGCACCGTGCAAAAGATCCACATGTCTGGATGCTGCTTGGCATCCTCCACAACATGCATATTGATACTGCGAACACATTGGCTGCGCTCCTTGGAAGAACTCAGGGTGCGGCCAAACTTTTGGATGGCAGAGACGCCAAATATGGTGGGACTGCGGTAGACCAGCTCTCCACAGATCTCATTCAAGCGCACGCACGTATTGCAGACACTTGCCGCGTCTGTGCTGTTTAAATGCGCAGCGATGCGAAGGACGAGCTCGACGGGCAGCTCTGCAAGCATCAATACAATGCATCGTACGTCTTCACGTGAGCAACGGGCAGGTGGGCGAGGCGAGTCTTATTCTCTATGTACGTTTCTTACTCCTCCGTCCGTAATCTGGCAGCGCCATTGGTGACTTTGACATTCAGTGCTCGTGCCTTCTCAATGATGGCAATGCGCTTGCGGCTACTGACGTTGTGAGCGATGGTGGCGGCAAACGTTTTTGTGTGCATCAGCAGCAGGTTGACGTCGGCCACGTTCTTGACCACGAAGGCCTTGTGTCCAGAGGGCATCATGTGCTTGGTCTTCTTGTTGCTTCCATACCCGATCTTGGGCATCACGGCCTGTCCCTTAAACCTCCTGCGGACTCTGTTGTCGATCCCCTTTGGCTTTCTCCATGCCTCCTTCACGGTCTTGTAGCGGTCGCTCTGGTGCCTCTTAAAGGTCGCCCTGCGCTTCTTCACAATGGCAGGGTGCGGTGCTGCTGCTGCCATGGGTGTGTAGTTGTTTTGGCTGTGGTTGGTTGATGGGTATTGAAATTCAAGGATCCGTGCAGCAGTCCCTGCGGCTAGGGCTAGGGCTCAGCCCGCACTCTCTCGGCTACTCGGAGCGTCAGCTCGCCAAGACACGGGACACGACCCCGGACCCGGCACCGGTAAATCGGACAGCAGAAGGACGGGTTAGATAGAGAATGAAGCACTGGTCTTCTGTCAAAAATGGAACAAGCTAGGCCCCCCCAAGTCGAATCCTCAGTGGCGCAGACTTACCCACCATCTGATGTCAAGGATGGAAGCCTACTTGAGACATCAGAATGCTCTACGAACGCGACAACGTTAGATCAGACTCTGTCACCTTCTCGCACACTGCACATGAACTATGAAGGCATTCGCCCAGCCGGTCGTATTTTTGATGAGGACGGCACCACCGTGCTCTACACCTTGAAATCAAGTATTGAATAGCCGCATGTGACCCGTACCAATTTCTCCACCGGCGCTACCCTAGGCAAGGCGATCTATCATGGTGTGTATGGATGAGCAGTGACGGAAGAGCTACTCGTGACGGCTCTGACTATAATGGAATATAGATTGATCGGGTCGACTGTGCACGGCGTGAGAGCTCTTTGAAATCACTGAGCAGTGGTCGCCGGTAATGGATGCCCCCACAGAGATAAAAAAGCTTGCGCGTGAAAAGAGGAGGACTTGTGTTTCTGCTAGAATCGTGTGGTCTGTAAATATTAAACAGATAACCGCTAGATCCCATATCATCTGTAAGTGATATTCAGAAAGTGAGCAGTTCCTACTGTTGGGTCCCCTCAGATGTTTATGCGGCATGTAACCTATGAAAACGCGCGCTTGGCCGGCCGTACACTTGATGCAAATTCGCATTGTCTATAGTTTGACGTCGGGTATCAGTCTATATCAAGACCCTCCATGACTTGTACTTGCCAATTATCATGCAAAATGTCTTCCCACTCAATCACATTCTTTCCCAATTCAAATGGGCCTTGTGTTTGTCGTTTGAGGGCGACCATGTGAGCCGCTGATCCAAGTGACAAGCCCATGTCGTGGACCAGCGAGCGAATATACGTCCCAGAGGAGACTTGGCATTCAAGAGTGATAGCTGGCGGCTTCTCTTGATGGTCGTCGACTTCCTTCGCTTCTTCTTCTTCTTCCGCTTTTTTCACTTCTACTCTCTTCCGCTTCACATCTCTTTCAACAGATTCATCCCTCTCCGCCAACCGCTCCCGCTTCATACTTGGCCCTCCATTTTCTAACGTCTCCATCTTCTCATTTTCCCCCCGAATTAACCGCTCTGCAATCAAATTCTCTGCCTTGGCCATCTCCTTTGGCGGCGAATAGGAATGATCGTGGGTGTAGGCAGTGCACTCCAGCCTGCTTACAGTTATACGTCTCTGCGGAATAGGCCTTGGGAGGGGTTTTCCTTCGCGCGCGTAGTCATACAACCGCATTCCGTCCATGTGCAATGCTGAATAGAGCGGAGGAGTTTGCTCGATCTCTCCACGAAAGCGGTCCAGACACGACTCCACCAGTCGCTCGGTGATATGATCCACTTTTGCAGTCTTGAGTAACATCCCTTCGGCATCGTAGGTATCTGTGGAGCTACCCAGCAGCGCAACTGCCTCATACGTTTTTGTACCGGAGAGGAAGGACGGAAGTTCCTTTGTTCCCTGCCCTATGCCAACAATGAGCACACCAGTTGCCATTGGATCCAGCGTGCCTCCATGGCCCATCTTGAGCTTCTTGCTTTTCTTCAGTGCCTTTCGTCGCTGCGATTCGGAAGCGCCGCGCGTGCTTGCGTGAGCACTGGCCTCCTGTCGCTCAAGCGTACTTGAAAAGACGGTGGATTTGAGGAAGATGCGCTTCATTTGCTCCAGCGTCTGCGCAGACGTGAGCCCTTTGGGCTTGTTGACGGCGAAGACGCCTCGCATTCAAGTCATGACCACCGCAACAGGAAGTAGATCAACAAATAGAAAGGTGAAAGTGACAGTGTTATGCCTACAGAAAAACTAAAACTTCGCTCTAACAGACGGGTACTCATGAGATCCAGGACTTCAGGGAATGCTATTGAAAACGGGACTACATTATCAAAAGCACCATTATCATTAGAGGAACGATAGTTATGTCCATCTTCACTCACGAAGAGATTAATCTTGTACATCTATTCAAGAAGCGGTGAATTTCCTACTTGCTCTTTTCAGCGCACTGGCTTTCCTTAAGGGGCAGGTTTGCTACGTCCTTGTCGGGCAGAGAAGGACAATGCATTCGCCAAGATGGTCGCACTCCTAATTTACCATGCTGTCCCTTACAAGTCTCTTACATAGTTGCGAAAGGTAGTTGGTAGTGGCTGCTAGATGTGTCACACCCTATAGTTTATATTCTCATACTCTCCAGAAGAAAACTCTTTCATTCACCGGAACCCAATGGTATGGCAGTAAAGTCAAACTGCAAAACGCTCTTCATCCAGTAGTGTCTTATTGCTCCAGGACTCCTCCACCCAGCTTGGGGTGACAAAGCGTGGATATTTGTTGCGTTTGACTTTGACAATTTCTTGGCGAATTTGGGACGCATGACCAGCATCTGTAATGATATGGGTTAACTCCGAATCATTTACATGGTCGCAAACGGCAGCGCCACCAAAACGCAAAACGTTTTCCCAACGCTGAAGTCTATCGATCACATTTTCCACAACGTATACTCGACAGTGCAAGAAGATCCATCCAGGAACATCTTGAAATAGGGAAGAATGATGTGTTAGGATGTCGAGTTGATTTGTATTTGTTTTGCCTCCAATGGGAAGTTTCATGTTCGCGAAAATCGTTTCCAACTTTTTCTTGCAACATACCGAAGCAAAACCATCTCCATATTGGTCAGTTTGGCTTTCTGCAATTGTTTCACTTTGTTTATCCTTGAAATAAAAGAAGTGGCATGGTTCAAAAGGCAATACAGCTTGTGCTGTGACACAGTCACAGATCCACTGAGGTTTGATCATATTGGTTCCACCTTTCTTTAGGAGGCTTGCAACTTTGATGACGTTCTTCTCTGCGATGCAAATGCAATCTTCTTGAGCACTCGCAATTACCCGTGCCCCGTAGCTCTTGACGAGCTCTTCCAACTGACCTTTCGACTTGTGCAAAGTCTCTGAAGGGGTCATTATGTAAAATGTTCTTCCTTTCAACAACTCACTGGTGGGTGGGGTATTTAATTTCTCCGCTTCGTTACCATGAATTACAACACGTTTCGGATTGCGCACAACCTGCCGCCGAATCTCAGTAGTGAACTGCTGCAAGTTCTGCTTATGCTCCTCCTCGGTAGCCTTTTGCAGATCTTGGAAGCTCTTGACCGTCAATGCTTCCTCCCATCCTTTATCTTCGTGTACACGTTGGAACCGGGGAAAACGAAGGGTGAATAGGGTGCAGAATTGGTCTGTGGATGTGACAGAAGCCGCTTTCACAGCGAGAACAATCGAATGTTCAGGAGGAATCCAAACGTCAGGTTTTTCGTATTCCCGTTGACCACCAGCTAGCTCATAATACGATGGTTTCTTTTTGGTATCGGCGGGGATCGCGTAAGGTTCAAGTCGATGCATAATCAACTTGTAATCGTTTGCTGTGAAGCCTCCGCCAACTTTGAAGAAAGAAATAAATCGTTTGGATTTATTATCGACTCGTAGTCCGCATAAGAAACTAGCGTAGATTCCACCCCTTCGTCCATGGCCAAAGTAAGCACCCATAACAAGACAGTCAAGCTTTTCTCCATACTCTTTCATGTACTCAGGTTTGAGTTTGATCCAATCATCATTCCTGGCATTTACAGAGTACAAGCTTTTGGGATTTTTAATTACCAAACCCTCCGTGGATTCAGCGATTACCTGTTGTAAAAGATCGCCGATTCGTTCTTCTGAAGATTCCACGGTGTGTTCATGTATCTCAAATCTTCGGCTTATAGGTTTAATAGTAGCATTGAGAATTCTGTTGCGATCACCTAGCATGGCATTAACAAGCGATGTCCCGTTTAAGTATAGTATATCAAAGACCTTAAAGAGAGGCCGAACGCCACCAGGGGAGTCAACAACTCTCCGCTGTTCTTCGATCACAGCGGACTTCAAAGTCCCGAATGGAACCATCGCATCGACATCTACGTCCCATGTTATCATTTCGCCATCCAAGATGATTGAATCAACATTCTCATCGAAAGCATGACCTAGATGTCGAGTTAGAGAGCCTTGTGGATCCGATACCGAGCTACCGTAAAGATAAGTATAATCTTTTGCTTTGCGAGAGAAGAATTTGAAATCCCCATTTTGCATGTGCAATTGCATTCTCTCCCCGTCAAGCTTCTGTTCGACCCAAAATGGCTCAAAATCCATGGCACGAAGAATTTGCCTGCAATCCTTCTTATTGAAACCAGCCAGCTGAGGTTGAAAGGGCTGCATCACGCTTACATCTTTTGCAGAGTCGGTGAGTCGAAAATCCGGGTCCCAAAGGTCCCAGCAGATTTTCCTGAGATTACTGGTAACGTTGAAAAGTCCCGCTGCGTCGGGATGCCAAGCATTAAAGAATGTCCGATCCGTAGCTCCAATCTTCATAAATCGTAGAATTACCCTTATGAGCCAGGTGAGCTCCGACGCATCCATATTTTCGTAGAATTTAAGCATTATCGGTAATTGGTTCTCTCTAGTGTCAATGAGTGCAACATTCGCTGACATTACTCTTTGCTAGACATGCTCAGCTCGTCCAAAAGACTATTTACTTCTTCCACAGACATGCTACCGGCTTCCTGGCGGAATTGGCGTTTGTAAAGCACTTCTGAAATGAGCATCCAATTGACGTGTCTCACCATAACATCTGCTAGGAAAGTCACCTGCAGAGGAAGCCGACTGACCAGGAGCTTTCCAATTCATTAATGCAATAGCATCCTCGGCGTCCTTTTGCATTCCAGTGAACTTGATGATGTATTTTGCCAGTGCCTTCTCCTTTACACCATACATGTTTCTGTCTCTGTCTTTGTCAGGCAAGGTCAATCGCATGGCAGGATGAATGTCATTGCCTACCTCTGCCCGCCATTTCTGGAGAAAGTTATCAATCACCTTGCGTCGAACCTGGTGAGGTTTTAGCCCGCCATGGCGAGGGTCCCTCTTGAAGCGTCCTTTGCGAGAGTTGAGCAGGAGTGGTTGCCATAACGAGTTCACCAAAATATGGAATGCCGGTGTCGGGTGCTCATTCTTCGGCCGGTTGGGGTATTGCTTATCAAAATCTACCACATTCTCGTGCATGGACCACTTGTCCTGCGCTTCGTCTTCGCCATCCCCAATTCCATCGTCCATTGGTGGCTCATTCGCGGGGTTACGAGTGACGCCGTTGGACCAAATAAGGTCTGACAGTCGCGACGCTCGAAACTACACCTATACACGGCCAGCAAGCAGCACAACCACTCTCGAGACAGCACACTGGCCCCGCCGAGCGGCCTAGCAACGCACGTCTGGTGCCTGTTGGCGCAGTCCAGGACTGACCGCTCGGCCCGCAGTGCTGCTCGCTGGACATGCCCCTGACGAAGCATGCCACGTACGTCCGGTCCACGAGTGTCGAACAGAAGGGAAAAGATGGGGGGGCACAAGAGGGAAACGCAGTCAGAGCTGCGTTGTTGGCAACTTCCAAGCCTTCGGTTAGCATCCAGCGCACAAAGTCGGCGCCGAGTGTCAACATGTCAGCCTTAGCTGCCAGGCGTGTAGTTCGTCGGACTCAGGACAGCAAGCCCGAAGAACGCTCACCGCTCGACGGCCCACTCTCTGCAGTGAGACGAAGCGTCGACAAACAAAGTCCTGTAATCTCGTCGAATCATGAAAAAGCCAATGGAATCCAGCGTATGCAAAGTAACGAGCGAGCACCGCTTAGAAATGGATCGCGGGATCATTTGCGCCCTGTGCCCATGGTCAGCTTGTCTACATCAGATGATGAGAACGCGCCAAGATTCGCAGCCAAAAGGGCGTTCTCACATACTAGACGAAAATCGGAGCAGATAAACGTGACAAGACAGGCTACACCGACCGAGGGCTCCTTGCTAGCTGCACAAAGGGTCATTCAAAATTCGGACAAGACTTCGAAGAAACATGAGCATCTAATGCGAAATACAGACTCTAGGGGACACTACGGTGATCCGGTCAGCAGTTTTTCTCTAGTTGCAGCCAAAATGAGTCTCCCTCGAGAGAGTAATGGCTCGCCCTCTGTCCATTACTCCCCTGCCTCTTCTTTAGAGGACCTTTTTGACTTGGATTTAAATAAGAGCTATGGTTTGCAAGTGTTATCAAAAAGTCCTCCTGGCTCTCCACATCTGGGAGCCCACCAACTGGCGCGGTCGCTTTCTCCGAGTCTGTCAACGCGTTCTCCTGAAATGCATTCTTCCACTGCTGCCATCAACATCACGAGGACTGAGAGAGCGCCCGGGAGTGATGCTGAGCATACAGTGGCGTCTATCCAAACTGCACAGCGTGCTGCCGCCAGTACACCGCCGAAGCCAAGTCTTTCGGACGAGTATTCGAGCATCACGAGCCCGTTTCTCGGACCACACACCCTTCCCTCTTCATTATACAACCACGATAATAGGTCAAGCAGAAGTTTTAGCAGGGCATTAGATCCGGAAAAGAGCCGTGCAACACCTGATTCTGTTCAAAAAGTGCATGACCAGTTCTTTGCAAGCAAGGCTGCTTCGCGTGCCTCCTCTCGAAACCCATCCCCAGCAAGACGTACACCACTCACACCCGCCGTGACCTCACATCCGACTACTCTGCGGCCAACCTTACGTAAAGAAAAAGATCACGACGAGAAACACAAACGTCGAAAAGTGACACCTGCGGAGCGGCGGCGGTACGAAGCACTTTTCTCCAGCAATAAGAACGAAGTCGGACGTATCGATGGTATCATTGTGAAGAATCTTTGGAGTCGCTCTCAATTACCTCAGGAGGTGCTTCAGCATGCATGGTAAGACTCACGCACGTATTCTTCTAATCTGTAGGGATCTTGTAGATATTGGAGAAAAGGGATACCTTGATAGGGAGGAGTTTGTGGTGGGGGCATGGTCCATAGACATGGCATTGCACGGAAGAAAATTGCCCCACAAGCTCGATCGCAAGATCTGGGCCACTGTGCAGAACCCACTTGGCGTCAAAATACAACGGTCGATTTGGTAAATAGAAGGTTATTAGTAATATGAGTAATTTGCAAATATACATTTAGCGTGCACGGGTTAACTACAGCTCTTGGAGTCGACGGCGTGCTACTAGTGGGGCATCCTTGCGCGGGGCCAGCACAAAGCGCGCTTTGGAGACATCTTCGATCTTCCCAATACGGCGCATCTCCATCTCTAAGCAGGCTAAGCGCAGAAAGTCGCCATTCAATCGCGGCTCCCTGGGTCGAAGAACGAGAGCTGTTCCATCGCTGGTTGTGTGACATGGGAGGCTTCGTGGCCAGGTTTGCATCTGCACAGAAGCGGATATCACAGTGTCATCCTGCAGAGCTTCCCATAACGGCGGAGGAGACACCTTTTCGTAATCAAATGAGATGCTCGCGTGACGCTCGGCGCCTTCAATTACTGGAAGCGAGTGTAAGAGGTTGCCAGAAAAGTAGTTTTTCCGCAAGGTTAAGGTCGACTTGAGATTCCGCGCTGCCCACCAGAAACCTTTGGAAAGACTACCCGAGCATGATTCTTTCAATTCCATGACTGTTTGCGTTGGGAATGAGATCACCGTATCCACATGACATTCTCTGTGCTCCAACGGATGTTCCATGCAGATCTCAAGAGGGCCGCTTCTCCGTATACAACTTGCATCTACAGGCGAGGTATGATGCACTCCCTTTTCATGTGCTACACAGCGGTGCAAGGGTACACTCAGCTCCACTTCATCTAACGGTGACATTGTATCCAGAACAGAGAGACCGACCGTTCCATTCTTTCGCGCGCTTTGTTTGCATGTAACAAGCGGCCTCAACGAGGAAGGCGGCTGGTGCCGATAGGCTGGGATTTCGGTCTCGACCAACAAGCTAGCTAGCGTAAGCGGGACGTTTGCTTTACGTGATTTGCTTGTCATGACATGCTGCTCCTACACGGGTTAGCTTTTCGTCATTTAGAGAGCTGGCGAGAAACAAAACCAGCAATTGGGTAGCGGGTGGTGGTAGTGGGGTTGGCGGCTGTACGATATGGCCCAATGCGGATACAAATCAACTCCCAACGGCGCTGGATACGAATGTTAGTAACCTATGTAAATAATCAATTCCCATCAAGTCCGCATGAAAGAGACTGCTTCTCCATCGCGTGTCGTTACCAATTGTAGAGGAGAAGACTCCTGGTCATCCTGAGCTGGTGGAGTGGGTGATATGGTCTCAAGATGCAGCTTTTGCATCTTTGAACTTCCTATGTCATCCTGAAGCACCCCTAGATTCTGTTTCTCCTTCGCATGTGGAAGTTGTACAGACGCGGAAGTACGGTTGATACGAGCAAGTGGTCGTCTTTTTGGCGTTCGCGGTCTCATCTTTTAGCTCTCTATTTCGTCATTACGCATCACGTTTGGTGTGAAAGACCGACCGAACGGGTTTTTGATTATGACTGAGCTGAGTGCTCTGCTTGACGAACGGGTGGGAGATCCACGGGTATTGATACTCACAGGGGCAAGCGCAGAGGCTTGTCGTGGCGTGTGAAGGGTTGACTTTTTTGGTCGTCCTTCCGCTCTTGACGCGATTAGGTTTTGGATGTGTCTCAGGTAGTGTTCTCCATGGACGAAAAACAATTCATGCTCTTCCTCCCAAGGTATGAGCAACTGCTCCAGCCAATTTTCCGTTCGTGGAAGCTCACGAGCAAGACGCTTGCGGATTCGTTCTTCCTGCAGCAAATTATGCCTCTGACCCGCATGTCGGCCCATGAGGCTGCTAGAGTCTTGAGTCAACATTTCGAGATCGCGCTGCTCCCCGAGTAAATCCTCGTATCGCTGGATCTGAGTGAGAATGGGTGCCCTTTCCAATATAATGCCTTTCAAGCGCTCGATCTCGTCTTCGTGCGCGGAGAGGATCGTCTCGTTGCACGTTTCAGTGAACGCCGGAGTAAATTCGGATATTTCATCCTCCGTGAAATAAAGCTTAGCCCAAAGATCGCTCAGGTCTTTGCGCGCATGTGAAATGATAAGGTGTACACTTCCACGCTTAAAATCTTCCAGTCGTGTAAGCTCTACTTGTAGCGAAAGCAATACTGCAGATGACAATCCAGCATTGCGTTGTAAGAATTCTCGACGTTCTGCCTCATCTACGTAAAGCTTTTCCCACAAACCAGAGATTTTCGTCTTATATGCATGCACTTGTGCAACTCGCTCTTCCTCTCTCCTGAGCAGGTCATCTCTCTGCTCCGACAGATAAAGCAGGCCTTTAATTGAACAACTGGCACATCGTCTTGAGAATTAATTCGCTCCATACTGGGACTCTTCACCAAGCTCTTTACCAAAGGTTTCTATCTCGCTATAGATTGCTTGAATGGAAGCCTCTCTTATCTATATCTCATTGGCACACCGGTCGACCTGTTCGCGCAACTCCGTCAAAAAGTCTGCAGTCAGTCTGAGATCGGGCACTGCTCCATCGCCTAATAGAGCCCGCTGCTCTCGAAGTTGCTTAACGAGGCCCTCTGCCCGTTTAGTTCGTGCATCGAAGGACATTTGAAGAGCGCTATGTATTCAAATATGTCCTATGAGGGGCTTTGATTGCATAGAACACGGACTTTGTCTTTGACAAGGCTGATTGCATACAATTTATGTCGTTTTGCAGGTATTCATATTTCTCGCGTACGTCTCTGGTTTCGTTGGCACTCTCTCCATCTGCACATGTAGCTCTTTCTGCAGAGCGTCCAACAACCCCTGCTGTCTCTTACCCTTCTCCTCCTCATCTATCCCCAGCTCAACAAACATAGCGTTCAGCCGGGCGTGCATGCCTCCCACGCTGCACAAAAAGGCCATTTCGTCCTCTGTTTTGTGCTATTCCCTAGGAGACGGATAAGCGATAAGGCCTGCATTGGGCCATGCCAGCGACGTCATGCTGACAGAGCAGGGCAGCCCAATCCCTCAGCCAAATATTCCCCTTTCTAGAAGACAGCTGCAGGGTAGTTTCCATATTGGGACTTCTCAGAAATGCGGAAAGGAAGAGGCGTTTTCTTTTTCGCCCCTCTACGCCGAAATATCCCTCTCTCAACCCATCATCATCAACTCTAATCCCCCCCCCGCCCCTAACTACCCATCATGAGCGTCACCGTTCCCACAAACAAGGAACTGAAGGCGCAGGATATTGCCTCCAAATTGAAGCTTTATGGCATCTACTGTGGGTTCGCTTCCCAGAAACTCCCGTCCAACAGGCAGGTCGATGTTGCCATGAATTCCGCTCTCAACTCCGACCTTCTGCAGAAGCCCGATAAGAATTTGTCACAAGAGGGCAAGATTCTGGTCGCCGATCTGCGTGACATTATTCAGCAGGCCAAGATGCTCTTCCTCACCAAGAATAAGGACGAGAACTTGCAAAAATTCATCTTCGCCTCCACGAATGTTGGGTCCAAGGGAGGCGTCGGTGCCCCTACATCCAAGGACCAGGCCCAGCAGGATGCTCAAAAAGCAGCCCAAGGCTTCCGCACCCTTGGCACCCTTCTCATCACTAATGGGCAGTTCCGAAAGCTGCTTTCAGATGCCATGGTTCTGGCTCAAGATATCGGCCAGGATGCGGCCACTAAGGCTGCCGGAAAGATTGGCCCCTCGGAAGATGCGAAACAGAACCTGCATGAACCTGCCCCCGACCACACCTGGCACGACGCACCCGATATTCAGGGTGCAAAGGATAAATACTACAATATGAAGAACTCTGCCAAAGGTGCCGCCAAGGAGGATGCCAATGCGGTAGGGAACCAGGCCAGCCAGAGTGCCGATCCTAGCTCCGATGCTCAGGGAACAGCCCAGAAAATCGCAAATGATCAGGCACGTGGAACGAGCAGCGGCGTTGATGCGCAGAAAGGCGCTATGGACGGGGCTAAAACCTTGAAAGACCGACTATCTTCGCGAATCCCTGACGAGCGAAAGGACCAGGCAAAGGACAAGGTCAAGCAGACGACTGCCCAGACAAAAGAGTACATGAGGGGAAAGATGCCGCCAGAACGACGCGATGCAGTGATTTACCGTCTCAAGAAGATGATTGTTGAGATTCAGCAGCATGAAGATTACGGCTCCGCCATTGATGCCCTCCTCGATCTAGCTGCAAAATACAAGGGCCATGCACAAACTGTCGCCAGTGACGGCTCTCAGGCAGCTGCTGATGCGCACAACGATGACACTTTAGCCAGTGCTGAATACAACATCAAGCTATTGATTGAACGATTTGCCAATTACACCTCCTTGGATGACTTGATTGATGCTATTGATCAGATCTACCAGGACGCGAAAGAGGATAATGAATTCATGTCTTACTTTCGACAACTGAACAAGTACATTCGAAAATGCTTGAAAGAAGAAGGGTTTGTGCTCCGTGATGAAGCCACACAGGAATGGAACGATCTGCAGGAGAAAGGAAAGTACTTTGTCAACGACAAGTACAAGACGCATTTTGATGACTTGCAATCCGAGTTCCAACTCATTATCGATCAGTTTGGTCAGGACTCCGATTCTGTTCGCTTTGGCAATTCTATGCAGAAGCTATTTGACGATCTTGGTACCGATGAGAATGGCAAAGCGACCTTCAAGCCGAACCTTCTAAGTGACGTCTTCAACGTGGTCTTGCCGACCGTATTTGACCGCATTCGTTATGTGCCGATTCCTCGTATCGAATACTCCGACCCGATGATCGATGCTGTCATTGAAAATCTCGTTTTGGAAGCAGCGAATATTTTCCCCACCAATATCGAGATCAGCACGGACCAGTTTCATCGTTTGCGCATGCATAAGCAAACAGCCAACGTCCATAAGCAGGTATGGACTGTGAAAATGAGCGAAATTCAGGCCGATCTGAAGGATGTCGCCTATTACGTCAAGAAGAAGGAAGGTTTCCCTGGTGTCACCGACAAGGGCTTAGCCGACTTTTACATGGGCGGAGCTGGAATGGAGGCGACTTTCAAGATTGCATTGAATGATGCCGTCAACTCCAACCACCTTTTTGACGTGAAGAGCTGTGTTGTGAAGGCCAACCACATGCAGATATCTCTCAAACAGTCACGCCATAAGACATTATTTAACCTATTCAAGCCCATCTTGATGACAGTTATGAAGCCCGTGGTAGAGAAAGTAGCGGCTGTGCGTATTCGCCAAATGCTCGATCAGTTGGACGGCGAGCTCTATCAGATTCAAAAAGACGTTAAAAGAAGCAAAGAGCACGTTAAGCAGAACCCTGAGGACGCGCAAGACATCTTCAACCAGTACTGGTCGGCGATTCAATCGCGAATTACCCAAGCGCAGGACAAGGGGAAGGAGAAATCACGCAACACAACGACGAATGTGGCTATCACCAAGAAGGACTCTATTTTCAAGAACGTCTCGCTTCCTGGGGGGATTTCAAACAAGGCTACGGAATACAAGGAGATCGCAGCGAAGGGCACTGGTTGGCAGTCGAGTGTCTTTGATCTCGGCAGCACCAAGACTACTTCAAACATCCCCGACCCCAAGCCAATCACACGGAAGTCTCCTCGTCAAGGCAAGTACTACGGTAATGCATCGAGCAAGTTGAGCAACACTATTGGAAAGACCCACCAGGGGGATACCGACAGTGGAGTCTCAACGGGCACCTACTCCCGAGACAACAGCGACTTCCAGTCCACGAGTGGAATGACAGGCGGCAAGTCGAACATGCTGAGCAGCGAGTCCACGAGAGGAATGACAGGCGGCAAGTCGAACATGCTAAGCAGCGAGTCCAAGAGTGAAATGACAGGCGGCAAGTCGAACATGCTGAGCAGCGAGTATTCGGACAATCAGGGTAGAGGATTTTCCAATTTGCCGGCAACCTCTGTGGCACTCGGTCCAGTGGACAGGTCGACCTGAAGTTGACCAAGTTCTGTTATTTTATTGAAGTACCACACCCAATCTAGCACTTGTAAATCAACGTAAGGAAAAGATTGCTCTAATACTGTTATTTTACTTTTGTTCTGCTATTTCTGTTGTTTTCGTTTGGTGACTTCATGACGCCTTGAGGAATGCACCTACCCTGCCGAATTAGCGGACGCGACCATTCCATACAGTCCACCACATCCAAATCCCACCCTCACCACCACCGCACTCTCTCTTCCGTGCAAGTATTTCTAATCTACGCACACTCCACCCTCGCGCATGATTGCTTACAAGGACCAGGAAAACACGCCCAGCAAACTGGCGGCAAAGTCTCTCGACAACATGCACTTCAAAGCAGACGACACCAACATCCCCAAGACCAGCCGCGCGCTTTCTCGCGCCGGGAGCGCGAAGGAGGTGTTGGACGGTGGGGCGAGTAAGGACAAAGTCAAGCCTGCGAATAGCGAGAAGGATGTGAAGGATGCGCGCACGATCGCGCGTGAAAATGAGAGCAGCGAGCCGCTCCTCATGGAGAATAAGAAGCGCTTCGTCCTCTTCCCCATCAAGTACCATGAGATCTGGCAGATGTACAAAAAAGCAGAAGCTTCCTTCTGGACGGCCGAGGAGATTGATTTGTCCAAGGACATGTACGACTGGGACCACAAGCTCAACGACGACGAGCGCTACTTCATCTCGCACGTGCTGGCCTTCTTTGCTGCTTCGGATGGTATTGTCAATGAGAATCTGGTGGAGCGCTTCAGCAACGATGTGCAGAGTCCCGAGGCGCGCTGCTTCTACGGCTTCCAAATCATGATGGAAAATATTCACTCGGAGACCTACTCGCTGCTTATTGACATGTATATCAAGGAAGCCTCGCAGCGGGCGTACCTCTTTGACGCCATCGAGACCATCCCGTGTATCAAGAAGAAGGCGTTGTGGGCTATGCGATGGATTGAGGACAAGAGTTCTGCTTTTGCCGAGCGTCTGATTGCCTTTGCGGCCGTCGAGGGGATTTTCTTCTCTGGGTCGTTTGCATCTATCTTTTGGCTCAAAAAGCGCGGCTTGATGCCCGGCTTGACCTTCTCCAACGAGCTCATCTCCCGTGACGAGGGTTTGCACACCGATTTCGCCTGTCTATTGTACTCACACTTGCAGCACAAGCTGGAGAAGCAGACGATTGAAGATATTATTACAGAGGCAGTGGACATCGAGCAGGAGTTCCTCACCGAAGCGCTTCCATGTCCCCTGCTTGGGATTAATGCAAAACTAATGAAGCAGTACATTGAGTTTGTCGCGGACCGCCTCCTGCTGGCCCTTGGCAACACCAAGTTCTACAATTCAGCCAATCCTTTTGATTTCATGGAGAGCATCTCGCTGGCTGGCAAGACCAACTTTTTCGAGAAGCGGGTCAGCGACTACCAAAAAGCGGGCGTGATGGCTGGTGCGGGAGCCAAGAAAGAACCTGCCGGCTTCTCATTTGACGAAGACTTTTAGACGGTACTTTACATTTTGGCAGAGTATGTACATAATTGATCCCCATGGTTCCATTTTGCTTTCTCCTGCTTTGCTCTCTATTCCTTCCCTTTCTTGCGTTTTGTCTTGCCGGCTGGTGCTGTGGGTGGTGATGGTGACGAAGGGGAAGGCGAAGGTGCTGGTGCCGGTGCCGGTGCATCTGCTGCAGGCACTGTTGTAGATGCTGCTGACCCCCCAGCTGGCCCTGCAGCATCCGCCATTTGCACGTCTTCATCTATATCAAGCATTCTCCTTGCAAGGCGATGCAATGCAGCAAATACCCGTCCAACTTCGCTCCCCTTGCTCGTCTTGAAGCGAATCACCACGCCGCTGACCGGGTCATAAGTCTTCACAATCAGCCCGCCACGGCCATGACGAAGACGGTACTTTGTCAGTATGCGCGTCGTCTGCGGATGGGCTTCAATGAGGTGTGTTGATGACGAGAGAAACGTAGCGTAGTCGGCGTTGATCATCGTTTGTGAATGAGGGTGGACACAACAATATGGAGAGATATCACCGTACGCAGATTT
>JAABUO010000950.1_pt1 | contig 42667 bp, 40 predicted proteins | sample 5559291 | NCBI WGS metagenome assembly JAABUO01 (sample SAMN10711878, study PRJNA513372) | rock metagenome | isolation source: Antarctica rocks | place: Antarctica: Victoria Land, Finger Mt sud
AGGTGCCTACGAATGAGCAATCTCACACAACCATTCATATCATGCAGTTTGCAGCAGCCTGTATTCCTTTTTGGGACTATAATTATGACTACTCTTCAATATGGGAATTAGCTACGAACTTGTCAAGCATACGTCATGCGCACGGCCATCGTCAACGAGATTCTGCTTAATGCGACGAATCTATCATAGGATACAGCCGTCTCCCTCTCGATCCCTACCGTCCTGTGAGTAAGTCAAACACGCATCTCCGACACGTAGAATGGAAGGAGCTGTGTTGTCCCGGCAATCAGTGCGCAGTCTGTTGACCGAGTCTAGCCTGAAAGAAATATGTCCTATGGTATCGAGATTCATCCTGTAGACTGTCAGCGCACACGTCCATGTATCTGCGGCGCCTGTCACGCCAGGGCGGGATGCAGACCTAGTCCCATCCTAATAGTGACTGCGACAGGAAGTAGTCGAGCTGTTTGAGGAAATCCGGCCAGGGAAACATAGACTTTAGCGTCTCCACATCCTGCGGCTTCTCAATATAATCGTACAACATAGCGTGCTCGTCGTCGTCGAACTCAAACCCAGCATTCAGCGCAGCCAAACAGCATGACGCGTTGAAGGGCTTGCGGCCGACCTCGCTAATGAAGGTCCAGATACGGATGAGTCTGTCCAGCGATTCACAGAGTGCGCCTATATCGCCGCCGGATCGCTTCCTCTTCCCCGGAGGCCACTTGCACACACGATTGAATTCCGCGAGGTACGCCCGCACGCGTGATTGGAAGTTGACGTCGTGGGGGTCGTGGACCAGCAGCAACTGAAGGGTCCGCGCCAGAAGCCGTGGCGAAAGGGCGCTGGGCGCATCGGGCACCTCCGCAACCCTGCTGATGAGCATCAACACCACGTCGTCCGTGTACTCCTCCCTCACGGCGGTCTCCAGGAGCTGCAGGAGCGGCGAATCCATCTCGTTGCTTCCCCGCGAAATTGCATCAACGAGCGAGACAGGCTGCATGGATGTCGCAGAGTGCGAGCAGCAATCGGCTGAGGCGGGCAATCCGTGACAACGACCTGCTCTGGACCAAGCGGCTCGTGCACAAGGTAGACTCTGTTGAGAACTACGATGCGGAGGAAGAGGGCATGTCGTCGCTCCACCTGGCTGCACTGCTCGGGCACCAGCACATCGTGGCCTTCCTCGTGCAGATCGGGCACGATAGGCGCGAGATATCACGGAATGGGCGACTGGAGACTCCCATTATGCTTGCCGCGAAACACGACCGAGAGCAGACGGTTCATTTCCTTGCCCTGCAGTTCCCACGTAGTGTCGACATGCGCAATGACCGCCAGCAGACGCCGCTGATTGTGGCCTCGCGTGCTGGCAATGATGCAGTGTGCAATATCTTATTGGACTTTGGTGCCAGGGTTGACGCTGCGGAGATGAATGGCGACACGGCGCTACACCACGCGTCGGCGTGGGGTCATCTGCAGGTGCTGCGTTCGCTATTACTTAGAGGCGCGGCCTTTGACAAGGAAAACCGTGCCGGATTTACGGCTGCTGCTTATAGCTACACCTCGACCTGCAACACCTACTTTGTCAGCATGGTGGCTGATGTGGAGAAGCAAAGGCTAAAGACACGACCCATGAATCGCCTGCGATCCAATACAGGACCGACAGAGCCCCATGCCGTCGAAAGGAGGATACCAAACTATAAACCGAGGACGAATGAGCAATAGACGGCGTTACATATGTAAATATTGTACATCTCTCATCATCATAACTTGGCCTCTGCATAATCCAGTTGTCGGGTCAGTGGCCTGCAATTGAGGTACTCAGGCCCGAGCTGTGCCAGGGAGTTCACCCCGAGTAGTCGCATTCCCGTCTCGATCTCTTCACGCATGATTTGAACCAATCTCGAGACGCCTTCCTCACCGCCAATTCCCAATGCGAAAAGGAATGCTCGTCCGAGGCCAACAGCCGTGGCACCCAAACAGAGTGCTTTCAACACATCTGTGCCTCTTGTGATGCCGCCGTCCACAAATACCTGCATGCGATCAAACACCCAGGGATGAAATCTGCGAAGCATGTACAGGATGTGCAGCGGCGGCGGTGAGGTATCTAGTTGCCTCCCACCATGATTCGATATGCATACACCGTCGAGATTGTATTTTGCACAGAGTAGAACGTCTTCAACAGTTTGTACTCCCTTCAAGACGACAGGTGTTTTGGTTTGCTTTCGTATGAACGCGATCGTCTTCCACGTGAGTGAGGGAGACGTCCCGCCAAACATTCTCTTGCCGGTGCTCGGGCCAGCCCGAGTCATTCGCTCATCAGCTTCCCGTTTCCCTCCAATGGGAGCATCCACAGTCAACCACAAGCTACTATACCCCGCCTCTGCCACTTGCCGTAATCGTTCAATCGTCCTGTGCTCGTCAATATTTGCATAGAGCTGGTAGAAAATAGGATAGGAAGCAGACTCTCGTGCCTCTGCAATCACTTCTAGAGACTGAGAGGCATTGTGCGAGACGCATTGTATGACGCCATTATGCTCCGCAGCCTTTGACAAGCCCGCCTCTCCGGCTGGATTGCCAAGCCGCGCCTGGGCTGCCGGAGAAATGAAGATAGGCAGCGAGCTGCGATGGCCAAGGATGGTGCAGTTCGTGTCGACGTGACTTATATCGCGCAGTACACGCGGTCGTAGAAGGACCTGCTGATATGCACTTCCGTTGCGCTCCTTGGTCAGACAGTCGTCGCCGGCCGAGGAGTAGTACGCCCAGGCTCTATCCGAGAGGACCCGCTTCGCTTCTGCCTCAATGTCTGCCACGCTGAGCAGCATAAAGAGGGGAGTTTTCTCCTGTTCTCCCATGTCGGATGATATCAAGGGTCTGTTCGTGTTGGTTGAAATTGCCACTACGCCACTTTGGCTCTGCGACTCGGGGGGCTTGGGCAATTAGGTCCGTTGGAGGGCCGACTAGAGTCTGGGTGCGGCAGCAATCTATTCTAATGCAGAGGACGCCACTCCAGATAGGTTTATCTACCTCTAATATGCCGCAACCATTCCGCCGTTGTGTACCTCGCCCCAAGCAACATATTGCCCACCAGCTTCCCCATGTCTGCCGCACCTTGCCCGTTGCAGATACCCCCACGCCCTTCCCATATCTCACACACCCCTCGTTGAAACACCTTGACGACTTCTCCGTTAAAAGAGCTCATAACCCGTGCATTCGGTCCCATGCGCGTCGTGAATGGCCGGCGGGTCGAGAAAAGTAGTCCAGTAAATCCTCCGCATCGGCAACGGATACAAAGAGTTGGCAGGCGCGCGCAATATCAGCGCAAGCATAGTGCAGGCAGAAATGGAGGATCCAGGAAAAGAGCCCCAGCTTATATTTATCGAGCGAGCAGTAGCTCCCGTGGTCCCCAGCAGTGCGTAGGTTGGCATGTTGGGGCATTGTAATAAGGTGTGGCTGTTTCGCACTTGTCTTTGCACTGAAGACAATGAAGAGTACCAGAGGAGCATTTGTACAGAATCTTTCCGACGATTATCTTGGATTGCTGAGACTTCACGGGAGTAGAATACGTTTAAGTTCGCTTTTGAGGTTTTACATTGGAGGGCTGGACATACCGTTGGAGGACCGACAATAGTAGCGGCCGCGCCCAGCCAATCCCGTCGCGCAACGATAGTGTAAACGCTGTCTTGTCAGACTCATACATACTTGGATCTCGTGGTCACACCTCTCATTTGGACTCCTCCTTGCAACGTAAACAATGACACATAAAACCGTAATTGATTCTTAGCTGACGTCTTCTTTCGTCCACCGCAAGCTTCGGATTGATGTACGAAATTGTAACTTCTTGGCCTTTAGATAAAGAAGACATAGAGACGGTGTTTATGCTATTGCGTGAACTCCACTGTACCTTGGCGTTTGGATTGCAAGCGTGATTTAGATGTGATTGTCGAAGGAAGAGTTGGTTTTGTATGTTGTTCAAATTCCAAAGCCCCAAAAGCTCCAGGAACTGCGCGTAGGATGGGCAGATTCCTTTCAAAGCCTTCCAGCCCGCCTCGAGGTTTGTCTCCAAGTTTTCACGTTCGAGGAGAGACTGCTTCTCGTACCTCTCCAGGTGATTGACCCTTGCCATGGTTTCAATGTCTGGCCTGTCTGAAGATGTCAGGATGTACGCAACTGCTAAAACACCAACCCAATTTTCTGCTACAGCGTGGTGTTCAATACTCTTCCACTCTGCATCATGGCGATTTTTATGATCCTTGTCTCGGCTTTTACACTTTTTCGTACACCACTGCCGTGTACACTTTCCGCATTCGATATCAGAGACGTGGATCCGCTTGAAACAGTACGTGCATAACGTGCCCAAGTGCACGGAGTCGATAAGGGTAAGCGAAGGGACAAAGAGAACACTGTCCTCTTGAAAGACGATACTGTCCTCGGACATGTCATTCAAAATATAGAGCCCTTTACCACGAGCTTTTCTGATCTCGACGGAGCAGTTCTCCACCTTGACCCCTGTTGGCTGCGAGCGGATCAGATGAGCATAAGTTCGTTGACTGACACTGAGATTGAACGAGTTCAATAGACTTCGTAATCGCTTCTCGCTCAATTGCCAGCTATGGCCGACCTTGATCAGAGCAAGAAGCTTCGGCACTCCAATATCCCCGTTTTCCTTGCGTAATGACTCTACCAGGTCGACGATCTCTCCATTCGTCGGAATGTGGGGTTGTGTCGTGGATGGCATGGGAATTGCTTCCATCGTGAAGAGCCTCGCTGGCGATGGAATACTCTCTGTGGGGCTCAACTTCAGACTCGCAATGCTCTCGCACGCTCAGACTGCTCTCGGCCGCAATTGGAATGCAGCCGATTGGTTACAGAGAGTGCACGCTGGCTTATGCTCGGTCCCAAAGCAGCCTCCACGTGAAGCTTGTTACTGGAATCGAGGGTGATGCGTATGAAGAAGGCCGTGGATGGCTCGAAGGGCAACAGTGGAGGGTCATGGTTGAAGATATACCCGAGGCTGGTGGGAATCGACCAGTGACCTCGAGGCTGAGTATTGCTTCTGCAGTACGAGAAGGTAATGCAATGCAATTCTTGGAAATGATGGGTTACGTTGCCGCATTTCAATACTTCACGCAGGGCTTCCGCTTCGTGCACAATGACGTCGTGATTTTAGTCTTCAAAGTCAGTCGCCCAAACGCTTTGTATGGCAAGGAGGTAGGTACTGTTGGTTCGGGATGGATTGTGCATGCAGCTGTCAAAGTTCGGAATGCTACGGACGCTGAGAGCTCTCGTAAGGCAATGGATCAGCTGAGAGTACTCAAAAATGAACTGCGTGACGTTATTGAGCTGAAGGAGGCCAACCGGAGTTCCTTGGATACCAGGTATAAACGGTGACTGTCTCAACATTCTCGGAGAGTTTGTCGCAGAATATGCTGTAGTCAAAGTGTTGATGAGGGCGTTCCAAAGCTTGACACTTACTTGTCGATTGGATAGGAGATCCGTGAAAAACACAAGGAAGGTTTGCAGACGACATGGCTATAGTTATGGCTATGGAGTGCTACAGGGTTTGAAAAGCCCTTGCAAATTCGATTGATGAGTTGAAGACATACTGAAACACACTAGACCGATTACTGAGGTTTCTGCATCGTCAGAAACTTTCTCCTCTTCTCCAGCATACAAGCAAAATACTCTTCCGCAGCAATGCCCGTTCCTGACACTTTAACCCTCCTGCCTATAATGCTGGCAACCACTCCCACAACCTGTGCTTAACACCGAGCACCAAATACCAAACAAGCGTCCCCCATGTCTGCCTTACCTTGCCTGTCGCAGAGACACCTACGCCCTTACCTAAAAACTCTGTCCTCCGGTCTGCAACCTCACACATCGCCGCCCCAAGATCCGCATAATTGATACTTATTGACTGTTTCTCTACCGAAATGAGCTTATGGCCTGTGCGCTCGGTGCCAAGTGGGTCGTGGAGAGCTGGCGGGTCGACGAAGATGTATGTCAGCAGACCTTCCTGCGCAGATGACGCGTATAGATCACATGCGTGCACGACATCCTTGTACTCGTAGTGCTGGCAGAACTCGACGATCTGAAGAACAAGCCACGGCGCCTGTTTGGAAAGGTTTGGATTCAGAGAGGCAGATCGTAGCTGTATAACGGTTGGAATGCGATATTGGCTTCCCTCGCTGTCGCGGAGAGTCTGCAGCGTGGAAAGTATGGCAGCTACAGAGTCGTAGACCAGTGACACACCTGGTTTACTTTCGTTGTCGCCGACACACATGAACAGCACACTTGTGGACGAGAGTACATGGTGGAGTCCAGTGACATCAGTTGAACTGCCCTCGGTGATTCGGATAGTAGGTGTAGTGGTTTCTTCGAGGCGAGGGAAGGCTTTTAATAGCTTGGGTTTATTGCGGACGAGGATATTCAGCTTGAGGCCTTCCGTAGGTGAAGAGAGTAAGTAGCGTAGAATGGCTGAGCCTGTTGAGCCTGAAGCGCCGAGCAGGGTGTAGGTTGGCATCTACTGCAATAATGTATGCTTGTGCTTGTCCTTACGCCGAAGAGCACAGCTAAATGATCTTCCTGAGGAGTTCTTTAGCAATGTATTGTGACATTAAAAGGTGACGATTGTTTCTCGCGTTTAGTTCTGAGATTCGGCTTGGACCGATGCTGTGTTTTCTTTGACTCACAATCAATCGCACGGTTTTAAGTCACGTGTAATAGGTTTGACACGTGTTTGCTGAATTACACCGGTTCGCACCTACTTTCCCTCCATTGAAATATCGACCTTTGTCGTTTAGTAAAAAACCATGAGCCAGCCCCTTGTGGATTGGATAGACGGATGGGTGGAACATGCTAAGGACGCCTTTGTGAATTGGATAGAAGGATGGGTGCAACATGCCAAGGAAGCCTTGCCTGCAGACTATTTGAAGTACGTGTTTGTTCCCCTCGGCACACTCGCGATCCTTTCCGCCTTTAGGAGTTACCAAACTTGGATGTCTCTGGGTCCTGGTGGCATACCCCACAACGTGTTTGGATGGATCCTCTCAGAGTTGCTACTCCGGCCTTTCAGCTTGTGGGATGTAAGGGAGATTAAAGACCTGAGGCAACCAGGCAACGGATATTTGAAAGCAATTGACGATCGGACCAGAGATCCACCAAGAGTGAAAGGACACGCTCCTAATCGACAAATTAACGACTTCTCACCACGAGCAATCATTGCTGAAATGGAATCGTTTATTTTAAACAAAATACCAGAAAAATTTCCACGACGAATGCATATTGATCAATCCTACCTCGGAAGAGTTGGAAATGCCCTCTTTGTTACCAATCCAGTCGAACATTGCAAACAGTACAAGGGAGAGTGTGCGCAAATCCATTCCACAAAAGATGGAAGCTTACATGTCGTCTTACATCCATTGGACGCGATCAAGGTCATGGAAGGTGGTTGGGGTGAACGCCATCCCCTAGCCAAGGGCTTATTCCTCCCAAGAAGCTACATCCTGCTTTATGGTCCGCAAGATAATACAGAGGTCGAGACGGTAAAGAAGATTATTCGTGCAGCAGTCAGCTACGTCGGCGGTGGACTGCAAGTATAAGTTCTCCCTCAGAACGCCCACGGATACGAAATGAGAGCGCCCTTGAACTTAATCTTTCCAAGATATTCTTCGCTTTTTCCAATCATCTTCAATGAACTGACCATCTGCAGCCAGATGTCTCAACGGTGTGACCTCGGCTTGTTCAAGTCGTTTCATTTTGTACCTTGCGCTCTCCTCCTCAGTCCACCAAACTGCACCAGCATGACCATGCACCTGTCTTGTAGTCGCATTCGTCCCGGTAATGTAGCGAGATTGGTTTTCTTCGCCGTCGTCCGTTGGCTACCAGCCAGTTTGCAAGATCAACCTCAAGACTTCCACCAATCTCTCCATTGATGATGATTTCATTTGTAACTGCGTCTTCTAAAAGAGCTGTCATTGCTTCTATATAATTCGTTCCAGAGATATAGTCGCCTCCAATGCGAATTACGAGGCTCTGGCCTAGGCCGGCCCATATAGTGCTTCCATTTGCTTATAAAATACTGTTCCACTATTGCTAAATATTCCAAACCAGCCTGGGGTCGTAACCAAATGAGGCACAATTCCAGTCCGTACGTATCATACCCGGCGTATTTACGCCGACCAAGCGAGATATGACTGCCTGTTCAGTACCTCATGACCTCCAGCATTTCTTGAGTAGGCATTTCCTCAGCTACAGAGACAATGTAGCCTCAATAGACTCTAATATTGCATTAGCAGCCAATTTTGAGTTGACGTAGGCATGACTTGCGTATGGCTGTACATGCTGCACGGCCTCTTTGACGGTGTTGTATATAGGCAACCCGACATGCTGCCGACCGCCTTTTCTCGGAGTCATACCTCCTACAACGTTTGAGTCCCAAGCAATTGCCTCTTCTGCATTCTTTGTCGCAGTTGGGGATGTCAGTCATTGGTATATAACGCGACAGCCAGACGGGATGAGTCGTATTCGAGCCGTAGAAGAGTACATAGTTACCTATGTCGGCTCTTACCCTTGCCACGTTCGCACATCAGTACTCTACTCAGCATTAATATGTTGTAATCGCCATCAACCATGAAATGAAACACGACGCGCTCAGCATATGTACTCTAGCTTCTTTTGCTTTTTCCATTTTTTCATTACTCTATCTGCATGCCTATCCGGCTCTTGTATGCAAATGGCACATACCAGAAGCCGACTTAAAGTTGCTTGCACTGGCTGATCCTCAGATCGAAGGTGATGCGAAATTAGCCCGAGGATGGCAGCAAAAGCTTGATATATGGGGGAATGATCGATATCTTCAGCATATTCATCGAACGCTGATGTATTGGATGGAGCCTTCACACGTGGTCGTTCTCGGGGATCTTTTCAGCAGTCAATGGATTGACAATCTGGAGTTTGAACGACGCGTAGCAAGATACCGAGACGTGATTTTTCGAAACAGAATACCTGAACCACATTTTGTGAATGTGACTGGTAATCATGACATCGGATACGCTGGAGACGTCACGTACGAAAGAACAAGGCGCTATGAAAAACATTTCGGGCGAATGAATTACCAATTCAAATACAAGTCAGTCAACTTCGTCGTCCTCAACTCGCTTGTCATAAATGGTCCGGCGCAGAATGAGACACTGATACGGGAGACCTATGACTTTTTGGACTCCATCGATAACGATGGCACGATTGTTTTGCTTACACATGTTCCATTGCATAAGCCACAAGGGCTCTGTAGCGATGCACCTGAGTTCTCTTATTACGAGAATGGGCTACTGAGGGAGCAAACTATGATCTCCTCAGCTGCGTCCGTGCACATTTTGGAGAAGCTTTTTGGTAGATCCAACAACGGAGGAGGATTGATTCTTACAGGGCATGACCACGTCGGTTGTGACATCACTCACTACTATAACGAAGTGTCTGAGAAGTGGATGGCTGTGAATAGGAAAGCCGGTATACATGCCAATGTGAGCGGGATTCGAGAGGTCACAGTGAGATCAATGATGGGCGAATTTGGAGGTCACGGTGCTTTCGTAAGCGGTAAAGATGTGTCAAGTGAAGGTAAAGTCAGTTGGGAATTCGAAGTGTCTGGGTGCAGTATTGGGGTCCAGCATATATGGTGGGTCTCGAATATTTCATTCCTGGTGTCTCTTCTTTTGACAATCTCACGAATATGTATATAGACTCCGTAAATTGTATGTAACAAAGGCCAGATCTGTAAAGCGCTTGGGTGTCCCCTGACCCGGGTGGCTGACGAGCTGCTTCGCCTCGCTGACAGACGATTTACCTGGTTTCTTATGCAGAGTTGACCACTAGCAGTGTCACTACGAAGTGTAACCAACTTCGTTTCAAACTCCCTGCAGAACGGACTTTTATTGAAGTGCATCCACTGTGTGTCTTTCGCCCTCAACTTGTTGACCATGTCTGGTGCGTTCGTTTTTTACGTCCCTTATTGCTCAATTGGATCATATAGGTATCATAATAGTCGTCAATGCGACGTCCTAGAGTACGTGCCGAACTAATTGTTTCTTCGTGGCCAATACATCGAAAATTTAACTGAATCCACCTCTTGCAATAGGCGACATTTCTTGACTAACAACCGTACAAGACTCATATTCTCTGCTTCGCATTAATTATAATAGCAGGATTTCTTTGACTACAATTCAATCGAGTCGGTAGCGGTTCTTCATGTCTTTTCCTTGGGCCGACAATCTCGTGAGTTTTGCCCAGATGCTTCATAACGTTTGACGTAGCTTTGCGCAACGCACTCAATGTAGTGCTGTAATTGCAGGGCTTGACATTGCAGGTCGCAACGCATTCCTCCTTCTGTTTTCCCTTACGGTCTTCAAAGAAACGCCCATCGAGAGACTTCAGCTCCAGGTAGTCATAGAACCAGCTCGCGTTCTTGTTGGCGCTGGAAATCACAGAGCTATTCTCATCCATCGACAGACCTTCGGAAACGTCCGCTGGTGGTGATTGCAGCCACGCCATTCTGTCTCAAGTCTTGGGAACCCTCTTTGAGCATACTTGGCCATGATTCGCGACAAATCCGCCGCAGTGGGCCGGCGCAGATACTGCGCACCGTGAACCTCGTTGATCGGCGAGCATGTACGCTTCAGGCATTCGACGATGGTACTTTCACCGATGCGTATGACTTCGGCAAGCGAATCGGCGGAAGATCCGTATGAGTGCGGCGGCCAGCTTCTGAAGCGGGTGAATGCCTAGCCGCCCGGTCGCATCTCGCCTCTGCTGGAAAGAACTTACCGTGGAGTTCTAGGTCAGCAACAATTTTCATGACGAGAGTCCTTTCTCATTCGGAAACGACGCCTAAAATGCGCGTCATTGTATCTCGGCGTGTCCGAGAAATAATCCTCTATAAGCTTTTCATATGCGGCTTCACGGCCATGGTCAATCTGTGAACGTCCAGAGCGTGAGCCGCTTCTGGACGCTGTTTCCTCGTTTTCGTCGCAACGCGTGAAGCCTCTTAAAGCGTTCTGCACGGCGGTCACCATTCGTGATAACTTCAATGGCAAGTTGTACTTACAGATGACGGGACTTCATGGGAATGAATGGTGCAAATAAGGTTTGTTTCACACTTGTAATAAAGTCAAAGGCGCGTTGGGAAAAATGTATGCTGAGTGAACCTATGATTTTACCACAAACCTTATTTCAAATTTCAAATTTGGAATCAATTTGTGTTGCACCGTTTGGGATGCTCTAAAAAGATACAACTGGCTAGCTCAATCAATTTTCATAGTCTCGTCGTGCTCTCCGTACGCATCAATGATATGGTCTTTGAATTTTCTTGCGTTCACACGCTTCGCAAACAGAATGTCCAATTCTTCGTACGTTCGCCCTCTGGTTTCAGGCAGTCGAAAAAAAACCCAGCATGCGGTGAGAAAAGAAGTCCCGAACCAGAAAAAGGCAGTCTTGCCCTTCCAGTTCCACTCAGTCGGGTTAATCATGTAAGGCTCCAAAACACCGGCAATGACGTTGACAATATTGTAGGCATTTCTTGCTAAGCAAACCGACTTTGAGCGTAGTCTCGTGGCCGAAGTTTCTGGGACGATTGTGTAGGCAAGTGGTCCAACCGTCGATGCGTAGACGAACAACCAAACAATGGCTAAGGACGCTTGAGCCCATATTGCAGTCTGATTAGAAGGTGGCGCCAGGGCCACGCAACCGATGATGAACAGGATGATGCTTTCGGTGATCATCCCATAAAGGTAAATTTGACGGCGCCCAAAGTTGCCCATGAGGAACCAGGAGAGTATAGTGGCAATGAATGCAACAGCAGTACCCCCAACGTTTACCTTGTAGGCGTTTGCAGCGGACATCCCCGCTTGCTCAAAGAAGTATGTAGCGCTATACGCAAACGATGACCCCGACAAGACTTGCCCGGCAAATATGACACAGACGATCTCGGTGCGCCGAAGATCAACCCCCTTGAAACAGTCCCAGTAGTTGGTACCCGACTGAATTTCTATTTCGGTATTATTGGTGTGCACCATCATTGCAACTGTTTGTTTGGGATCGATGCTTGTCGAGCTTGAAGCGAGTCTCTTGACAGACCTTTCCGCGTCTTCCAAACGCCCTCTACGGACCAACCACCACGGAGACTCGGGAGCAAAGAACATACCAACAAACAGAGGCACTGGCCAGATCCACTGAATCGCAAAAGGAATTCGGTAAGACCATTCACTAGTAAGCGACTCCAAACCGTCTAATACACCCGCGGCAATAAATTGGCCGATGGTCCAGCAAAGGCTAACGTATATAAAGAGATAGCCGCGGAGCGCAAGGGGACAGACCTCTGAAGCGTAAGCAGGTCCCGTGGTAGAAAAGACACCCCATGGAATTCCACACAAAACCTCACCAACCACTAGAACCTGGATTGATGGAGCGAAGAATACGATGAAGATGAACATAGCCAGAAAAAAGAGCGAAACAAGGAAGACACGCCTGTAACCGAATCTATGTGTCAGCCAGCCATTTGCAAAGACTCCGATGACCGTGCCGACATTGGCAGCATTTCCCAACCCGATTTGCCAAGCAGCCGATAGTTGGTAGCCTATACCAGGATAAAAGCTGCCATACTTTTTCTGAAAGGTGGGATAGCCATAAAACGAACCAATGAGAATGGTATCGTAGCCCTCCATTATGATCGCCGTAGATACAAGCATGGACCAAAAGACTGCTTTAGGATAGGCCTTAAACGCTTGCACCAAAGTTAGGCTATGCTCTGTGGCTGTCGCTTGTCTGGCATCCTCCACATTTCCTTTCCTTAGGGCGTCCTGATTGATTGCCTCAGTATGAACGACATCGGGCTTCTCCTTCATATCCGTGTAGCTGCTTTTGGTCGTCATAGGAGCAGCACTCCGAGTGATATTCCTGAGTGTTTCCGTTCGCAGATATTTGCTTGAGGATGGCTAAAGGTTCAGGATAGAGTAACAGGTTATATGGCTTGGAGTGGGTCCTTTACCCCGCCTAACAACTGACTTCTAATGCTCGACCTTAAGGTTAGGATTATCACCAAAACGGTCGGTCCGGACAGGTTTCTGGATCGTTGATTTGTTATTTTCCCGCGGAAAAAGATGGCAAATTCCGTCATCAGTGGAGTAAATTAAGCTTTCTTTTACCCCCGCTTTAGCCGGTTGTTTTGTTCTTTTTCCGCGGAAAAAGGTCGTAGAAACCCCAAACTCGAGTGGTCTCCTCAGAAGTCAATTGCTGACGCCGCATTTTCTTCAGTATCAGTATCACTCGAAAAAGCCAGAGAAATCAAACTAGGTTTTAATAAGAATGCTGTACAAGGAGAATGATCGTCTAGTGTATCGCTATGATGCCGAGCAGCTATGGATTGAGCCATGGGGCACAAACGCGTTGCGTATCCGAGCAACAAAGCTGTCTCGCATGCCCGCCCATGACTGGGCGCTGCAAGAGGAACCAGCGAGTTCGAAGTCGAACATTACCATAGGCGAGAAAGGAGCCTCACTGGTGAATGGCGGAATTGAAGCAACACTTACAGCGTTCGGAAAGCTCATGGTACGCAATGCTAAAGGGGACCTCCTGCTGGAGGAGTTCGTGCGGGATGGACGGGACCCGCTGGACCCAAAGCGCAGCTCGTTAAAGATCGAGGCACGCGAGTTCAAACCTATTCCTGGCGCAGACTTCCACCTGACAATGCGTTTCGAGTCATTGGACCACGATGAAAAAATCTATGGGATGGGGCAGTACCAGCAACCTGATCTGAATCTCAAGGGCTTGGATCTTGAAATGGCCCAACGCAACTCGCAGGCCAGTGTGCCGTTTGCCCTGTCATCACTTGGATATGGGCTTCTGTGGAACAATCCTAGCATAGGCCGTGCCGTTCTGGGCAAGAACATCATGAGCTTCGAAGCATATTCAACACAGATGCTGGACTATTGGGTGGTTGCCGGTGACACCCCTGCCGAGATAGAGGAGGCGTACGCGAGGGCTACCGGCACCGTACCTATGATGCCCGAATATGGACTGGGCTTCTGGCAATGCAAACTTCGCTACCAGACCCAAGAGGAATTGCTCGACGTGGCACGGGAATACAAGCGGCGGAAGCTGCCGATCGACGTCATCGTTATTGACTATTTTCATTGGCCAAAGCAGGGCGAGTGGAAGTTCGATAAAACTTACTGGCCCAACCCAGACGCCATGGTGCGGGAACTAAAGGAATTGGGGATCGAGCTGATGGTGTCAGTGTGGCCAACCGTGGATAAGAAATCAGAGAACTACCCAGAGATGCTGGAGAAGGGCTATCTCATCCGCACTGAGCGCGGTATCCGCACCGCTTTGAACTTTCAAGGTGAGACGATTCATTGGGATGCCACCAATCCAGAAGCACGCGCGTACCTCTGGCAAAAGGTCAAGACGAATTACTACGACAAAGGCATTAAGATTTTTTGGCTAGACGAGTCGGAACCCTCATACTCGGTCTATGATTTTGACAACTATCGATACCATCTTGGCGCCAACCTTGCCATTGGTAACATCTTCCCCGTACAGTATTCTCGCACCTTTTACGAGGGCATGACGGCGGCCGGCCAGACCAACGTTGTCAACCTTGTGCGCTGCGCATGGGCGGGTAGTCAGAAGTACGGGGCTCTCGTCTGGAGCGGCGACATCGCATCTTCCTGGTCGACCCTAAGGAACCAGTTGGTGGCTGGGCTTAATATCGGCTTGGCAGGTATTCCGTGGTGGACAACAGATATTGGTGGTTTCTATGGCGGCAACCCGAACGACGAGGCGTTTCGAGAACTCTTTGTACGCTGGTTTCAGTGGGGTGCATTCTGTCCTGTGATGCGATTGCATGGAGATCGTGAGCCAAAGCAGGCGCAGCACGGCACTACCGGCGGCGCCCCGTGTCGATCCGGAGCGTCGAATGAGGTTTGGTCTTATGGAGAGCAAGTTTATGAGATTTGCAAAAAGTATATGCGCATCCGAGAGGACTTGAGAGAATATACTCGGGGATTGATGAAGGATGCCCATGAGAAGGGCTCGCCAGTTATGCGGCCATGCTTTTATGACTTTCCCAAGGACAAAAGATGTTGGGAGCTTGTGGATCAGTACATGTACGGCTCGAAATACCTGTGCTGTCCGGTACTGCATCCTGGAGAACGGAAGAGGAGCGTTTATCTACCTAGAGGTACCAGATGGCTGTCCTTTGAAGGCACAACTTCTTATGATGGGGGGCAGACAGTGGAGGTCAATTGCCCAATTGAATCGATGCCTATTTTTGTTGCCGGAGAAAACGAAATATGAAAGATGTCTCACTCTTTAGCTGTATGAAATATACCACAAATCGATAAAGTAGGTTTAGAAAATGTCAAATCTGCTTTGCTCTACTCTGTAAATTATCTGTTTTACTCTGCTTATCTGCATTATCTGTGCAGGAAACCTTGATTCACTGGCTCTATTTAAGTGACTAGATGCGAGATGGCAATCGACATTTCAATCCCCTACCACTACCCTAAACGCGAGACGCATGTCGACGAAAAGTGTGGGACGTGGTTCAATGCTGAGTATCGACCTATGGCATACCTCTTAGCACTTTGTGGTAATATCTCTCCAGAAAAAATTGTACTCCTTCCCCTGATGGCTTTCGATGACCTTTGACACGTTCCATGGTTAGTCTCGAATATGAACATGAATACCCACGCGCAATTCAGCGCCGACAATACGGCAGTCCGTCGCATCTTACTTTCAGCCGATTGCAAACGTCGTACGCTCGAGCGATACGTCTCTCACCCTGCCACTGGCCTGTATAAATCGTTGATGATCTCATATTATATACTGCTGTGTAATAAAGAAGACCAACATGAGCTACTGTTATTGGCCCAATCGTGAAACCAAGCTTGCATTAGGGTATTAACGCTCCGGAAATAATTAAACACGGGCCGGATAACTCAGTTGTTATGCGGGGTAAAAGAAAGCTTAATTTACTTCCACTGATGACAAACTTTTCCGAGAAAGGGGTCTCTATACGGAAAATAACATAAGCGTGACTGGGTGGACTGGCTTATCCAGGTAATCAGAGAGCGGTCATTGAACTCTGCCGTTGCCAGAGTAGGGTTAACAAGAGTAAGAAACACGAATATAAAAAGATTTAACTGGCTGTCTTTATCAAATTTCACCGTCTCGTCGTGCTCTCCGTACGCATCAATGATATGGTCTTTGAATTTTCTTGCGCTCACACGCTTCGCAAACAGAATGTCCAATTCTTCGTACGCTCATCCTCTGATTTCAGGCAATCGAAAGAAGACCTAAATCGCAATGCGGTGAGAAAAGAAGTCCCAAACCAAAAAAGGGGGTCTTGCCCTGGTCCATGGTTAGGCGTTGGCATCCAACATAAGGGTTGAGGTAGGCAATACCCGTCAAGCAGCTGATGTTCTATTCAACCTTGTACACATTGTAATTATATGTTCTCAAATTCGATCTGCAGCGGGGATTGAAAGCAACCCGCATTATTGTGCCACATTTTTTGCAGCTGATCAATCGTACTCCTAGTTGTCCACCCTAATTCCGACTCCATATCCGCTAAATATGAAACAATATAATCTCTTTCTGTTATTTTTCTCAAAACTTGGCCAGCATAGAAGAGCGGTGGATTGCATGTACTCTTGCAGTCGGTTCCAAGCCCCCATGAGCGATACCTATTATTTCATATGCATGACGTTCAGCTCGATGGTCTTGAACACCAACAAGGAGAATATAAGCAAGATGGTACATTTGGAACATCGAGCTCTGGATAGTACTCGAATAGAGAACTTTAGGAATTGTGCCTGGAATGATAGCGATGGCAGAAAACTTCTCCGAAAGGGAGTCCTGAAACTCAGAGAGATCATCAAACAGCTGCTGTCGAACATTCGAGTCTGGATCACCGGCCAAATAGTTTGATATCATAGCCAATATGCGTAGGATTTTTTCTGCTTTGCAATCATCCCGTTCTTGATCTGCCTCTAAAGGCCAAATTCGGGGGTCCAGATTCAAAGGAGTTGACTGAAGAATAGAGAGCTGAGTGTCCTCGCGGGCAAAAATCCAGAAACTCGCCTTCCTGAGATTGCTTGATGCTATCTTGCCGCCAATTTCCAACATAGACGATATTCCGTTGAGATGCCTTCGCCAGTTTTGCCAAGAAGCATTCATGACCTCTAGTGCACATAGTATAACCGCCGTCGCAATTGAGTATTCGTCATCCACTCCCCTTTTTAGCTCTTTTATTAACAAAGAGATGCTCTCGTTGTAATATTTGACATGAAAGGTTTCGTTAGTTTCGACTTTCGTGTTGTACAGTTTCCTGGTCGTATATGCAAGGATGGCTGACATCAATAGCCTTGACTTGCAAGCCATTGTCGGAACAACTCTAGCAAAATGTCGACCTTGGTCAAACAGATCAAACCACGGAGCAATTTCGATGCACCAGTGATGAAACAGAAGAGCTTCATTCTCGTCACCCACCACCGGTGAGAGATTTAACAGCCCATTTTCCACATTTGGTTGGATCTGTCGTGTGATTCGGCGGACGTGCTGCCGCACGGGAACAGAAGCACAGCGGTTCGGATCGCAAAGTTCAGGACGCCCATGCAGCACACAGGATCGACAAATACGTTCTCCATCGCATTTCCTATGTTGTGTACGACAAGGAGTGCACACGCTTTCCAGCTTGAAGCGGCCCATTCTTTATTTTGCTCTAAAGCAACAGGTGTGACCCCAATCTGATGAGGATCAAGCGAAGCTCGATATTAGAGTTACGCTTTAAGAAATAGCTTTAGATTAGGGGTGGGCACGGTACGATATCGTCAGCTTGACGCATATCGTAATGTACAAAAAATTCGTATTTGTCGTCGATAATATCGTGCGTGAATGGTGCGATACTCACGATAACGATGTCGTCAAGCGTGGAAGACACGAGGATAGGTTCTAGGGCTCCGCACAAATCAAATCAAATCAAATAGTGCCATTGTTTGCATTTGCATTTGCGAAAATCGAGAACACATATTTATTTGCAAATCAAATACACTCCTACTTAAAACTTTAACTTAACTATTTGTAAATGCTTGAAAACGTCTACGACTCTTATCGCGATCGAGTGATTGTTGCCATGGACACCATCAATTAAGCCAAAATGGGGCACATGTCAACTAAACTATGGCCAATGTCACACAGCGACAACGACGAAGATGATAATCTGCCACGCTTGGACATTCAATCTTTAATACAAGGAAAGACAGCAAATGTACTAACTATGGTGCAGAATCGGTCGTTGAAAAGTAATGAAACTCGCCACTCACCTACACGACAGGCGAAAATGAAGATAAGCTATTACCGAGAGGTCTCCCCCACGTCGGCGGCTATAAGCTCCTCAATATCATTCTTTTCAAGTGAAAACAGTGATGCCAGTGATTTCGAGGATGGCAACACTGTTTCATCTAGTTCCTTAGTGTCGGGTTTTAAAGTATCTACGCCAGATTCTACAGAAGGCCAAACAGCTCAGAAGCCTCAGCCTGGTATTCCTCATGACAGCTCCCCTGCATTGTGTACACCAAAGAAGGATAGGACTGCTTTACAAATTAGAAGTACACCTCCATCTGTGTCAAATCAACCTTCATCGCCTCGAAAGCGACAAGCATTGCCACCTTCACCCTACAAGACAAACGATAAAAGATTTTGGGATGAAGAAGTGACTGCAAAGTGGGTGGATAAACATTCAGTGAAGTCGCCGTTAAAAGGCTTGACGTCATGTTCAAAGGATTTAAAAGCTGGGAAAATCCAAAAACAGGCATTTCAAAAGTCCAAGAATGAATTGGCGAGCCAGTATCTTTCGCTTATTGACACGAAAGTGTTTGACGGCGAGCTAGATCGGATCACAAAGCCAACAGGCGGAGTCCATTTAGTTTGGAATAGTCATCTTCAAACAACTGCCGGTCGTGCTGCCTGGCGGAAAGAGAAAATGATAGAGAGGTTCAACGATGATACATTACCAGAGCGTATTACAAAGACAGTACTGCACCACGCGAGTATTCAGTTAAGCTCCAAAGTGATTGATTGTGAGGGTAGGTAAACGTGATTTCAGTATGCCTAACATGACAGAGAGATTACTGAATGCAATCGCACATGAGATGTGCCATCTTGCTACATGGATAATAGACAATACCCATCAGCAACCGCACGGACCTGTTTTCAAAAAATGGGCGGCCAAGTGTAATCGACTCCTCGGAAAGCAAGGAGTCTTTGTCTCTACGACGCATTCGTTCGAAATTGACTACAAATATGCCTGGACATGTTCAAATCCGTGGTGTGGAATAGTCTACCAGCGCCATTCAAAATGCCTGTCTCCACAAAAGCATGCATGTTCAAATTGCCGAAGCCAATTAACACAGACGAAACCTGTGCCGAAAATGAAACCATTCACACCAAGCGATTACCAGATTTATCTTAAGAACAACTTAAAAAATGTGAAGCGGAGATTTCCTGGTTCACCTCACAAAGAGGCCATGAGCATACTAGCCAAGGAATACCGAGCTCATAAGAGTGCAGTCACTGATGGCGATAATTCTCAAATGACGCTTATGTTATCCACCCTCTCGCTGCAGGATAGTGCGAGCATTTAGGGTTGCAGTTTTGTGAATAAATGAAGTAGTATCAAACGCGTGAAAGGGCTGATCGGCCGTAAACCTTCGTTTGCGAGAAAGCATACAAGACGAAGAATACTGTTGGGCCAATACTCCAGTCTTTGGCGTCTTTAAGTGTAGCTTTTCAACAGATTACCAACTACAGCCGTAAGCATTCGTGCTCTCCGTAAATGGTCATTATTTACTGTACTTCTCTCTTCTATCTCCGGAAGCGTCGAATGGTGCTACATAAATGTATAGAGAAAGAATCAGGACGCAGCATATTCCTAAAACTGCAATAGTTACCGTATAAGCAACATTTTTGTTGCTTGATTTCGATACCTCTTCCAGTTGAACGGCGGAGAAATAGTTCTCCAGTCCGGTAAGAGTTGGGTGACCAAAGTATCGCGGAACAGAAAGAGGGGCATGTTCCGTTTGAATTCGCTGAGAGGGCTGCCACTCCATTAAATCAGCGGGGGAATTTGTATCCATACTCGGAGAATTCAATGCTTCGAACATTTCCGAAAAAGGATCTGAGAATGCTTCGAGCGGATCCTGTCGGGAGGCTGTATGATCGGTTGGGACTTCCGATAGACTCACGCGGTTTCTAGAAACAAGATCGATGGTCCTTAACTTGATCGATAATTGCTTCCGCGAATAAACAGTCGTTACTAGCTGAACGCAAAGGTATGCAATTGCAGTATGACTATCCACATGGACGGAAGAGCTGAGCCGAATCAAGAAATTCATGAACTGGACCGAATGGTATACAGTCAAACCTTCCACTTTAGTCCCAGGTGCAACAGGCGTATAAAATGTCACGAATAGGGAAGGAATAGAAAGTCGACTGACCCATTGCATATCTCTCGACCCAGTCCACTCCAGTACGTACCATACTGTAAACAAGACCATCATGAACCACCATAGTGTTCCTCGCACCACCCACAGAGAATATCTTGTTCGTTCATAAAGTCCAGAAGGATGAGCAATACTTCGATTTGCCAGCAGAGACCGCAGCGCCCTAGTTTTTGCCTTGTAGTTGTTTGAGTCTATCGTTCTCTGCACCACTTCTCTACAATTCTCACACACAGCTGGGAAGCGTACTTCAAGTTTGGACTTGTAATCGTCCAGTCCAGCTGAGCGTCTTTGGAAAGCGGGATCAGAGTCATCAGGAAGATACGCTGCCAAAGCCTGGTAAACGATCGTCTGGTTGACTATACACTTGGTGCAAAATGGGCTTTGTACATCAGACGACATCTGCCTCCGCCCCCACAATGCGAACTCATGTCGTCGTGCCGGAACTCATATCTGCAAATGGACAGAATTGGAAAGATCGGCGCCTCGACGCGATGCCGACCATTTTACAGAAGCTGCAGAGCGCGCCATTCACGCTAGTAACAGACTTCAAACCCTCTTCGCAAATCTACATTCTTGACTCGTCCTTCAATCCTCCAACTATCTCACATCTAGAGCTTGGAAGCTATGCTGGCCACAACTCACTTTTATTGCTTCTGGCTACCCAAAACGCAGACAAGCCAATGCAGCCGGCTTCTTTGGAGCACAGGGTCAAGATGATGAAGCTACTAGCCAAAAGCTTTCACAGATGTGGAATAGCTCTAACGAAGCATGCGTATTTTGTCGACAAAGCACGCGCCATCGAAAATCATTACCCGGATAAAAAGCAAACATTCATAGTAGGATATGATACATTAGTCCGCATATTTGATAGGAAGTACGATGCCGATGGAGACATGGAGTTGAAGCTGGGATGCTTCTTCGAGCATGGACACGGGCTCGTGAGTATCCTCCGTGGCGCCGACCAGAATCAACAAGAGCACTTCTCCAACAACATTCCAGATAGATGGAGAGAACAAATCCGTTTCGTTCCAGTCTTAGGTGACAGTACAAGCTCAACAGCTGCAAGAAACGCTATTGCGTCGAAAGATTGGTCGGAGCTGAAAGCTTTGGTGCCCTTGGACATTGCCAACTTCATCCAAACGAACAACCTTTATGATTGACAACAACTTCATGAAGAGCTTTCAAGATGCAGATGCCCAGTCGGGTATCTTGCTTTGGTAGCTCCATGAGCCATCGCTGGCAGCGGTCCTAAAACAATGGAGATATATTCCCAGTTCCAGTTGGGAAGGATCATAGTACAGAGGTGTTTGGCATAACACACAGAACTCACCATTCATTTTCTCCGCCCGAACAAGGTCTTTTGCCTCAAGATGGTTTTGGATTTTATCTCGCCATGCAATTGCATCAGAAGTCTCGGTTTTACCGATTCTGTCGAGGTTCTCGACAACGGTCTTGTCATCGCCCATTCCACCTTTCCCAAGTGAAGTACCAAAGACTCTTGTGTTTGCATATATTGGGTCATTGACGATAGGATGACCAAGATATTGAAGATGCACACGGATCTGATGCGTTCGTCCGGTCACGGGAGTACAATGCACAATACTCGTCTGCCCGTTGGTGGAAAGTCGTCTGAACAGAGTCTTGGCAGGCTTTCCATCTTTCTTCACTCGGTTTAAGCCGAGTTTGGGCTCAACAGTGATGACGGGCTCCTCGCATTCCACTTCACCGCTGTAAGTGAGTATGGTGTTTTGAAGACTCTTACAAAGGGAACTCACCAAGGACCTTAGCGAGATACTCTTTCACTAGTGTTCGATCAAACATTTGCTTTCCAAATTTCCCTGCACTTGCAGAATTCTTTGCCATAAACATGACACCAGATGTGAGCCTGTCGAGTCGATTGCAAGGATTGACAGAAAGCTTATTCTCCAAGCGCATGATTTCTACGACACAATTACTTTGGTCAGCATTGTAAGTCAGAATGTACCCACTAATTATATCTTCCGGCTGGATGAACCTTGGCTGTCAGTTGAAACATGAAGCATACTCACCGGGATACCAGCGGGCTTGTCAATAACGACAAGACCATCTACAGATTCATGCAGCACTTCGATTGCTTTAGGGTTTACTGGGGGCTCATGACGGTGTATCCGGTGCCGTATAACATCACCGTTGTTGAGCAGCGTGTCTATATTTGCAGCCTTGTTATTGATGTTGACGAGTCCGGTATTAATGGCCGTTCTCTGCAAGTTAGTGCTTCCATCGTGCTCTACCCGTACGTAGTACAGCTCGTCACGGTCCCGGAACTCCTTGGAGAAGACATCGAGTAGGGTTCGTCCACGCCACCTCTCTTTGCAATTGGTTGCATAGGTATGGTAGTATGGAGGGACCCTTCGATACCCATCCCCGAACACATATGGGACTGCAGCACTCTTCTCAAACCCCTCCACGTCAAAGCTCTTCTTCAGTGTTTCTGTGACAGACTCGATTGCTCTCAAATCTAGTCTGTGTGTTTCAGATAGTCGCATATGGCTGCTGCGCGGCCCGCTCAGATCGCCAGGAACAAACAAACAGCCAACGTCCTCGAGTGCGACGATCACCACTTTCTGGTGCGAATGATTCGTAGGTGGGGCTTTGGTATTGTCGTAGCAGCCCTTACTGCATTGGCGTCCAGAATGTTTACGAAGGGCCATTTTGAAATATACGGAATGGACCATTCTCCACTCAATGACCCTGGCAAGATGTGGTTCAACATGGGGGAGTGGAAGGTTTGATTGCCTTCTATGATGCCTAACACAAGGATACAAATTCCTTCTCAATCGCGGCTTCAAGTAATACTAATGTTGAATGACTCTAATGACGGATCTCGCAGTGCATTTGGCTCGATCTGCAAATCTGAGCGCAAGCGACCGAGTTTATGATATGGGTTTCGGTTGCGGTGATCAGATTTCTGTATTCCAACAATACGGCATTCAAAGTTACACTGGACAGACATGCTCCAGGCGTCAATATCAGTTTGCTGCCAACAATTGGGCTGGCAAACCCAACGTAAAATTGATTCTGAGCTGTACAAGTGAGCCCAAAATCCCAAGGAATACCACGAAAATATTAGCGCTGGATTCACTATACCACATCAACCGATCTGATTTTCTAAGGAACGCACATGCCTGTTGTGCTGAATCTTGCGTTGTTGCATTCACGGATCTCTTGAGAACGCCAACCACCTCACGAATGCAGAACTCCCTGCTGAAGGTGATAGAGATTGCATCTGGGGCGACATTCGCAGCAGACCTGTCCTTCCTCTCCAACTCGGGATGGCGTGTTCTGGTAGTAGAGGATTTGACAGATGACGTCTTTCTACCACTGGGCAACTACTTGTCAACGCAATCTTTCAAATGGAGACTCTTTGGTAGAGTTGTGAGTTGGTGGTCACGATCAGGAACTGTGAGATTTCTTCTTGTGACCGCGGAGAAGTCTACGGTTGATGTTACTTTGAATTTTGGCGAGACTAATTAATGCACATTCCATGTCTCGCGCTCGTTCGATCAGAAGCACTCCCAATTTTTTGGGTAAACCGTTTGTTGGAATTGCCAATGCTTACAAATGGGACCAAGAGTTTGAGCACGACATTTTATAAGGGTATCGGTGTGGAGAAGCAAAGGTCAAAGACCATGAAAATGACACCGTCTTTCCATGAAGCAATATTTACATCGTATATCGTATATCCGTCTATCATGAAGAAACGTCAAATACATAATATAAAAGTCAGTTACTCCTCCTGTTGTTCTTCTTCTTGCTCAGTGGCATCGTCCTTGACAAGACGGATGAACACGTCTTCAAGACTCTCTTGCTCCAAGTGCCAGCTATCAATGCCTTTATCAGTAGCGTGCCTTCCAATCATAATAATGATTCGTGCAATATCTTCATCAGCTAATGACAAAACGTATGACAATGACAGGGCAGTCTCGGCAGATTCATCCGCAAGGCCACTCGTGATCTCGTCCACGAACCTAAAATATATTAGCCAGATGAAAGAGCAAAGCTTTACCCCTTGGTAACACTCCTCGACACGACTTCGTTTCGAGCAGTGATATTCAGCCGATACCGACCACCGAATTCCCGCTTCAAGGCACTGGGCGTGTCCATTGCTTTAATGCGGCCCCGAACCATGATCGCTACTCTTGTACTCAAAACATCCGCCTCCAACATACTGTGTGTAGTCAACAAGATACAACAGCTTTCGTTGACCCTCTTGATCACACGCCATATCTGCCGCCTAATTTCAGGAGAGAGGCCGGTAGTAGGCTCATCAAGAATGATGACTGCTGGAAAGCCTACAACAGCGATAGCAATTGATAGTCGTCGTCGTTGACCACCACTCAGCTGCCTACTTTGATGTTTGGCATACGGCATCAACTCCACAGCTTCCAAAGCTGTGTCAACAGCCTCTTTCTCCTTCTTTATGGGGATACCTCTCAGCCGTGCATAGAAAAGCAAATGCTCGATACAAGTCAACTCAGGCCACAGAGAGTCATCGTGCTGGAAGCAAACCCCGAGATTTCGATAAACCTCCTTGATATGAGTGCTAACATTATAACCGCTAATTGAGGCTTTCCCTCCAGACATTGGGTAAAGACCAGTCAGAATCGATATCAAGGTTGTCTTGCCAGCTCCGTTTGGTCCAAGGAGTGAGATTAGCTCGCCACGGCCAGCCGACAATGTTACGTCTCGTACCACATGATGTTTGCCAAAAAACTTTTCTGCATTCTGAACATGCAGCGCATAGGTCTCAGCCGAGTCACTTGAAGAAGTCTCCGCGGTCTTGTCCCTGTCTGCGGCAGTCAATTTCCCACGTTCCTTGTGCCTTTTGAACACACGGACCGGCGCAATAATAGGCATATACCATTTTTGTGAGAGTCCATATTCGGATTGGACAACCACGTGAAAGTATCCCGAAAAGATGCCGAAAACTGCCCATTCTCCAAGCATGAAATATATGGCCACTCGTACGACGTTAGTCATTGTGCTCGCCGTCATAGCCGGTGCACCTTGTCGAATTGCAGCATCGTTGATGGCACCAAGAGCCGAATAGGCGGCAAATGGAGGAAATATAAAAAATGCCGGGCTCGGATCATCATCCCAGATAGCGGTAGCAGCAATAAAAATGACAATACTCAATAGAAGCATCGTGAATATGCTCACAAGAGCGTTTCTACTCCGTGAAAAGAAGGCTGCTAAGAAAAATGCAAACACAACCGCAGTGTTGATCCAAACGAATATGACAAGAATGATGGGCCCTGCATGAATGCTGATAATTTCCAATCTGAAAGCGAGTGCAACTAACAAAAACACCACCATACTGATGAGTTCGAGTAGTAAAAATTCAAAGTACCGAGTAAAAAAGTATGTGCGTAGACTCAACCCAGCCATTTTCTGGGCCATCAGAATCTTCCTTTCTTTCTCTTCAACAAGCCAGAAAACGAACACAGGGATCAGAAAAGATATAGCGAACGGAAACAAAATCCGAACACTAAGAAGCGAAATTGGTAGATCAAATTTGGTGCTCACCACCTTCGGCATCACTTTCCAACTACCTCCAATCTGCACTCCTCTTTCCCTTGAGAAGGCATTTGAAATCATGTTAGACAACGCCATCATTCGCAGCCCAGTGACAGGCCAAGCGGGAACATTGTCAAGACGGCTGTCGCTACCAACATTCAAAACATAATCGATGGAGTTTGCATCAAAGTTTGTGAATCTTATATCACCCCATCCTAGAGTAGTCAAAGTCCGAGATGCTACGCTGAGGCTTTGAATTGCGTTTGGTGACGAAAAACTTACTTTATTAAAAGTGTTTACTCCTGGAACCTTGCCGAGAATATGAACAATGCGATTAATCTCGTCGGTCCAAAAGTCGTCTGTGTCCTCAGGTGATTTATCATGCGGGTCAAAATATGGATAAGCCTGCAAGTTCGGGATACCAATTCCGGCTTGAAGAAGTTGGAGTAGTGACACTGTGGTGGCGTTTGGGGCAAGATCTAATAAGGAATTGATGGACCCAGGTTTGACAGTAACATTCGCGTAAAACTTGGGCGTCAATTCCGACAGCAGACCAGTAGCATTGCTCAAGCCTGTTGTAGTTTGTGTCACACTTCTAAGGATCTCCGCGACAATACCTTCAGTAATAAGCGTTGGATCCGGTCCCGGTCGTGGCCCTCTCCTTGGGCTCGCAAATGAATTAAGTGGCAGCTCAAGAGGAGCAGCTTCAGGTCGCGACCCGACCGAGTCACCAGATGTGTATGCCCATGGCGAAGTTTGAAAGTAGTCAAGTGCTAAAAACGGTGGCTGGAAGCCTGAAGGAAAGGTTGCTAAAGAGTTGTTTAGATTGATGCCAGCCAAACCAAACCAACCATTTTTTGGATCTGGTATGAAAGTCGTGCTCTCCAAGACGTTGTTGTTGAATGCCGGAAAGTATATTCCGCTTTCATCTGGCGAATAGGTCCCAAACGTATATACACACGGCAACAGAGCTGTAAAGCCTGCGCTGCTGATGAGTTTCCGAGAAGCACTCGTGCCGAAACCGAGTACCGCTGAGAATAAGTTACCAATTTGAAAAGGTTCGATATGGAAATTGACAGCTTGTAGTTGTACCCCAGCAACTTCAGTGTTCACAGGAATAAGGCTTTGGTTGGGGAAAAGACTGGGGTTGGTGAAAGAATTGATATTGGCGCAGCTGAGCAGGTTTTGAGATATGAGACTGGAGCCGTTTGTGGAACTATTCTGAAAGTTTCCCAACACGTTTCGCACGGTGATTCCAATCAGACCTGCGATAACCACAGTAATAGCAGGACAGGCGAAGAGACAGCAAACGTTGACTCTCCATTTCCTGGTCTGCTGAGTCGTTATCCGCCGAGTCAACGCCCTTATCTGACCCATTTAGGCTTTGAGTTGTCCAGTCCACCTCGCAGCAGCAATGCAGCGTTTCTTATCTTTTGCTTTCTTCTCGTTAACGCAGCCGGTTCATTATCTGCGTATGGTCATGGTCATGATTATGATTTAGGGTTTCCCCCGTAGGCTTATTGCGTCAGTTGCAAATCATCCGGAGGAGGGGCGCAATATTCCGGGAATACGAGAGATACGAACGACCATCACTGCGCCCTCGACGCACCTAAGCAGTCCAGTTTGGCCTTGGAATTGGAGAGGAAGTGTGTGAATAGGCTACTACACAGGCAAGTGCGCCGGGTGAAGGTGCAAGCGATCAAAGCAAATGGCCTTTTTTCGCCAAGTCTATGCGCTACTTCGCCGAGACCTGATCCTGCACATCCGATGGTGGCCTTCGACTCTTGCCCAAACCTTCGTCTCTCCATTCGTCTTTTTGCTCCTCCTCTATGGACTGAGCCAGGCATACCTTGCACGCCAGTCCTCCAACATAGCCCATCCGTCAACATCGGTCATTGAACCCTTTCCGATATGCAACGGAAGAGTGACCACGGATCCAAAGTGCATCAACTTCCTTTTCACCCCGGATAATGCACAGTCAAGGGAGGTACTCACGGTGTTTTCGACCAAGTATGCTCTGCAAACTGGTACAATCTTAAGATTCGACACTCTACCGTCCGCAAATGCCAGTCCACCGGCTAATCTTGGCTTTGTTGCCATGGACGATGCATCCGCTATCAACGACTACATCCTTTCGCATCAAAATAGTAGCCAATTCGCGCTTGAATTTAATTTTGCACCGCCCGAAGTCAATTACGTTGTTTGGTATAATGCGTCTCTCTACGCCGCAGGCTCTGAATTGGACTTTTTCTCGCCACCTCTCGTATCCCTCAATGCTATGTTACATTCTTCTATACTCTCCATATTCTCTCCGAATACACCGAATGTGCAGATCTCCAAACGGGCTTGGCCCACGCTACCCACGAAAAATCCAGATACACTGAGTGCCGCACTAGGGCCAAGTCTGATTTTTACAGCAACTATGATTCCAATTGTGATTGCGCTCACTACAATTGTCGGAGAGAAAGCAAGTGGTTTGCGAAGACTTCTGGAAATCCTTGGTTGCAGTCGTGAAGCATGGTTTTTTGCCATTCTCTTATTTTACTCGCTCTTGACATTTTTTGTGTCTTTGGTTACAACATGCTTTGGCTGGGCGTTTGGATTTGAGACTTTCCGATATTGTAACTTTGGCATCATGCTGTTGGTTCTGTGGGTACATTGTATCGCTGAAGTATCGTTCTTCTTCACTGCTTCAGCATTCCTTCGAACACCCTCGACTGCCGTATTATTTGCATCATTTTGGTTTGTGCTGGGATTGCTCTTCCAAGCCTGCGTATTCTCTTCATCCTTTATTGGCTTCGTCTGGTGGTCAGATCAAATCAATCCAGCTGGCTGGAAAGTGCTTATTTTTGTACCATGGTTTAACTTTGGCACCTTACTCACTTCAATTTCGTCCTTGTCGGTTGGGGATGTTAATTCTTTCACAGGTGCTTATATTCCTCCTAAAGGGTTTGGGTGGAAGAACTTTTATGAGCCCATAGGTGAAAGTTCTCTTGTCGATAGGAATACCACCCCACCCGCACCAAACGTTGCCATGTTGTTCTTACTTATGAACATTGGTCTCTGGTGTCTTGTAGGTTGGTACTTGGATGCGGTACTTCCGGACGACTATGGCATGCGAAGATCTATTTTTTTCCCATTTACAAGACAATATTGGTTGAGTAGGCGCTTTCGAAAAGATGTAGACGTTCAAAAGTGGCGCGAAGCACATGCTCAAGATAATGGCGATGAGCTGTACCAAGAAGCAGTTTCACCTGAACCAAAAGGTCTACGAGTAGTGGGGCTTGGAAAGAAATATAAAAAATTTGTGGCCCTTGATAACATATCGTTCGCAGCGTCCGCGGGTGAGCTCATTGCGATCCTGGGGACCAACGGTGCTGGTAAGTCGACGGCAATGAAAATACTGTCGGGTACCCTACATCCCAGTCAAGGACATGCTCTGGTGTTTGACAACTACACCCTCGATGACCAGATTAAATTGGGCCTGTGTTCTCAGGACGACCTTATCTATCCCGATCTTACGCCAGTTGAACACTTCAGACTGTACTCTTCCATACGTGGATGTCCAATGGATATAGAAGACAAACTTACAACGGTCGGCCTCCTCCATCGCCGGCATGACCGCGTAGGTACCTTTTCCGGAGGAATGAGAAGACGGTTATCGGTTGTGTTGAGTACCATTGGAGACCCAGACTTCCTTATTCTCGATGAAGTCTCCACTGGTATGGACCCTCTATCAAAGCATTCTGTATGGAAATTCATCGAAGCGTACAAGCCTGGCAGAGTAATTTTACTGGTGACGCATAGTATGGACGAAGCTTCGCTACTCTCTGACAGGGTGCTGCTTTTTAAGAAAGGTAAAATTGTGGAATGGGGAACCTCAACAGACCTCATCCATCGACACAACCAGAAATACAAGCTCTCCATTTTCTCTTCAAATTTGAGCCAAGTGCCACATGCTCGTCTTGAAGACCAAGCTGGTAGTGGTGCGGTATGGAGTGTTGAGCGAGAGTTTCTTGGCGAAGTTCTTGACTGGTGTGTGAAAATGCGCCAGTTGGGAGAAATTGAAGGATACGAGGTGGGTACCGGTGGTTTAGAGGAAGTGTTTCACAGCATTGCGGGTGCTGGAGAGAATCAAGAGAGACACAATACCACTTTAAGCGACAACACCAATGAAGAGAAGGTATGATTCATGACATTTGTAAGATATATTGCATTCGCACATAGACAGGAGTATGGATTCACAACGTACCTACAAGTATATGACTTTGTCTAAATTTATCTTTTTGAACGTGAAGCCTTTGGATCACACGTCCGCAAAGTTTACTGTGTGACGTCAGCGAGATAGACAGACAATAATGGACGCAAACAAACAGTTTGAGAAAATCAATACCGCCTTGCAAGACGAATCAAAACGTGAGTATGCTCTAAAAGTGAAAAAGAGTTTTGAGTTTGTGGTCAGAGACGACAAATATTTCATTGACCTGAAAGATGGCAAAGCTGGCAAAGGGTCTGCGCCAGGTAAAGCTGACGTGACATTGACCGTGGATGAAGAGACGCTGCTTAAGCTTTTCGATGGCAGTGCGAATGCGCAAAAGCTCTTCATGACTGGAAAGATAAAAATCAAAGGAAATATGATGCTTGCAACCAAATTGGGACCAGTGTTGGAGCAATTACTAGACCAGCCTGCGAAGTCAAAACTCTGATGGCCATTTTTGCGATTGAGAAGGGATTTTGTAGCATTTGAGTGTCTTCTGTACGTAAATTTGACTTTGTCACGACAATAGAGGCTGTAAAAATGGACAATGATCCCCCGTCACGTATGGGTGGCCATGTCTTCAGGAGTAGACTCTTCACTATGTGCAGCTCTCCTGAAAAAGTCATATGACAAGGTGACCGGCATCTTCATGTCGAACTGGAGCGGAAGATGTAGTGATCGAAACTGGGACTCTGTACTGCGTACTGCTGACCATATTGGGATTGAAGTGAAACGGGTCGATTTTGAGCATCAATACTGGAGTGAAGTCTTTGAAAAGATGGTGCAAGGCTACAGTGATGGTAACACGCCCAACCCGGACGTGCTTTGTAACAAGAGCGTCAAATTTGGCGCTCTTTTCCAGTACATTCAACAGAAGTCACCCGGTGCATTTCTTGCAACTGGTCACTATGCCCATGTTCGAGATCGTCAACTCTACAGACCCAAAGACCTGCAAAAAGATCAGACGTACTATTTGTCCTCCATTCACAGATCTGTCCTTTCCCACCTTCTCTTTCCTCTTCACAATCTCATGAAAAGTGAAGTGCGTGAGCAAGCTCTTCAACTGGGTCTGCCTTCTGCGCAACAAGCAGAAAGCCAGGGCTTGTGCTTTATTGAGCAGTCGGAAAAATCATTTGATAGGTTTCTGGCTGAGTATCTTCCCGACACGCCTGGCGACATTCTGGACCCACAAGGCCGGGTGGTTGGCAGCCATCGTGGATTATGGCAAATGACGATTGGTCAGCGATCTCGTATTACTATGCCGCAAGGAGATCCACAGTATGCTGGTAGATGGTACATTGGTTCCAAAGATCTGAAGAACAATACGATGACTATTGCTCGTGGAGACGATCCTGTACTTTATACCGATTGTTTGTCTACATCGGGCTTCAACTGGCTTGGAGATATCGACGGATCCGAGAACCTGTTTGCGCAAATACGGCATCAGCAAGACCCAATTTCAGTTAGTGTGGACAAACAAGGTGAAGGCGTTCATGTGAAATTTGCGCGGTCGGTACGTGGTGTAGTATGTGCACAGCATCTCGTGCTTTGGCAGAATGAACGATGTCTAGGTGGTGGACCCATAGATCGAGCATGGCATGAAAAGATAGCTCAATGAGATCGACTGTGACAATGAAATCATGGAGCAACTATAAGCAAGAAGATAAGATTTTCGGCTACCATATTTCCGGCGTTGTATTGGGCATACGGATGATCTACGGTGTAGATAGAATTATTCTTTATACAAAACGATGCGCGCACACGTAGGGGGAATCGATTTGCTCGAATATGAGTATTTCCTTGTTCCCCGCACTGGGTGCAGTCAAGACCAGCCATTCGAAATTAATTGAGCAACTGAAGCGCTTCTTTAGAGGAAGACTGCTTTAGAGAAAAGAGGGTGAATTAATAGAGATAGCTGGATTATTTGGGGCGTGGAATTAATCCCAATGGAGTAATCAAAACGGATATCAATTACTCCTTTAGGATAAATGGTGACCTAATTTGGACGTTCCAACCTTAATCTCCCATTTCGGGACGCCACAAGAGATCAAATTTCTGATCCTGGGACGAGCAGAAGGCTGTGATCCTACTGACCACTGCACGAGACTCCGATGTACATAGGTAGTCTTCTTTGTATTGTAGACTTTGAGAGATGTGCTTACTTTGCTGGTGTTGCCATCGCTGTAATCTGGGGTGGCTGGTTGGTGGTTGGCCCGTCCCTGAGCGGAAGAGTTTGATTGGCCGACGCGCCTTGTCCGGTTTATGCAGCAGTCCCGACAGGTGCGCTCCATCTAGAACGCCTCGTTGTGGACCTTAGAGCAGCATTACAACGTATTGTTCTGATTCTGTTGAACAACATGATGCTGCCTATCCTGCTCGCTGGACTATCTGCATTGCTACTTATCTGGATAGTCGAAAGGCTGCGGACCAAGAGAGCGCTTGATAAGCTTGGGCTCCCAGCCACAAAAGTTCCTTCATGGCCATTTGGACTTGATGAGATCCGGACATTGCTTCGGACCGTGAAGGAAGGGAGATTGTTGGATGAATTGCTGGTACGATCTCAGCTCTACGGACACACCTATCAAATGAACATACTCGGTACCCCGCTCATTGTCACAGACGATCCAGACAATATCAGGGCGGTCCTTGCAACGCAATTCAAAGCATTTGGCAAAGGCCCACAATTCCATTCTATGTCCAAAGACTTCCTTGGCGATAGCATATTTTCGACGGATGGACAGCCGTGGCACGTTGCGCGGGCCTTATTGCGACCTCAGTTTACCAAAGATCGTCTCTCTGATCTTGAGGTTTTTGAAAAACATACTCAGAAATTGATTTCGCACATTGGATCCAAGCCAATTGACGTGCTTGACTTTTTCTTTCGCTTGACTATGGACGTCACCACCGAGTTTTTGCTTGGAGACTCCATCAACAGCCTCAATTCACTCGGAGACCAAACATTTCCAAACGCATTTATGGTTTGCCAAGAGCAGCTCTCCACTCGCGCAAGGATGGGAGCTGCATGGCGGCTTGCTCCAAATGCAAAGAATTACAAAAAGTCCATAAAGATTTTGAATGACTTCTTTAGACCCTACATTGAGCGGGTACAAAATGTCGACCCTAAGCACCTTGAGCAAAAGTCAGAAAAGCAGTACAATTTCCTGGAAGCATTGGCAGTTGAGAACAAGGATAGAAATTTCCTTAGAGACCAAATGGTCGCTGTGCTTCTGGCTGGTAGAGATACTACGGGCATAACCCTCTCCTGGACCTTTTACTACCTGGCCAAAAACCCGGATACTTACGAAAAGCTGCGCAAAGTGGTCCTGGAAAGGATAGGATCCAAGCGATGTCCCGACGCGAACGATCTTCAGGAAATGAAATACGTGCACCATGTGCTCAGCGAAGTATTGCGACTCTGTCCAGTCTGTAAGTCATTTTCTATTATTCAGAAGCTAACTTTTAGTACCTGTAAATATGCGTCAAGCATTGCAGAATACGTCTCTTCCAAGAGGAGGAGGACCGAGCGGCGATCAGCCGGTTCAGATTGCAAAAGGCTCTCAGGTCTGCTATTCTCCTTTCCTTCTGCAGCGTCGAAAGGATATTTTCGGACCGGATGTCACTACGTTCAATCCTGATCGATGGAATTCATGGACACCTCGACCGTGGACATATCTGCCTTTTAATGGAGGACCGCGGCTTTGTGCGGGCCAAATGTACGCGCTATACGAGATGCGGTTTGTCCTTGTACGACTTGTGCAACGCTTCGAACGCCTGCATTCACATGACAACAAACCTCATTTGATGAGTTCTGGTTTGCTGTTGCAACCTCGCGATCCGGTTATGGTGGAATTCATTTCTTCCTGAACTGATATGTCTCCGGAATCATGACACAGACCACAAATTCAGGATCTTGATCATCATTCCCCAAAGGTATTAAAAGTAAAGCATTTTGCCAATTTCAAAAAACATCACCGAGCCATTCAGCAGTGGAGGTTCGTTAGGGTAATAGATTCAAAATTCACTGCCAAGAGTCTCCTGCACCAAGCTTGCATGCAGTAAGATGAGGCGAAAAGCGGTTGCTAATAATTACGCATCGACAGATGCGGGCTTCCTGGCTGAGGTCAATAAGTAATGCAACCCTTCCGTCTAGACGTGCAAATCACAAAAAACCATGAGACCGCTGTTCGTCATCTATCTCTCAGTCTCCTTTTGGGTAAATGTAGTATTGGCAAAATGCTGCTATTCATCTTCATGATGATGTTTTTTCAAGTTTGAAATGATGGCAAGTTACTAGACGGGCGCTCTTTTTGCGGAGTTGGGAACTGCAATACTTTCGGTTGCGATTGTAAGGATGGATGCCGCGAAGCTCCAAATTTTCAAACTTGTTTTGCACAATGCTACTGTTCCGTGCCGGAGATTGAAAGCGCGTGGAAAGTACTTTTGTATACGTGTGTGTTCATTGGCGGATAAAGGAAAGCACGACGTAACGTGGGTAAAGAGTGGATTGCCGTAGTGTTTACATTAGATTGTACTTCGCACTACAGCACCTCCTGACGCTACCAACGATCAATGCTTCATCGTGCATGATTTAAACTCTCGATGCTGCCGATGTCCAAACTCACCTGGCCACAGGTTTGGAATTTTTCCAGAACAAGCCAAGAATATCGGAGACTGCGCCAAGCTTCTTTGAGCAAAGCTGGGGTGATGTATGACTTTTCCGAGGTAGCCTTTTCACTGATTATATAGCTCGCCTAGAGTTAAAATATGATGTCCATTCCCAAGACTGCGTGCTCAAGTGGCATGACCAGCCTATTCTCCATCCCTTCAATAATATCTTTCCTCTCCATGCTCTTATGCCTGCAATATGTGCACGCAGAGTGCTGCTACTCACGATTTTCGCATGGGCGTCACTACTGCGACAACGGAAGTGTTTTGAATGCGCGAACGTATTGTGGAGTCGGGGAGTGTGACGCTTTTGCCTGCAATTGCAAAGGCGGATGCCGTCAGGCGGAGAACTTCCAAGCCTGCTTCGAAACGTGCATCTCGTCATTCACAAGTTTCGATGAAGGATTGTACTTTTGTCTGTACGTTTGCGAACACACAGACACTCGCCCTCAAAGCGTCGCGTGGGAGGACATAAGAGAGCCCAAGGTCCTATCTTCAAATAGGATCTGGTGAGCGATGTGTTTAGAGAATTCAGAATCGGGTCTAAACAACATTAAGGCCTATTATAAGGCCAAAGGTCGCCAGGGTCTGGTAGGAGAGTCTGAACAAAGCGTGGTTCTTGTACTGTTTCGAGGAATTCGTTTGGTAGGTAGTACTGTGGCGTCAAAACTCAAGATGCATAATTTCTCCTTACTAATGGTAAGACTCTGTACCGCAAAGTACTGCCGTGTTCCAGCGACAGCCTTGACCATATCCGTATATATTGATTAAAGAAAGATGGCACGCCGAGCAATAATTATGTCGTTGTACCACCGGTGATTTGCTTCGCGTAAACATTCATCATGAAGTCATGATGCCACCTTTGTGTTCCGGTGAGCGTATTCAGTCGGTTTCATGACGCATGATTGAGTCCATCAATTGATGAGCTCAATAACTTTTTCATAAACAGAGAATACGATCCCTCCAGACAATACCAAGCGACCCAGACGGGGCGTTGCTCCCCTCCAAAAGGCAAGCATTCCTTCTTCACGGTACACTCTAAGTGCACAGTCGAGCGTAGACTTGTATTCACCGCCAGAGAGCGCCTGCATCCTTGTCTTGATGGTGTCAAGTGGCATGGTCGTATACACCGTGATGACCCCGGCGACAGCCCCAATCCCGAACGTGCCAACGGAAGTTTTGGGATGGTAGATTTCCTTCAATGCGTTGTAAGAGCCCATTCGTACAGCTGAGTTGGCTGCCTGCCTCATAGTTACTGGGAGCACGCCACGGTATATTCCACGCACGCCATACTCGCTCAGCAGGCTCCGCGTGCCATGCACCAATCCTCGATACTTGCGATTCGCCGACCGGGCATCGTCAATGAGAGCCGTCTTCACAGTCTCAAACGGCGTCACGGCAATGAAGCTCTCCAAGATCCCTGCTCCAAGTCCTGCCATCACTCCGCCAAGTTTTGACGTCCGCCCTTGCTCATCTGCAAACAAGGACTTGATAAAGTCAAAGCCAAGAAATCGGACTGCAGCTTTCCACGCGGTGCCGACAATCAATGCATCGGCTCCTGCATACACCGTCCTCACACCCTCCTGACGAACGGTTTTGGCAATGAGGACGAAGGGATTGCGGGTGCTCAAGGGCGCATCATTCTTTGCACGGAATTGCAATCGCGTCTTTGCAAACTCAAACGGGTAAGTGGTGGCAGCTTCGACTGCTCCTGCTGTACCGCCTGCCACGAGCGACTTCCATGCAGACGGCCTAGTTCGCTTGGTGGTTGGCGCATCTCTCGAGGCGGATACGGTGGCCATGATAATTCTCTAATCTATGAAACGAGACCTCTATAAACACCACCACACAATCCGGCGCAACAGGAAGATGGCCAGGAATGCAGTCACCATGCCAACGATCCGCTTGGTCCACATGTAAACACCCGAGGTTTGCTGTAACGAGAGCCCTTCGATGAGTCGCGTGGTCCATACAAAGGTGGCAACGCTCTCATCCAGGACCCGTGTTCGTTGTGCATCCGTCATACTCGTACCCGCCTCATTGATCTGCCTGCGCAGACTGGTTCGCAGACTTTCGGGATCCTTCAGATTATAGAGTTCTGCCCCATTCCCATCCTCAGACTTCCTCATGAAGCCCAACGAGTGCATAATGGTGGATCGTACAACGACTCCCCCAGCAAACAATGCCAGATACATGACGTGACACCACGCAATCAATGCAAGCGGTTCTTCCTTGGCTATCGTGTGAATATGTCGAACCACTTCACGCTCTAGTTTACCCCTTGGCGACCTGACTATGGACTGGGAGGAAGGCCCTCCAAACCAAAATTGTAAGTCTTGCAAAATTGCTGCACTACGAGGTTTGTGAAAGAGTTTTGTGATTGCGTTTATTCGTCCGTCTGAAGCCTTGTCCAATTCGTCGTCTAAAGTCTTGTAGACCCAATAGAATGTTCGGAGGTACTCCCGATATACGGCATGATCGCACAGGGCAAATACGAGCTTGAGGTTGGGTATGGCATGCAGCTTATTGTGTACTCCTCGCGTTCTATTATTGATTTCATCCGTCAGTAAGCAGGCTGACTCCACAGGCTGAATCCCACGCCCAAATGCCTTTTCCAGTCTGTCGCGGCTCTGAGCTGCCATGTTTTCTAGACATGGGTATCCCGAGATTATTCGAGTCTCCGTATACAGCTCTCTGAGGCGTGTTCAGTGGGCAGATAAAGGGATCACCACGACAAACTCACGATAGGCAAACGAGGCGGATAAAAACGACAAGAGGACTGGAGCATATATCACTATTTAGGTATGATCCGTATGACCAAAAAGGTTTTTAGCCTGGCCTTAGGGGTTCATTGGAAATTGTCCGGCGACTAAGAGCCAGCTTTGGCAGAACAGAACAGTAGTATTCTCTTCTGTCTATATTGGATGATACCGGGCTTGTGATCTGGGCGACCACTCACTCTGTCAAACGTAATCTCGTAAGAATAATACATTATTGGTTTCATTAGGCAAATCCCGTAAAAAGTTCAAGAAATCCTTCATAACATACCAAACAACGCGTGTCTTGAATCCAAATTGCGCTCGTCATTTAAGTAAACACGCGTCCTTCACAATACTCGTTTGGTCGCTTTAGTCTTTGGGTTTAATATCCGGCACCGGTCCTACTGGGGTGATTGCCTTTGGATTGATGTTTGGGTGGGACTGGGGTTAGCAATCAAAGAATACACTCTCTACCTTTGTGTAGTGCTTTTTGATATGATCAAAGAATACGGTGTCTCGGATTGGCGGGAAGTCCCAGTACAGATGACGAAGCCACGTATGCAGATGGGGAAAGTCGTATCTGATCATGCCAATATTGCATTTAAAGTGCTGAACATACACTGGATCGAAACGAATGATGGTCGTGAAGAGGCGTATGTCTGCTTCGGTAAAAGCCGTCCCACAAAGGTATGGACCTTTGGAGTCCTTGAGTATGGATTCCAAGCGATCCAGCGACTTGAAGAGTGGAATGACGTTTGACTCGTACGCCTCCTGCGTCGTCGCAAAGCCAGACTTGTAGACTCCGTTGTTGACCGTGTCATATATCCACTTATTCATCTCGTCAATGTCACTTTCAAGATGTTTTGGAAGAAGGTCCAACTTTGCTTGTGCTTCGTCTACGAATTCATCAAACTCGTGGTAGAGCATGCGGATGATTTCACTGCTTTCATTGCTGACGATTGTTTCATTCTTCTTGTCCCAAAGCACAGGCACGGTGTATCTGCCACTGTAGTCGCTTTGTGCCTTGAAGTACAAGTCAGACAGGTGTTTGTAGCCATACAGCGGCTCGTCTGTTGCATTCTCTATGGAGGGATCAAAGGCCCATCCCTTGTCTCCCATATGCCAGGACACGACACTGAGCGGGAGCACTTCCTCCAGACCCTTCAGCGTGCGCACGATAGCCACGCGGTGCGCCCATGGGCAGGCGTGCGAGATGTACAAGTGATACCTGTCCCTCTCCGGCATGAAGACGGACCCCTGCTTCCGCGAAATCCAATCGCGAAAGACGGAATCGTGTCTGCGGAACTGGCCATCCTTGCTGGCCCATTGTGTGATCTTGCTCATTTCCCCCCTTTTCTCCTCACTTTTTCCCAATCTTGGTTGCGAGTCAAATACCCCAGATGCTTGTTCCCTAGTCCCTGGTTGGTGGTGATTAGGAAATACACGAGATGCGATTGCTGGCCATTGCGACTCTCTTCCTGCCTGGTGCATCCGCGCTCTACTTCTACCTGGAAGGGCCGCAGAAGAAGTGTTTCTTCGAGGAGCTGCCCAAGGACACGCTGGTGGTGGGCACGTACAGAGCAGAGGAATGGAACCCAGACACGACGTCCTACACCGACAACCCCAACACGGGCATCCAGATCACAGTGGAGGAGGTCTTTGACAATGACCATCGCGTCGTCAACCAGAAAGGCCACTCCAACGGTCGCTTCACCTTCACGGCGGCAGAGAGCGGCGAGCATCGACTGTGCTTGCAGACCAACGCAGGGGGCGGCTGGTTCACCAAGACCCACGTGAAGCTTCACCTCGATCTGGCGATTGGTGCTACAAGCAAGATAGAGCGAGCAGACAAGGGAAAGATGAACGATTTGGTGCAAAGAGTCAAGGATCTGGAGAACAGGCTGCTGGATATCAAGCGCGAACAGGTCTTTCAGCGGGAACGGGAGGCGGAGTTCCGCGATCAGAGCGAGAGCACCAATGCGCGCGTCGTCAGATGGACCATCGTGCAGCTCTTTGTTTTGGCTGTGACGTGCGCATGGCAGCTCACGCACCTACGCGGCTTCTTTCAAAAGCAAAAGATTGTGTAGACGTTGCGTTTCCGCTTTGCATTGAGTGCATACAAAGGCAGAAATGTGCTAGCTATGCAGCTATCCATATTATAGAAATGACAACGTCGATGCCTTTAACTTCGTCCTCATATTTATAGCTCCAGCTCCCATCACTCTCGTTGTCCCAGTGGGCACCAGTGGCCGCATACATGCCTCGCATGGCCGTGTCGGCAGACTTTCGGGGCCGCTCCAAGATGATGGAATGGACGACAAATTTGTAGTCTCCGCTTCGGTGGCAGAGGTCGTTGATGAGGCGATCGATGATGGACGTGCTCCACTCCGTCGTCTCTGCGTGCTTGTATGCATCTACATGCCCCAAAGTAGCCCGACAGGCCTCAGCACAGAATCCTTCCAGCTCCTCGTCCGAGATTGGCTGCATGATATGTCACGTGCCGCGAATGATTGCTCTGCCAAATTGGAGAGATAGGCAGATGCTACGAGCGCGAGGGGATTTGCGCAAACTTCGGAACCAGCGCCAGGAGCATCGTAGAACGTGACATACGGTTCTGGAGTCATGTGGGCCTTCTGGAAGCCTGTAAGGTGCATCAGTCTTGCCAGCGCTTCTATTTGTGCGAATGATGAATCTCTCAAGTCCTCGACGTCCTGAGACGCACGACGTATCCAAACCTGCCTGATGAAACTCTTCGTTGTGGCTGCAGTGCTGAATAGACCGCTGGGTATTGACTCGATCATGTTCAATGCCCGGGATGTTTGCTAAATGGTGAATGTTGGGCCGTGCGGCCGTGCTTGCGCCGGCAGACTTTCAATCGAAGTGTGTTATGAACTGAAAAGAATGACGCTCGTCGTAAGACTACTCTCATAGCCTCCGGAGGTGTATTCTCGTGGGAGAAACTCTCCGCTGGCTTGCTCTTTCTGATGGAGAGTGGGAAGAGCTGTGTCCGTTTTTGCTTTCATGCGAGTTACGATTACATACATGTTTGCGAGGAGAATAATAACGGTGCAATTCCCCTCCTATAATTCCACTTTCTTGTTTGTGGAGGATTTTTTTCTGGTTGTCGTCGTCGTCCTTAACCTCTTCGTTGTCGTCCTTCGCACAGGCGGAGCGGGAGCTGGCGACCTTACTTTGAAACTGTCTATAGTAGACTGTTCCCAAGTCTCCCGCGTCCGTTCTGTGCGCTGCGACATCGACATGGCGCCTTTGGCACTGCGTCTTGTCCGAAGAGTGGTCGAGTATTTTGCCCGAATGGTGGCCGTGGTGTAGACACTCGGGGCTGTGGACCTCGGGCGAATGATAATCCCGTCATGGATGACGGTAACCGTGTGATTGCGCTGAAAAACAAAATAGACCGCGGCCACGGCCAACAACGCAATCAAGATCCCAAAGAAAACAGCCACCAAGTACATCTTCCACCGAGTCACCATCCTCTGCGGCACAAGTCGTGGAAGTGGCGGAGAAAACGCAACAGCGGAAGGGACTTTTGCCATGAGCGCGTCAAAGGCCCATTCAACCTCCTGCCTTACCTCACGACGGCGGACGCGGAGACCCGCTCCTTTGGACGTCACGAGTTTATCTATAAGGTCATAGATGGCGTCGACATCATGCAAAACAACTGGATCAATGGAACCTTTTATTAGCTAATCGTTCTCGAGTGTACCCTTTCTGATGGCTTCCAGGATGTTTTGCAATTGCTGAGGCTGCCACCCACCAGTAAGCGGTGCAATTGTTGTGAGCATTGCCTTGGAGTTGTTAAAAAGAGAAGTTGCTACTGATCCATCTGGGCCTCAGTCAGTCTATAGGATTCTTGTTCTAATTTAGGGTTTCCTAGGAGACAGATTTTTTGGGCAATGATCGGCAGAAAGGAGGCTGCGCCAGGGTTGACGGGCATGCCAGTCTGGATTACAATCTTGAATCCAGACCACCAGCTTAAAAAAGAGGGTCAACCCTGTCCGTTTGAGTTTGGCCTGAACTACCTGCTAGGTTGGATGGATGATGACCAGCGAATAAAATTCGTTGACCACATCCCAACCAAAACCCTCTGCGTGACTATCCAATCCGTTTATGGCTGTTTGGAACGCAGCAATGTACGGCTGCAGCTTCAGCTTCAGTCGCCACGCGGGTGACAGTGACACCTTGTGGCATATCATGGAGTCAGCAATGAAATGCCCTCTACGATAGGAATACAAATGGGCAAGGTAGGGTTACATAGCCATATTCCATCCTCATTGTCCAAACAGACTTGCGCACAATCCAGGATTAATAGAGATAAGGGTGAAAAAGAAGAATACGAATAAAAAGACGAGACTTTGGATTCTTTGGTTCCGCTTGGCCGATATCCCAGCACAAAGTTGACACAAAATTGAAAGATTGAAAAAGTAGACAGGCTCAAGCTTGTTTCAGGTGCCTCCGTACGTACGTAAAAGATAACCCGACTAGGCGTGTATATGCCAGTCGTTGTAGCAAATCCAAGAATTAACCCAGTTGAAGCAGCCGAGACGTACTAAAGAGCTCAGCGATCGTGGTTATGCGGGAGCCATAAGGCCATAACCACGAACTGCTAATTCTTTAGCTTAAAATATATATATGAATATTATCACGTGATTATTGATGTGTGTCACAAAGCTGTCGTAGGTATACCGAAGGGTTATACGCAGAGTGCCGGTGAAGCGGAGCGAGCTGTGATGGTTGGGTGAGCTAGAGGGTGCTTGAGGATGGCAGAGGGTAGCTTGGGTGAGTCTCGGAGGAGACGTGGGACGGGCTACTATTATGGGTAGTAGGTTTGTAGTATTCTTCACCAGAGGAGAAGGTTCTCCTCTGGC
>JAABUO010000951.1_pt1 | contig 42608 bp, 38 predicted proteins | sample 5559291 | NCBI WGS metagenome assembly JAABUO01 (sample SAMN10711878, study PRJNA513372) | rock metagenome | isolation source: Antarctica rocks | place: Antarctica: Victoria Land, Finger Mt sud
ACTGACCTGTATGAAATGTTTAATTTCTACAATGACTTTGAATTTGGAACTCTTGAGGGTCGTAAAGCCACACGACAGCTTACTTTTAATCATAATTTATTCATCTTTCTTAACTTAGTTGAAAAGAGAGTCCTGATAACGACTTGGGAAGACTATCTTAAGCGCTCTGATTTTGTAAAGTAAGATGATTCATTTGCTGTCGACTTATCACAACACGTATACAAGCGATTGCTCGACTCCACCTTCATCTTTCCGTATTGCTTTGTTCGACCCCTTTTCTTGTTTCGACTCAATCCCATCAGCGAAGGTCAGTCCAGCTTGCCCAGCTCATCCGCAGCTTGATAATAAGGTTACCCAAGGGCCGTGGTATCGAATAAGGAGTAGTAACCATACGGCTTCAGGTCAAGCCCTTTAAGATCTGCAACAGAACAATGTGGAGGGAAGCGCAGATGCAAAGCCTATTTTAGTCGACTGCTAGCCTCAAATCATAGCGTCATAGAAGTGTAGAGTATAATTAGATATTTGGACTGAGCAAGTCGTATTTCACCATAGATTCAACATCTTCAATGGAAGCACTCAACAACTGTCGCACTTCCAGAGCCACCCATACTTTTAGCATAGAGGAGTCCGTCCGCTGGAGCATGCTCGTGCCACCTTGTGCACCAAGCTGACGCAGTATGGGTATCGCACTATGGTTAGACTTTTCGCCACATGAAACACACCTCTTGAAGAGATCCATGTCAGGATCAAGCTGGCGGCCGATGCCCTCTAAGAGTAGAATGCTAATGACGACATTGATAAAGTCACCTTCCATTCGCACATGATGCGACCGAACCATTGTCAAAACTTCGTGCAGAATGTCAGCTATTCGGACATTTCCCAATGCAAATGTTTGTGACTTTACAATCAGCACCAGATGCTGCATTTTTAAGGCAAATATTTCTCGGTCAATGACGGCACTCGGTTGCCGACATCGCTCTACCATAAGATGCCCAGCTTTATAGCCATCAAATTCTGCTATGGCTTTGAACAAATCAAGAAAATTTGCGCGATTCACATTGTTCAGTTCAGTGACAAGGCCAGTGTCTATAAATATGAGCTGCGGCACGAAGCCCTCTGTCTGTAGCGCACCCATTTCCTTAATCCAGTCTGTACTATTATGTATAAAAGGGCGTAAACGAGTTGTGACAGACTCTGTGGCGTCCTCGATCGACGCAGCATCATTCGTGTCGTTGTGACTCTTGAATCCGGGGAATTTGAAATCTGGGCTCTTTTTGAATCGCACGAGGATATTGCCAGGGTGCAAGTCTGCGTGGATGAAGTTATCAATAAGTAGCATGTGCTGAGCGTAAGTCAATAGTCAAGCAAAACTCACCAGAAACGCATCTAAGCCCATATCCGCGAGCTCCTTTCGATAAACGCCTGCCCCCTTCTCGAGGACGGCGCGAAGCGGAATCCCGTGAGCGAACTCCTCCACCAAAACCTTTCGGGTAGTGTACTCAGTATATGGAGCGGGGAAAGCGACCGATGATCGGTGCTCAAAACGTTCGCGGAAGGATTCAAGATTTTGTGCTTCAATCCTCAAATCGAGTTGAAGCTGCATCATTTCTCCAAATTTAGCTACCTCGTCCGGCAGACTAAGCCATTTCATGCTTGGAATGTAATTGAGAATGTTGGCAAATAAGGCCATGATTTTCAGATCCCTCTCGACAATATGTTCAACATGAGGATGTAGAACCTTGATTGCCACATAAGACGATGGAACCTCATTCGACCCTTCCTTCACGAAAGCACCAACCTTTCCACGTAAGGTATTCTGCACTTCCGTTGTGCTCTTCGTGCCTCGTAGCCGAGGAGGAAGTAAGTCACTCTTCAACTTTGCCTTGTATACCTGAGCAATTGCACCAACACCAAGAGGCGTCTCAATAAACTCTTCGAATATTGTGTTGAACTTCCTTCCGTCAAATGCACGTTCAACAATCCTTTTCGTCGCAGATAATGGGTGTTTATTGTTATTTGAATGCAATTTGGACATCATTGCACAGAGCTCGGTTGGGAATATATCTGTACGCGATGCAGCCCATTGCCCTAATTTTATAAAAGTCGGTCCTGCCCGCTCCAATGAGCGTATCATAAATCCATACCACCACAATTGTCCGCTACGCTCATTGTCACGAGATTGGTCCCGAGGTCCCATATAAATCACTGGAATAGATGCAAATACTGGTACATATATGATGAGTAGATGGGTGAAGCGAAAGGCGGTGGCGATAGGTTCGTAGATCCATTGGTCAAATGATCGCTTGATTGCATGGAGTATTTTCCGTAATAATGATGCATTCAACGGTAATTGCTGCTCTTCGACTGTCTCTTTCTCCGAGACTTCCAACAGCGACTCTTCAAAGGTCTTTGTGGGCTGGGCTCTTGCATCGAGAAGTAGGGGTTTCGATATGAGTGAGACAATGGCAATTGACGAGCAAGTGATCATTCGCCGCGCCAAAACATGTCTCCTCGAGCAATTTCGTCTCCCATTGTATAATATTGATCTTTGACAGGGCGTGCGATTCCGCAGGATATGTACGGGAGACCGTATTGACCTTGACCATGCCCTATTGCACGTGAACATTGATGACCCGCTTAACGATAAGCACTGACACGAGATAAACAAATCATCTATCTATGAAACATCTTTTTTCAACAAAGCTTGGGAAAGTAATTTACGACTCTTTTTGGACATCATCGACGACTCGAGGGCACTGCTTCAGACTGTAAACGTCCGTTTGTAGCAGGACGAGAAGAGGACGAGCTTTCCCTTCTCTGTGAACCCTCCACTTCTTTTGTCTCACTGACTCTCGCTGACAATTTTTGCCCTTCAATTAGCATGGAGGACCAGTAGCATACCATCTGCCATGACGCCATCTAATTCCTCGACAGCTCTGACAGCTGCTGATCGCTTCATGAAGACGAGCTCCGCAAACGTCCCATTGACATATACTGATTTGGTCTCCCCATACTGCGACACTACGTGCTGAATGTCGTCTGCCGTTGTGCCACTTGCTAAGTTTCCAAGCACGACCGTCGTTGGACCAGCAGCTCCCTTGATACTAAGCGAAGGTGCTCGCAATTCGTCTCTTGCCTGTTTGCGATCCGTGCGTTCCCCAATTCTAGAACCCGGTGAAGTAGACCGCGAATGTCTTGGTAGCAAGTCCCTGGACCTCGAATCTTTTGAATTTCTTGAATCTTTCGAGTTTCGCGAATTTCTATGATCTCTCGAATCTCCAAGGTGCCGGTCCCTCGAATGATCTCTCTGTCTCTCTTTACTATCAGGAGTCGCATGTAATGCAGTAAAAAGTCTGTTCTTGTCCATGCCGTTCCGGTCTACTCGTCGCGACCAATCCCGTCTCTCTCTGTCCGGCTCGGCAGTCTTTGCTACTCTTCTCATATGATCCAGGACATTTTCTCCAGATTTAATACCAGTCTGAGACCTTGACAATGGATGAGATTTCCTGGCCCCGAACAGATTATCCAGCCGATTGTGGTCCATGACTTTGTGTCCGCGCTTTGCTTGATGTTCGAATCCAACAACTATAACTATGAGATTCACCACGAACTTTGTTTACCGTACTTCTAATGAAATAATCCACGCGTTGCATCACCTGCCACCTCTCAAAGAATGGTCACTCTACTTAATCACAGCGACTGCGTGCGAGGCTAGTGCGGAGAGCTTCCGCTCGCTTTACAGCCGTTTCTACAAACGATGTATGTCTGAAAGCGAAGAAAGCATCGAACTGCTTCCTTACTCGCATTCACCGCTTCCTGAGGCAGACTGGGATCTGAAATCAGATCTGTCCGTAACGAATGAGTACATGAATAATTTTAAAACCAAGATGTATGATCCGTGCGAGGACGTGGAGATCCAATACACCGAGGACGATTCGTTCCTCATTGATCAAGACGACACTTCGGTTGATACTAACAAAATCTATAGCCGCTACTCTTCGTTCCGGACCAATAGTAGTCCCTATACCAATGCCCTCGATGCGACGGCACCCAACTCGACATCGCCACGTCAGACATTAATCCGCGCGACATCTCGAAGCAACATGAAAGAAAACTCCCTCGGAATCAAACGCTGGAACACGATTCGTCAACAGCAGGAAGCAAGATTTGCAATCTTACGTACAGTTCGAGCGAGAGCTTACCATCGTCTTAACGACAATGATTCCATGGATAGTAGCATGTCTATTGACGAGCCTCCGGTGGAGATTCAAGATACACATGAAAATGCTTCATGGACTACTTTGCTGTTAGGGGCTGAGAAAACAAATCAAGAATTGCAGAAATACTTGGCGCCGCGAGACGTCAACAAGGTGACAGCGTGCAGGGTTCCGTCGGCAAAGAAATCCTTTCACGAGGATGGGCAGGAGAATGAATCAGAGGAGTCCTTGTGGTATGGAGACCATAACAACTATTATTCGCCTTTAGTAGATTAGTCCGCATCATAATATGTACGAGTAGAATAATATGATTTGGAGAAATGAATCTTATGGTACAATGTATGGCCAAATGTATAACTTGAATGCATTCTTTGTGTAAGCGCTTCCCTGCGATCATGCAAATGCTATTTCAATCACTTTTCTATAAACGGCCCCACAGCCAAGACTTGCTAAGTTGAGTGGGTGCCACTCAAGTCGCTGCCTGGTAATTGACCACTTCAAAGGTATCCGGATAGCTGTAGCCACGGCCTCTAGCATTTATCTCGGATACTCAGTTTGATGCACCAAGCACATGTTGATGCAATAGATTAAATTTCTCACTCATCGTCTGATGTATCATAAATGTCTTTAGGTGGCTCTTCTTTCTCAGACTCTGCATTCGATACAGTGCGAGGTAGAAGGTTCAATTTCGGACGCCCGTCCTGGCCGCCGACATCTTTGTCCTCCTGTGCTGCTGGACTTTCACCGCCAAGTAGGTCGAAGATATTCGAGGAAGAATTCGTAGGTTGTGGGGACGGAGCTCTGGAGGAGGCGTTTGAGTCGGATTTAGAGAGAGCATTTGGCGCGACATTTTTCTTGTCCCCGCTTTGACTTTGCAACGAGGAGAAGTTTCGCGAGGGGCCAAAGGATGCACCACCACTTGTAGCTCTAAATTGCCCAAGTCGGCTGATGTCTCCAGCGGTCTTGTTCTGGCTTGCTTGACGTGAGTTCACATCCTGCCATCCGCCGTGGCTTGCATTTCCGCTCCCACTACCTCCAGCCATTCCAACGCCACCAAAAGATTGGTTGCGAGCATCGCCACGTCCAAATTGCGCCCGAGGACCATGGCCACCACCATGTGCGCCGCCATGCGAGCCACCATGCCCACGTTGTGACCTTGCAGCTGCTTCTTCTGCTTTCTGCTTGGCGGCTTCCTGATGAATCTCTTGGATAGTACGAGGGCCTTTCAGTCCAACATCGCCAGTCCATCCACGCTTGCGCCTATCAATGACATCGAGAATCATGAACTTGATCCGACTGGTGAGCTTATCCGTGTTGAGCATTTTTTGCATGCGAACAATATAGGCATCCATAATCTTCTTTCCTCGATCCTTGTCAAGCTCCTCACCAACAGTCGTCATCAGCTTGCACAATGACTCCACCTCTTCCTCTCCAGGATCATCGACAACAGCCAGCAGTTTTTGTATACATTGGTGCATAATCCTCTCTGTGAGCATCTGCAATCGGTAGAGTTCACCAATAAAACTGACCAAACCGAGACCACGACGTTTAGCAGCTGTTGCAAGGTAGTATTCTTCGGACAAAAGGGCGGCCTCTTTGCTTTGTTCTTCGCCTTCCGAGGTTGCACCTTCAGGCAACGGCGGCACATTTCCCTTCCACCCACGCTCAAATTCTTCTTGGCATCGATTGAGTAGGTACTTTCGGAATAATTGCCCAGCTGACACAGGAACTCCTTCCTTGTCGACGATGCTTTCGTCTCGGATTTCAGGATCTATGTTTTCGAGCATCTTGCGGCAGAAGCGCGCATACATGTTTGACCAAACAGACTCGTCTGTAGCCTTTTCGAACGTCAGCTGAATGACTTGCCGCAGTGTTCTTCCGTCTTTTTCACTTTTACTCTGCGAAGCAATTTCAAGTATTTGATCAGATATCCTGTCAAACTTCTCCAATGTCATCTTATTTAGGGCAGCTTTGACTTTTCGTTGTACGACGTCTGGCGGAAGAACAACATCCTCCGTGCCACCGATACCAGCCGCCCCAGGACCAGGCGCAGCAGCTCGCCGAGGTTGCCATCTGTTTGTCGATGGGACAAGTGGAGCTGGTGCATCAATTGCCGATGCTGATGAGCTTGGAGGAACCATATCCTCATGCGGCTTATCCCGTCGACTTCCACGCTGTGAACGAGAACCCATTTTGGGAGATGGAGGTATACCTCGGGGAGCAGATGTTGTGGAACTCGTGCGACTCATCGGCCCATTACGGACCGAGCCGGATGGATTGGGCCCGGTTTGATGGATTTGCTGGGTACTGACTTCAAAACGCTGTTGCGAAGTGGTTCCACTAGTCTTGCCTCCCATACCGAAGGTGCCCATTCCAAGACCAAGTCCACCGAATGGATTCGATTGTGCGGATGATGTAAGGGAAGTTCGAGATCCAGCACTAGACTGCGCTCTACCCATACCAGCACGCTTGTCGTCAGAATCTCCAAGAACCTCTTTCATTCTCTTTTCCCAATCAACAGCTGGCTTTTCAGTAAAAACATCCTGAAACTGGAGCAGGAATTGCTGATCATATTTGAATTTGCCAGCGGACGAATTGACGTTTAGAGTACTGTCGGGTGGAGTAATAGAGTCTGGATAATCAACAACACGCAAGTCCTGGATAAAAGTCGAAGATCGAAGAGCATTTAAGGTAGACGACGGCTGTTCCGGCAGTTCATCTTCCTTTGCTTCCAAAAGAGGTAAATCAAGGGGTGTTTTGATCGTCCTGTCGACACGTAGAGGTGGTCCCATCAACGAGGTATCTCTCGGACTTACTCCAACGATATCCTTGTCGCCGGCATCAAGCCTGGCTTCGCTTAAGTCATCTCCAAGTGCACTATCTGGAGTTTGGGGCTCTGTTGGTGCTTCAGGCGTTTGAGCTCCTAATTTCTCCTCTAAATCTTCCAACTTTGCACGCTCTTCAGCGAGTTTGATTTCCGCGGGGCTTTTCAATTCATCAGCTGTTGTCTCTATCGAAACCTCTTGCTCGTTGTGCTCTTGTTGCGGCTCGGTGAGATTCTCAGAAGTAGCATTCTTGGCCTCAATTTCAAATGCAGCTTCACGCTCGACTTTCTCGCGCTCTTCCCGCTCAGCTGCTTCACTTGTCACTTTCTCTCGCTCTTCTCGCTCTTCTCGCGCAGCTGCTTCACTTGTCACTTTCTCTCGCTCTTCTCGCTCTTCTCGCGCAGCTGCTTCACTTGTCGCTTTCTCTCGCTCTTCTCGCTCTTCTCGCGCAGCTGCTTCACTTGTCACTTTCTCTCGCTCTTCTCGCTCAATTACTTCACGTTTCTGCAGTTCTTCGCGTTCACGCTCAGCCAATAGATCTTTTTCGCGCTCCTCATGCTCCTCACGTTGCTTCTGCTCTACTTTCTCGCGCTCTTCTGTTTCTCGTGCCTCCTTCTCACGAACTCTGCGCCCAGCGGCCTCCTCACGTTCACGTTCTTCCGTCTCAGTAGCTTCGCGCTTGCCAGTCTCAGCTCTTCGTTCCTCTTCCAGCTTCGCTAGAACAGCTTTCCGTGCAGCTTCCGCACGCTCGTGCTTCTCCGAGTCCGTTAAGACGGGTCTCGGATGAGAGGAACTCACACTCGGTGCACGGGAAGGTGACGAATCGCGTAGAGGAGCTGGAGAGGGTGCCTTCACAATTGCCTTGCCATCAGTACCAGAAGTGATTGATGGAGTTGGAGTAACGCGCTGCACGGAAACTTCTGTCTTGGTGTCTGGATTTATAATCTTTATTGCGGAAGACTTCTTTTCTTTTGACACAACAGAGGGTGCGGGCGAGCTAGCATTCGGGCGTTGCTCCGAAAAACTACTTGCTGATCGGTGCATTTGCGCGTTCTGAAAGGTAGGAGATTGGAAAGACTGATTAACGGGCTGGTGAAAGCCCATGGGGGAGGTGAGGTTTTGAGGACGAGGTGATGGAGGTGCCATGTTGAAGTTTTGTGACATGCCTGCTTGCATACCATATGAATTTGCTCCAAAATATTGATGTGAATCATATGGAGAAAAGACCATCGGATTTTGCCATCCAGGAGAAGGTGAGCCAGGTTGCCCGGTGAGGCTCGCATGTGCCATTTGTGGAGTGACGCCTGGTGATATGCTTGGGACTCTTGAGGACGGCCGTCCCCCCATGCTATTTTGTGACGGCGCTGATGAGTACTGCTGTTGTGGATTGTACGGGAGAGCCACATTGTTGCGTGGCACATTTGGTTGCCGAAACCCTGAGCCTGGGTTGTTTCCCATATACGCGTGCTGCATGGGATACGGCATTTGCGAGGGAGGCATGGGTTGTCGGCGAGATGTGGACGAGTGTGGCGACTGCGAGCTGCGAGAATCTGCTCGGTAATGTCCAACTGGACTACCCATAGGCGCACCGCTAAGGGACGACGACATACTAGGTGGTCGATGGTGACCAATTTGAGGGGGAGGAGGCGTTCCCGTACTATCCTTGTCTTCGTGTATTGACCCAAAGGTCATATTTGTCGGCCGGTTGATTTGAGGTGGAAGTCCACCACTCGAGCTAATCGTAGGTCCCGGGACTATGGAAGGGAGAGAATCTGAGAAATGTGGATAATTTGGCGCAGACGGAGGGTTTGAGGGGTTGGCATTGGAATTGAGTTGTCCAAAAACAATACTCCCCCCATTCTGCTGTGGCGGGGGGAGATCAGTGCGCGATGGCATCTGCACCGAACCAGCTTTCCACGTCGAAAGATTCGAGGCAGTCGATGCTGAGCTCCCCTTCCGGGAATGGCTTGTTGATCCATTAGCATTCGGTGGCGTCATAAGGGCCTCTGTGCCACCATTTCCAGCCGTCGCTTGTCCAGGAACCGCATCGCTCCCTATGGCTGATTGCTCAGCATTCGCCCCTGGGACGTCAGCCTGGTTGTTCTGTGTCGGAGATTGCTGGTTTGCCTTCTTGGCAGCCTGCGCGAACGACAGGGGGGCTGCTTGCGCAGGAGGTTGATTTGATGTAGTACTGCTGCTACTCATGTACGTAGCGATCCTTCTAGTCCTGCAGTCTCAGACAGTCAGCCGATGTGTGCTGGGAGTCTGAGTGCAGAAATAGAGAGCGTGCTTGTCTTCTTTCGGCTTTGTCGCCCGTCTTCCAAGGGGGCGGCGGTGAAGGAGATTGAAAGAAGGACCTGTGACAAAAAAAAGGGATCAATTCCAGGACAAATTCAAAAAGACCTGGAAGCCGACGCGGGGCGGTTTTGCAGCTTCTCTAGAGGAGAGAGTCCTTCCTTACTGCCTGCTGCTATTCGCTCTTCTCACGATGCCCTCTCTTTGGTGGAGAGGTGGACGGGAGGAGGGGGAGGTAGGAGGAGGAGGACGAGAAGGGATTATTTTGGGAGGGGAAATTTTATTGGTTTTGTCCGTCACGTAAAGTGCCTGAAACCGCTATGGACTGGGCCCTTCACCAGTCAGTCAGTGCAACCACCCAATGAGCGTCTCCTTCTCTGAGCCAGCAGGAGCGAGGGAACGGAGAGGAAGCGATGGGGCAGGAGGAGGGGGAGTGGGAGGGGGAGTGAATGCGGAGAAGAGGAACAGCCTGGCCCGCCAGCGTAGCTCGTCCCCACCTCCCCCCGGAGCCTACCAGAAGCGGGTGGCATTTGACACATTCACCAACAAAGACGCTGCTGATTTCAGCTTCACTCTCCAAACCAAGCACCGCGACTTCACGTATGGACGACGCACTCGCACCTTTCTATGCGGGACCGATCAAAACGAATACTCGAGTGTCGCTTTGGAGTGGCTGCTGGAGGAGCTCGTCGATGACAACGATATCGTCGTGTGCCTGCGCGTTGTTGAGCCCGGTACGCGTCTCGTCTCGGATATCTCGATACTGGAGATGGTGTACCGCGAGGAGGCAGAGAAGCTACTCGAGACCATCAAAGGCAAGAATACCAAAGACCGCGCCATCTCTCTGATCCTCGAGTTCAGTGTGGGCAAAATTGAACATGAGATCCAGCGGATGACGCACATGTACGAGCCGATCATCTTGGTCGTTGGCACCAAAGGCCGCTCACTCAACGGATTACAGGGACTGATGCCCGGGTCGATATCCAAGTACTGTCTGCAGTACTCGCCCGTCCCCGTGATTGTTGTGAGGCCGGAGAGTAAGCGGCTCAAGCGCAAGCGGCAACGGCAGGCAGATCCATTACGGGTGGGATATATCGACATTCTGGAGGAGCATGAGCTGGGGGACTAGGTTAGGAAAAGTAGATGGATGTAAGGAGTACAGGGGTTGTTAGAATTTTGGAGGCCTCTTTGCAACAAACGCGGCCATTCCCTCCTTCTGATCTGCCGTCGCGAAAAGCGAGTGGAAGAGTCGACGCTCAAAGAGCACGCCTTGCGATAGCGACGTCTCGTAAGCTGCATTCACTGCCTCCTTGGCAGCTTTGACGCTGAGCATGCCATACGACGCAATCATAGCCGCTGCGTCCAGCGTCTCCGGGAGCAACTTCTCCTTGGGAAAGACGCGCGCGACCAGCCCCGCTTGCAAAGCCTCCTCTGCGGACATGTTTCTTCCCGTCAGGATGAGGTCCATGGCTTTAGCCTTGCCAATGGCACGTGTAAGCCTTTGCGTGCCCCCCGAGCCTGGAATCACACCGAGTTTGATTTCTGGCTGCCCAAACACAGCACCCTCCGCCGCGTAAATGATGTCTGCCATCATGGCCAGCTCGCATCCTCCGCCAAGCGCATACCCATGCACAGCTGCCAAGACCGGTTTTGAGAGCGACGTGATGGCCGTCCAGCTCTTCAAAAAGTCTTTTCCAAACGCCTGGTCAAACGAGGTTGCCTGCATTTCTTTGATATCTGCTCCCGCAGCAAATGCCCGCTCACTTCCTGTCAGGACGACGGAGCGGATCCTATCATCCTTGTCACACTCTTCAAAGGCAGCATTGAGCTCAGCGAATAGCTCCGAGGAGAGAGCATTCAGCGCCTTCGGACGGTCCAGTGTGATGAGACGTACCCCTTGTTTGGGGTCGCTGGTACGAATGTGCATGCGGCGCGCATTCTGCGTCCATCTGAGCCCTTTCCTCCATGTCTTGGTGTGGAGCATGATGAAGAAGATGCTACAGAAATGCAAGGCACGGAGTCTGGCAAGGAGTGCAGGCTGTGTACACAATTTATCTCTATGTACCTAGATTCATCTTTTGCCTTGACCACGTAGCCCGTTCGCTTCGCTTGTTGCTTGCTTTTTCCTCCCTTACCCACGATGGAGGAACCGATCACCTTCAAGAGCCAGACGACACTCCTGACACGCCACTACCAGTCTCTGCTCGACCGCAGCACCCCCTTCACGCTCTACCGATGGATCGGGTTTGTCGTCCTGCTGCTCATTTTCATGGCGCGCATCGTGGTTGCACAGGGATGGTACATTGTCTGCTACTCGCTGGGCATCTACCTGCTCAACCTCTTCCTCGCCTTCCTGCAACCCAAGTTTGACCCGAGCTATGAGGCAGCTATGGCCGAGCAGGATTCGGAGCTCGGTGAAGCAGGAGAACCGACGCTCCCCACGTCGACCAGAAAGGACGAGGAATTTCGGCCCTTTATTCGCCGCCTGCCAGAGTTCAAGTTCTGGTATTCTGCGACGCGCGCTACGACCATCGGCTTCTTGTGTACCTGGTTTGCTGTCTTTGACGTGCCTGTCTTCTGGCCGGTCCTCTTGGTCTACTTTTGTATCTTGTTTGCAATAACGATGCGGAAGCAGATTCAGCATATGATCAAGTACAAATATATTCCTTTCGACTTGCCCTGGCGGAAGCGCCAGTTCAATAGATGACTCGACTATACATACACAAAAGCCTGTCCAAAACCATGTACCTTAATCCTGATATCTAGAAATTCGCCCTTGAAGTTTCCATTGCCCGTCCTTGGACATGCTTGCCGTCCATGATTACCATGACGCTGGTGTAGTGGGAGTGTTATAGCGGAGAGTGTTCAGCTAAAGAGGGGAGAAGCATTGTCGACCCGGGGCGGTCACGGACTGCTAGGAGGGCTCGTCGGTGAGGTCTGACCTTCTTGCTCATGGACGCGGTCCATCAGCCGATCGTAGAAGTTGGCCGTAGGGATCATCTTTCTCAGGTCTCCTCTGCCATGCGTCAACTTGTATCGTGTGTAGCTAATGAGATGCGGGAGTCTTGAACCGACCTCTTCGTCCAATGATGAATCACTCCAAGTGCTTTCCAAGCTGTCTCTGCGTGTGTGTGTCAATGGCTCCATGATGGCAAGGGGGAAGGATTTGATTGGGTTGGAGGAGGGGAGGGACTCTATATATAAGCGCTAGTCTGGGCACGGAGTTTTATGCCGGAGCGGTTGCGGCGGCCGACCCATGACGACTCAGCATGAGCATCTAGATGTGTTGGGTATTGATGCCTGATTGGGAAGGGGGGCAGTGAGGAAACGGGTGATTCGGATGGTCTGTGTAATCCGTGATGAGCACGTTTGTCCGGAAGCGGGTCCGTCCACCAACCAGAGCCAAGCAATGGCCAAGCCAAGAGATATATGCAAGTATGTCAATAATGAAGAGCCCACTGAGCCTTTCTTTGCGCCTATGTTTTTTTGTTACATTTTGTTTTTCTCGCAGTATGGCTGCGTTCGGCATATTCCTCCGTCCATCGGACGGTTTCCATGTTCCGAGAGCTTCGACGCTTCCTTCGGCCACGCACGTAGTCCGAGCATCCGATCATGCCCCGGGCATTCTCCTCCCGATGTACTTTACGAATACGGCAAACACGCGATACCAGTTAGTACAAAAGGTCGGAGAAGAAGTCACTGCCGGCATTAGTCCGCCGTGTCCATGGCTTGTGATGGCCATATTTGTAGCACCGTGTCAGCGCTTCCGCCATAACCTGAGCTAGCCAGTCGAGAGAGAACATGTGGTCTATACAATGCTCCCTGAAACCAGGGTGACGAATGATTACTTGATTACTCGACAAGGGATGGCTATAGTATCCTGCCCCATGTCCGCACATGTAGCATGTGCATCCCCATCCTACGCACCAGCCAAATCATACTGTCAGTGGCAGTCGGAACATTGACTGCCCTGGCCGTCTATCACTTTCGACAAGCCGGCTATCCCGTGCGCGGTGCCATTGGGTTCCTCTTGTTCACAGCAATCTACGGCTTCCTTGCCATCTGCGCCACCTTCCTGCTCCCCTTCCTCATTCATGTTGGAAAACTAAAGAACCGCTATGCACTTCTTGGCATGGACTTACTCGGCATGCTTTTGTTCTTTGGTGGGTCTTGTGCCGGGGCAGAGCAGCTGCGGTGGTGTCCATGGAGCCTGCACGGAGTCAACGACACGCAACTCACTCAGATCGCACCAAAGGAGAGAGATATGGTCATTCTCGGATGTAGGCTCTTTCGCCCGGCTGTTGTGGCTGCTGGCGTAGCGTGGATTGCATGGTCCATTGCACTGATTTACTCTGCACGCGAACTAAACAGGGTGCGGACGCATTCACCGACTCGATGGATGAAGGAGCACAAGGGTTCGCATCGCCACCTCAAGCTTGCCCAGACTCAAACAACCCCGAGACCGATGCCAACGCCATCACCTATCGATATTCCTATTCCGACTGCATGCTGAGGCATGTCAACGTACATAAACATCTAACTGAATATATTCTGATGCGTTTGAGTGCATCATGCGAGCATCAATTGCCATACGCAGATCCTCCTCTTCCATCATGACCACCATGTCATTCTCCTCGTCACGTACAAAATATCTCAGTCCAGTGGCGAGTAGAATCCCCATTTTGTCCGTGATCAGACGGCTCAGATCATCAAATGCAATGTCCAAAGGAACCACCAACACCCGCACGTCGCCCTGATATCGAGCTTTGACTTTTAATTTCCGCTCTGCAGAGCTTCTTACACTTCCCATACTCGTTCGGACAGGTGATCCGTGGTTATAAAGGGGATAGAACGAGAAGTCCTCATCCTGCAGTGGAGCATTCGAGTAGTGTGTAGTGCTTACTCTCGGAGACAAAGGCTTCACTCCTGGTGGATAGGGTCTCATCCTCGGTGAAAGAGGTTTTACTTTCGGCGAGAAGGGCCTCAGAATCGGCGAAAGAGGAAATCTCGGTGAGGGGGACCTGTGGCCGGTGCTAGAGTAAGGAGACCCAATTGGCGAACTCTGGGAATTTGCTTCTGACGGAGACATGTTTGCAGTAATTTGAATCGGAGGAAGCGACCTGACAAGATGTGTTGCTGCATATGACTTGCCGACACTCTCATCGACAGACTGGCGCGACTTCGAGTCCTGGATGTCTAGGCGGTCGAGCCCGGGAAAGCCGACTTCATTCTCGCTTCCTCCAGCAGCAACTACCTGGGAAGTTCCAAGATAATTTTTGGGCATGAGGTTTTGCGTTTTCTGCTTACTCGGGCGAAAGACACTGCGCACAGGGACTTCAAAAAGGGTAGTGGGGTACACGTCGCCACCTTCCCCTCCTTCACACATTGCTGTGACGTCGTGCAGTAAGGTGTCGATGACATTGTGTCTCTTTTGCTGCTTCTCCTTGGACGCAAACTGCAGGTCCTCGAGACCTCCAGTTGTGTTGCCGAGATGGAGCGACGAGATTCCTCGATTGCACAATACCTCGCACGCATACAGGCAGAACTCGAGCCCAAGCTGACTGTAGTCGACGACCGCATTCCCGCGAAGGTAGAGCAGCGTGCTGTTAAACTTGAGTAGAGCCGCTTCGTAGTTGATGAGCTTGAACTCGCAGATGCCTGACCAAAAGTACGCCAAGGTGAGGAAAGGGTCAAGCTCGAGAGAGACATCGAATAGCCTCGCTGCATGCTCAAACTCACCGAGCTCCACGTAGCATGCAGCAGCATTGAAGTGCATCTTGCTCGTCATTGGGCGAATAGCCTCAAACATGTGCAAGGCCTCTCGATACTCGCCATGGTCGAAGGACTCTATGGCCTGACTCCAAGCCTCCAGCTCGTCTCTGAAGCCCATCGTGCTCTTGTGTCTGGCCCCCTACTTCTCCTGGCCATTTTGTCTTCGGGGGGTTGGCCTACATCACATCATCACCCATGTCTCTGACGCAGGGAAATCTACGCCTTGCCAATTCACGAGTCTGGAACCTCATCGACATCAAGACCTGCGGGAGGCCTCTCGGCAGAGTCGCTTCCTCCATTGCAGTTAAGCTGATGGGAAAACACAAGCCGGTCTACGATCCAGCCAGTGACCCTGGGGACTACGTTGTGGCCATCAATTGCGCAGATATCGCAGTGACGGGAAGGAAACTCGACCAAAAGATCTATCGGCATCATACTATGCGTCCCGGACGGCTGCAAGAGATCTCGATGCGCAATCTGATGGCAAAGAAGGGAGGTGGTGAGATTCTTCGCAAAGCAGTTACTGGCATGCTGCCAAAGAACAAACTGCGAGATCGGATGATGGAAAGACTGAAAGTCTTTGAGGGAGAGGGACATCCGTACAAGAAAAACATTGCCCGCTACCTCGAAGTGAGCGAGGACGGCTCGTCAAATCGGCCGACCGTAGGGTGATTATCGCGGTGGCTGCACCAAGAAAAAGGAAGGATTCTTCTTCTCATTATTGATCAATCATAGAAAGGCAAGTGACAAAATCAAGTCGGTGTCGAAGAATTAGCCAATCAGATGGGAATTACCCTGGAGGTCGAAAGGTTGGATTCGCCAGTGGCAGTACACACAACAAAGTATAAAAGGAAGGCCGTCCTATCTTTCCTCCCCTGATTCCCATTATCTGCAGCGACACAACCATTACGACGAGTCAATAAAGAAACATTTAGCACCGGGAAGCGACGGGAGTGCGAGCAGCCCAAAATCCTATGGACGTGTTACCTTTACTACCAAGGCCGACAGAGGCAAGGTTGGGCCCCTTCGGCCCACCTTTTCCACGCAGATACAACTCATAAATGGACGCTTCGTCCGCCCACGTTGAACCCATTTGCCAAGGCTCCTTGTATTGGCTATACACGAACGCGCAGTATTCTTGGAATTGATACTCGACGGTATTTAGATGATATGCAATCCAATGAAGCGATTTCGTTCTCTAGTCTAGTTTTTTGTACTAGAAGACCATCTATTTCGGACTCAATGTAGTCCTTTCTTCCTCGCCGATACCGTTCTATCGACGAGATACACTGGAAGGGTGCATCCTGTAAGAGCTGTGCAATTGGACTCAAATTTGATGCGCTGTTTGGAACGTGTGAAGTGAGAGGCTGAATGTATGGTTATAGCCTCCGCAGACGAGGGGGCGGAAATTAAATTACAGGAGCACGTCCATGAAGTCTGCCGATGTCTCAAATTGCCGAAAGCAAGCCTCAAAATCCATAATGCTCTTAACCTCTCCCGCATACACTTTCTTCAGCCAAAACTGATGAAAAGCGGGAAACGTCCGCCCATGGAGGCGTAGAAGGAACAAGGGTAAATTGGCTTCTTTGCGCACCATTTGGAACATTGCACGTGGTGGTATTGATCCATGTACGTCGGCGGCACTGAATCTCCGAATAAGTAGCATAGACACATGGATGCTTGCTAGACCACAGCTATACCACGGAACCAATTCTGCTTGACCAGCCGTCGAATCTGATCCAGATTCTCGAACGATCGTATGCATATCGTGGGGTTGCAAGGTTGAGAATGCTACGAAGTGATCCAGACCGATCGTCCCGGTCGCTCGAAAGTCTCCATAAGGGTCCTTGTGTTGAAAGCCCATCAGCACGAAGTCCCGTTCTTTGCTAGAGCCCATAACGGCATCGTATGCCCGTTCGAGCTCTTTCTTTTTGTGTGCTGATGGAATCGGCTCGAGTCGCGTATGATTTACGTCTTGGATGGCATGTTGAAAACGGTGTATTTCCCCAAGAAGTACGATAAGCCGTCTGCGCAAAACCCGTGCGGCATGACTAGTAATTGCTTTGGCTCGCAATACGTTCTCTGCTGTCACCTCAGGGCCGGAGCTGGCCAGTTTGGTCTGTTTACTAAGGACTAGCTCGACGTAGAGATACCAGCTGGCATTCGGATCCTCCAGCCGGCAGATATGCTCCACCATGTGTCTGCCCGTCCACCACCGCACGACGCGTTTGCACGCCTTCCATACGCGAATGTGTGTTGCACTCTGTTGTCTGGCCCACAGAAAGTCGTATATTGCTGGGAGCGCATGGCTCATCCAGTGAAATTGTGGGAATAATAATATATATTTGGTGCCTGATCGTGCACGAGAGTGGCAGAGCACAAATGACTACGTCGGCATGAGGCGCCTGTCTAGTGCTCGAGGGTTTTGACTGCTCGCTGCGAATGTGACCCGTCTCGGGAAATAATCATTGCTCCCTTCTGATGAGTAGGGTAGGGTCTTGGTGGTCGGTACCAACCTTATCTATCGTATTTTATGCTTTAAAGTTCCGAGATTTCCGAGGTCTCACTCAGCAAGGAATTCTCTGAAGAAGATTGCGGCCATTGCCGAACGGGTAATGAAGTTTTATAAATGGGTCTGTTCTCTAAGTTACTGTTGTTATCAACATGCAACCAAATATCTACGGCTATGTTCCCTCCCTCGCGGCGGCTGCCGCAGCGTCAGCTCTCTTTGCTATTGTCACCACCATTCACGTGGTGTACGTGTTTCGTTATCGGATTTGGTACTTTCTTCCAATAATCATCGGAGGTATGCTTGAAGTCGGTGGCTTTGCTGCCCGAATCATTTCACGCAACGAACCGGGAGCTCTTGGACCATACGCTGTCCAGGATCTCTTTCTCCTCCTACCTCCCATCTTGTATACTTTTCTTTGGCGCATTTGTTGTGGTAACAATGGTTGCCGACCATCGATTGAGGGCTTCGAAATTTAGCAGCAATTCATCTGGCAGGTTTTCCTGGCGAGCTCTCTTATACAGTCTTTATGTCGCTTCCTTGTTAATTCTCATACGGTCAATTTTTCGTATTATTGAATTTCAGGAAGGCTACCGGGGATTCGTCGACATACATGAATTTTTTTTCTATGTCTTTGACACTCTCCTCATGTTTGCAGTCATGGCAATTTTTGCGGTGTTCCACCCTGGCCTTATACTAGTTGGTCCCTATGTTGCGCAAGCACAACCTAATTCTACATAATTGCATAATTATTGAATTGATATGAGCCAACTTATATAACTCATGTCTTGTCCAATCCATAATTCACCCAATTGCTAGATAGAACGCATGACAGTTTTACTTTCCAAACTTCACTTCTTGGTAGATTTGACGAGCACTTTTGTCATCATATTCACTTAGGCCCCTTGATGAGGCAGTATACTGTGATGTGGTGATGCGACGGAATTGAATAGCCTGATAATGCAAAGTTTGAAGTTCACGGGAGATTAACAACAACTGGTTGCCATTTAGAGGGAATTATTGCATGTACCAACGACAAATGCTTGTTGCCTGTACTTTGTACCAACGCCGATGCCTCAAAAAATGTCAGAGCTTTGAAATAGCCTGCAAGTATTGCTAGCGCGCAGGGGTCCCTGTCGCTCATGAGGCTGATCATCTCTGGACAAAGTCTCAACGGCCAGAAAAGAAGATATCGAAAACTTTCTCGTGCGTCTCGAGTCAAAACCTGCTCAATAAATCTGGCTAAGGTATTAATCGCAAGCTGATATATATCTTGATTTGTCTGCTGAAGTTCAAATCCTTTTTCCAACCTTGACAAGTAAGTCTCTCCAGAGGGCAAGTTGTTCAAATCAATGCCTTCATTTTCAGAAAAATGCTCCCAAGGCTTGAAGCGAAAAAAAATCTCCCGTAGACCCTGCAACATCGGCAACCATCCCTGCTGCAGGCCTCCAAATTCAGGATCTATGTCAATTGTAAATGTATAGACGGCTATAATCATCCCTGCAGCCGCCAAAACGATCGCATTTCGGTGGTCTAGCCCTCGGGCAAGCTCAGCACGCTGTCAATTCAGCGCCTTAGTGAAGTATTGCCTTGCTGCATCTCGGTAACGTGAAGAGGGAGTCAAGCGGTTGAGATGAGCGGCCGCCAAGGCAAACATGGCGTGCAAGAGGAAGGGGTTCGAAAAGGCCAGGTTTGCAAACATATGCTTATAGACCTTGGCCAACTCTGGTGGACTCATAATCCATTCGATGGTGTCGCCCCATTGATTCATAAGCTCTAGCTCCAGGATGCAACTGTAGCCATACGAGCGTGTTTCCTCGTTAAGTGCTATCAACTCATACTGATGTTTCTGGGACTGGATGACATCTTTTCTTCGTTCAAACATGCACTGAAGGCCAGACCTTTGGCAGTTCGTGCATGGCATTTCTTCGTTACATTTGATCTTTCGCGCTTGCAGCTTACGCAACCAAATTTCGAATAAGTACACCGTGACATGGCGCTATGCGTTTAGTATTTCTGGTAGTACTTGGGGGACGCTTGCTACAAGTGTGGTTGTCTGGCACTCAACGGATCACAATCGGGAGGGACACTGGGGTGATCGAGAACGAAGAACAGGAACTAAACCGTGGGTGCCCCGATAAGCGGGGCTGCTCCTTCTACACAGCCCACTAGGCGGTCCTAGGAAGTCCTGTTCACTCCCCTTGCAGCCCTATTTCCATTCGGAAGGGACTCCTGATCGCTTCCCGGTACGCTTCCCATCCGCAACGAGCAGTCAGAACCCTTGTGCCCTAACCAGGCGCCTCATGCCGGCGTAGTCATCTGGTGCTGTGCCCGTTTCGTTGCACGCCCTTCCAAGGTATGTCCCAGGGTTCCTGAATCATCCGACCGAGCAAAGAACGCTGGCGTTTCGGCGCGTGACTCACCGATTCCTCCCAACTCTTCGTGCATCTGTGGTCTTCAAGGTGAGGAGCTTCTCGACACTACACACCATGGCCGCTGCTGAACCCGCAACGATCCATGAGAAACTGCAGTCCTTGGGTATACATGATAAACTACAGCACTTCTCAACAAGCAATTTTGCAACCAACCCGGTAGACATATTTCGATCGTACATTGCCTCCAATCTCTCTTCCATAGTTGGAGTCGACCCTGCATCCATATACACAGGCCTTGAGTGGACCACCAAGACGACCAATGGCGACCTCATTCTAGCCACACCAAAGCTCAGATTAAAGTCCAACCCACAGGAACTAGCACAAAAAGTAGCCACTGTATTCCCAAAGGGCCAATTCATACAAGACGTCAAGGCTGTTGGAATTTTCGTGCAGTTCTTCTTCTCGTCCACGCTGCTGTCGAAAATGGTCGTTCCTTCAATTTTGAGCGCAAAAGACAAGTATGGGACGAATGAAATTGGACAAGGTCAGTCTGTCTTGGTCGAGTTCAGTAGCCCAAACATTGCCAAGCCATTCCACATGGGTCATCTTCGAAGTACCATCATTGGCTCCTTCCTTTCCAATCTCCACGAAGCCTGCGGCTGGAAGGTGGTGAGAATGAACTACCTAGGCGACTGGGGACGCCAATTTGGTCTTCTGGCAGTCGGATATCGAATGTATGGAAGTGAAGAGGAATTAAAGAAAGCCCCGGAAGCCCACCTGTATGACGTCTATGTGAAAATCAACAAAGCATTAGTGGAAGACGAGTCTCTTTTGGAGGAAGCGAGAGATTACTTTCGAAAGATGGAAGAGGGAGATCCGGAAGCCGTAGCAATATGGAAGCGGTTTCGAGATTCGAGTATTGAGAAAGCAAAAACTGTCTATCGGCGATTAAACATCGAATTTGACATCTACTCTGGCGAATCACAGGTTCCACTAGCCACGATAGAAAACGTCATGAAGACTCTGGAAGAGCGAAAATTGTTGATGCATGACGAGGGAGCCATCCTCGTGGACCTCACACCCTATAGCAAGAAACTTGGGAAGTCCATGGTAAGGAAGAAGGACGGGACTTCCTTATATTTGACGCGTGATATCGGCGCTGCAATGGAGCGATACAAGACATATGGATTCGACAAAATGTTGTACGTTGTGGCTTCTCAGCAAGATCTGCATCTTGCGCAGCTCTTCAAGATCCTGGAGTTATGCGGAAGCGAAGAACTGGCAAAGAAATGTTTTCATATCACATTCGGCCTCGTCAAAGGTATGAGCACGAGAAAAGGAACTGCTGTATTCCTTGAAGATATTCTAGATCAGACAAAGGACAGTATGCATGAGGTCATGAAGCGAAATGCAGGAAAGTATGAACAGGTGGAGGACCCAGATAGGACTGCCGACCTTTTGGGAGTAGCTGCCGTCATTGTTCAAGATATGTCTGCAAAGCGAGTGAATAACTACGATTTCTCGTGGGATCGCATGCTCTCCTTTGAAGGTGATACCGGCCCATATCTGCAGTATGCGTACTCACGATTATGCTCGATAGAGCGAAAGGCGAACATTCCCTATCAAAGGCTCCTCGACGCAGATATGTCTGTTATTATCGAGCCTGTCGGCATCGACCTCATGCGAGTCATGGCAACGTACCCAGATGTCGTCATGAATGCATTGAAGACTCAAGAGCCGTCTAACATTGTGACATTCCTGTTCAAGATGACACACGTGGTGAGTAGCTGTTACGAAGTGCTGTGGGTTGCCGGCCAGGATGAACGGATTGCAATCCCTAGACTCGCACTATATGTATCTGCAAGGCATGTCTTGGGCAACGGTATGCGGATGCTTGGGCTCACTCCGGTTGAAAGGTACACATTTTTTTGACGCAAAGGCTAACATTCAGAATGTAAGATGGTCTCGAAAGAGCACGCACGCTACCTGTATTTACAAAATCTATAATAGACAATCCCGTAATCCCTCATGCAGATCAATTTGCAAGCTCAACTCCTTGATGCGCTCCAATTGCGGATTTAAAACCTCCGAGTGGAGCTGTGTTGCCAAACGAAACAGACGAAATAGGTTCAGGTAGACTTCACTATCTCGAGTGAAGCCAAGTGGTCCGTCGTATCCTTGCTGTTGCAACCATAGAAATGATGTTTCCAACGCATTGTGTACATTGCTGACGAGGACAGTGGTGGACGCCGCAGTTAAAGTGGAGAGATGCGATAGAAACTGATCATACACCCGTGTTTCGTCTCTCCAAAGATTTTGTTTCTCCACTTCAAAAAGAACGTTGCTAGTTGACTGAGTGCACTGAAACATCGTAGAAAGATGATATTTGAATACAAGCAGTCTGTCAACCATAACTCGCTGCAATTCCTCTGAAAATCCAAGTTTATTACATAACATGTCAAGAAGAATCCAAGAACAAGCGATGGGCTCCATAATCCATTCTTCATTTAGCAAAGTTGCCAGTAGTTTAGCAGCACCACAGCGTAATTCTTCAGCTTCATCGCTTAGCAAGTCAAATATGACCAAAAAGATTGTTATCAGCTGCTCCTGGCAAATTTTTCGCCCTAATAGCAGGCCAATGAAGTCGTTGAAAGAGAATTGGCCAATCAACCCTACCATGCCATGTAGCACAGTCACTCTAGATGACACGGGGCTGGAGTCATGGACGCGTGCTCGTACTTGCAGAAGCCAACTCGATATGAGAGGGCCACATTCAATTTGTCCACCGGTGAGTAGATGTCTCAAAACAGGACCCATTAGGGATAATGCAGACTCTCTTACTGATAGTGCCCCCGATTTGCTCATTTCAGACTCCAAGAATTTTGCATATGATCCCAAATCTTGGATAGCGGGGATTCTGCATTTATCAAAATACTGATAGAGGATCCCAAATGAAGCATGCTGCATCGGCGGCCATTTTCTAGTATTCTGAGAAGTAGACAATTTCAATGGGTTTCCATTCAAATAATCATTCTCAGTACTTTTGACCAAAAAGTGTACCAAATCCGCTGGTATACCGCTTTGCAATGGATGGTCGATTAAGAAGCTGTGAAAGTGGACGATTGCTTCTGTTTGCGACTGGATAGTCAAAGTAGTCATAAGGGGCATCCACTCGATGTCGCTTACTTCAGCATCCACCAAATATTTTAGAATGCTAGTAAGCAGGAGAATGCTATGGTGCCCCATTTTTTCCATGTTGGGGAGGTTTCCTTGCTTTACGAACGATGAAAGAGAGTGACGGGGAGTGAAATTGGTACTAGCAATCTTCAACATTTGTTTCACTCTTAAAAAGAGGCGGAGATAAATTTCCCGTGTTATTGGGCAACGATTATAAGTCCAGTTGCCGTCAAAGCTGTCATCGAGAGATTTTGCAACTGCTTCGAGACCTGCAACCTGCTGTGGAATACTCGTACTGAACGTGGAATTATAAAGAGATTCCACTGCCAATAGACATCCATGCATGTGATTTTGTGAGACCTTGTGAATTTTGATAAATTCCACCATCTCCTTGGTTGAGTCTGCAGAAGGTACCAAACATGGGATACTACTGGCCGCCATTTCTCTCATCTTCCATATTGGACTAGAGAGCTGGGTATACAAGAAGTCACGAATTGTCAATGTCACCACGGGCAATGGGCCGCTTATTGGGGTAGGAACATCAAGCCGTGCAAGCAGTGATAGCAAGGGGAACATGACATTCTCCGTAGTCAGTTGCATTGAAACCGGAGCTGGTCCTTGCTCCGCCAAAGAGAACTCTCGTTGGAATACAGTTTCCAGAGCAGGATACCGATCGAGTATGCTTTGTAGAGTCCACATTTTGCTATTTCGATTGATCATTTGATTGCGTGACCGATACGTGCCCAATATTTTATTCATTACAGTCGTAAACAATTGTAAAGCTGCATTCTTCACAGACCAGACAGTTGACGAGAATGAAATTATGGATACGTTGATAACATCGTCGAGCCAATCGGCAGATTTTGAACCCGACAGTCTCGCTTCACTCAGTATTGCTTTTATGCAATTGATTGCATGTACTTTCGGCAATTCCAATCCAAAACTTTTCTTTGATTCTACGACTTTAGCGCATGCCACAAGCCTGCTCATAACTTTTTGAAATTCAGGTGCCAGTGGATCCTTTTCGGTCGATAGGATCGCTACAACAAGAAACGGTAAGCCTCCGCTCCGTCTAGTAATGGTCCGTGATTGGGAAATCAGCTTATAGAGACAGGTATCCAACCACTTGCTCGGGAGACCTTGAATCTCTTCCTTTGATGAAGTAAAGCACAATAAGCTAAGAGCACTAAAATGGGGGAAAACGGCCGATAAAGCTCCACGGTGCCTCGATTCCATCAACCAGGTTTGCAGCATTTGACTTATAATAGATATCTCTTGGACGTTCCAATTAAAAGCCGCTTCATTTTGCATTACCTTTGAGAACATAGTTCCCCAAAATTCACTCAACTGGCTCATAGCACGCCATGAATAACTCAGAATAGATTGAGCAGAAGGCGGCAATTCTTCTGTAAAATTCTCGCTTTCAAATTGGAGATCCACATCAGAATATTGCATTCCCTCCGGTGCATCGCTACATAGCACCTCTTTCGTTAACTCCCATATATCTTGGCTGATAGAGATTAAAGAAGTCGTCAAGTCAATCAACTCCCGTGCACTTGTCGAGTTTTGCGACAGGCCGCTCGGGACATCAAAGTAATAGACCATCAACTTCAGAGTAATGAGATAGCCATGCAGTGGAGTTTGTTTTATGGCCTTTGAACGCTGAAATCGGCCTCGCGCAACAGCGTGTTTTAATTCTCTCTGGATTTTGCTCAGTGGACTTTCACTCGAGAGATCACGCACTCTCATATAAGCTACCATCTCAATGACTCTTGCACCACCATCCGCTTCCTTTTGACGCCCGCTCAACAAGATATGGTAGGCTCGATCTTCCACTATGTCTAGGGTACAGGCTTGGTTCTTTCTCCTTCCAGGTGTGCTCGATTCAATCAGGGACATGAAGACATCAGGCGGGCATTTTCGCAAGCACTCAGTAGCCCAAGACCTTATGTCGTTGTATCCGTTCAGCAGTGCTTCAACAAGACTTTGCACCAACCTGGTGGTCCAAATATCGACGTGAAAAGGGAACTGGACTTGATCACCTTCTGAATTTACGATAGTACGCTGATCCATATTAGTCATAAGCAGGAGTCGAAGTATTCGAAAAGACATGTTGTACTGTTGGTATACTGCAGTCGGTGAGAATTTGGCTGTAACATAATGGACGAGAAACTCGCAAAAGTTCTTGTACTCACCGAGTTGACTCTCTAATTGGGTGACTTCGCCCAACTCCTCGGACTGCCCCTGTCTTTTCTGTATTTCTTTGTTTATATTATAAGTGGATGATCGTAATCTTTCTATACCAGCTAGGAAAGAGCCGATCAAAAGGTTTCGCTGCTCTGCAGATGTCTCACAGGTTATTGCGTCCATAGAACGTTTTAGTGCCGCAAGAGATTGCATAGGTATTGCTCTTTGGATTTGACGATGCCGTAGAAGAAGAGAAACAGCATCAGTTCGAACGGCCTCAGACGCATGCTGGCAAATATCCTCAAGAAAGGAAGGTCGTAGTGCAAACGAGGACCATGTGTCTTCGTCTAGGTCGACAAAGCAACCTATCTCTTTCCCAACAGTGAGGCAACCTACAACAGCGTGAACATGAAATGGTTTCTGTCTAGAAACGTACTGCATGAATTCGACGAAGCCTTCCGGAGAAAGCTTGAAGATTGCTGGAGCGATGTATTGCAGGGCATTAAATCGATGATGCTGGCTTGGGTGTGACACTGCCTTGTACAATGCATTCCTCCATAGATCAACCCATTGTTCAATATCATGAATCTCGTGAAGGTAACCACGCAGCACACTGGAAACACTTCGGGCCAGAGTAGCCGATAGTGATCGGCTGTCTATACACTCAATGGCGTCAGTAACATAGTCGTTGAAATGCTTTAAGATCAGTGAGACCCCATACCGATTGACTGCAATTTCAATAATTTTATGGACTATGCGGAGTGAGAAATTCATTCTGCTGACGTGACTTAGGAAATTGTCGGCCCGACTGCCTTGATACATGACATCCTGGAAATTCAACGATTTCTTAATAAGCTCGATGAGAAGATCTTGGTGGGTGTTGTCAGAACCATCCCATCGATCACATATTACTCCTTCAAGTTGCTCCCAGTAATAATTAGATATTTGGATGGTCAAACAGTCCGGGTACTTTTTGACATACCGGGTCAAGCGATGTAGACACAAGGTCAATGTATCATACGCTAATAGCCTTTTTTGTTGATTTCCTTCAGTACTTATTACACATCTGACTGTCTCCTGCAGAGGCGCATTTAGTTTTTGAAAGAAATCATTGTCATTCGCACTTACGTGAAGTAGCTTGTCTTTCAATTCTTTCAACTGTGTAAATGATATACATCCATCTTGCATTCCAGCCTCTACTCAGATAATCATGGGCTCATACTTAATTTCACTGCAAAACTCGCTGGTGGCTGATGAATTGTATCGAATTTAAAGACCGCGAGAAGAAGGCTTTACCAAGTCAAGACGAAAAGGCAAGAGACGCCTGATTACGATACAGACTCTTATATAATCTTCACATCTTTTTTTTCTCCCCTACTTGTCTTATCCTCTTAGGATTCATCCAGCACGCGTGCAATTAACTGGAATATCTTTAAACCTTTCCAATGTGATTTCAGCTCGCGTTGAGATTCTTCTTAGGGTATACCAGTAAATAAGAACCTGCATGATGACATCGCCAGCATGAGCCCTAAGCCTCTGTTCGAATGGATATTAAAGTCCAAGCTGATCCTATTGTTTTCCGTTTGCCAATCTGCAAGAAGGTCGATAAATTCAGCGCTTCATGGATTTGCACTTTTGCTAGCTTTCCGGATAAAGTCAATAACCTATACCGAACTAGATGCGCCTTGCTTTCCTACTCCGGGTACCCCCATACTTTAACCGTGTAGCATCCGTGAGCCTCCTGACAAATCCACGAACTGGCCTACCTTCGACTCCAGTCAACGCTTTTATGAGAGCATCCCTCGCCATTCCAAATCCACGGAAGACAATCTCGAGTTCGGCTAGCATTAGTCTCTTCGCAGGGTCCACAAGAGTGCTACGCCGAGCTATTTCTTGAAACATATGACTGGCTGCCCGAAAGCCTGCTTCATATCCACCTCTCTGTCCTTTCTTAAACCCAACAGATCCACCAGTGGCACGAAGAATGCATTCTTGCTTTGGTGACATCAACGTCAGTATGACATTATTGCGTGAACACCGTGCATGAAGTGTATGTTGAGACGGGGTCGTAGATCTCCCAGGAGAAAAACTCGAGCTTAGATAGGATTGCTCCCCGTATTGGGGCTTAAAAGGAGCAGCTTTCTTTGTTATTTCGTTGGGACGGTTGGCATATATATCTCTCACCATTGCCATTAAATCCGATGGGACTGACGGAGCTGGCTTTGTAGGAGATGTTTTTGACTTGTCGTAGATTGGACCGCTTGCAAAACCTCTCTTTAATTTGTGACATTTAAGGCGCTTCAGTAGCAGTTGCATGCTCGGTCGAGTTCGTTTCTCGTCGTGAATTGAGTCACGTGCAAGATTGTTACAGCTGAAGTCGGGTGCGTGCTGACAAGACTCTGAGCAAAGGTAGAGTGCATGGCAAGGCATTCGAGTAGGAACACCGCTGCGGCAACTTTCACTTATCATGAGCGGTCACTGCTCAAGTACGGTACGAAGCGTCAACGAGTAGGAAAAGAAAGCTTTCGTAACCCAGATGACTGTAACCTATGCCTCGAACGCGCCAGACAGCCAATATGTTGCCCAAACGGCCATCTGTTCTGCAAAGAATGTATCATGGCCAACCTCCTTGCCCAAAAACAAGACATTTTGCGAATGAAGAAGCAACACAATGCGCGTGAACAAAAGGAGCTACGAGTCAAGGAAGGGCAGAATTTAAACATTCAAGAAGAGTCTGTTGCACAGTTTGAGAAGATGCAATCTGGACAGCACGACACCATGAAAAGCAAAGAGCTGTTCAAGAAGAGGAAGCTCGAGAACGGAGTGGGAAATGACAAAGCAGATGTCCAGATCGCTAATTCTTATTGGATACCAGCATATACTCCAGAGACAAACAACGCTGCCCCAGAGGTGACCAAGTTGAACCCAATCTGCCCAGCTTCAGATGAAGACGCAATTCACATTTTAAAATTGAAAGCGCTTATTGACGTGTCTTTCTTTGATGACATAGATGGCGACTCTTCTGGTGGGCGGAAAGCTTGCCCGTGCTGTAGTCGAAGTATCACTGTTGGTGTGAAAATATATCGTAAGCTTCTATTTTGGATTTTGGCTCATGGAAGTGTTAAAACCATGTGGCCATGTAATGTGTAAGACATGTGTCGATAAATTCGTGCGTGAAAGCAATCAATGCTACGTATGTAACCATGATGTATCCCCCAGCAACGAGAACCAGGGGCTTATATTGATGAACTCAGACAACGCATCGGGAGGCTCTGGCATTGTCATGGTAGAGAAAAAAGAGCCAGCATTTCAGTGAGGCGTGCTGGCGTGCACTTCACTCACTCATACTGGGTTGTGACCGTGTCCGCTTTCTTCTTGTGGCTTTGGACCACGGCATGAAACCCCAGGCATGGACCCATGCATTGAAAACAGGAGATTTCGTACTAGGGGATCGCCCAGAATTGAAGTCAAGAAAGCGTGGAGTTAAGGGCGAGTGCTCCGCCGATCTTTCCCAACTCCTCACCGTCTCAGGGAGTGGCTGCCATTGCCTCTGCGTGTCACTTGTTAATTCGTACAGACGGGAGATTGCTCTTCGATACGAGAACTCCTCGTCTTTTCCAGTAAAGACAGAATCCTCAATGGCTTTTGCGTTAAGAGGTGATACTTTTTCCTCTGGTGATGATTTGGCGTAAGGTGTCACGTTAGGACGAAAAGGTGAAGTTAATTCCAAGTCTATCTCAGACAACATTTCCTGCTCAAGTGAAGGCGTACTTTGCCATGCATTAATCCCGTCAGCTGAAAAGAAAAGCTCACTCAAAGGGGCATCTGCTTGGATAATTAGTCGACAGCGACATTCATACAGGGCATCGATGAGCGAAATAAAGCGTCGTGCAATATCTTTGCGCCCGGCCTCAAGCCTCGGCACTCCTTCGAGATAGATTGTGGAATACTTCGAAGCAATTGACGAAAAGTCTGCTGGGCCCAAATCTGTTTTGCACAATTCATCAAAATGGCATAATGCAGTTGTCCCAAACGCACTTTGAATGGCCATATTTCGCCCATAGACATGAACATTGGTAAATGAAGCTGAGGCGGTGGCCTTTGCACGATGATCAGAAAATTTCTTACCATCTCCTCCCGGGACAAAAAAATTCGAGGGTGACTCTCTTTCTAATCGTCTCCAGTCAACATTGCTCCTCATATCGTGGCTAACGCAGCGAGCCTGTAAGATTTCCAAGAATTTCCCGAAATCTTCCCTTCGATAATCTGTTGTGTACAATTCTTGAGGCAGTCGATTCGTGGAGAGAGCCAGTACACCTCCAAATTGGAAATAGTATTGTATCACAGATTTCACGATCCTAGCGGCTGCTCTATCCGGCATTTGGAATTCATCCAAAAAGAGGATGTTGGACTCTTCCACAAGGTCAGAAGCAACTCTCAACAAACAGTACTCCCGCTGCAATGAATTGTCTACGGATGAAGCGGACTGCAGTGTCAGTTGATTGATGCGCCGATAAATGTCCAGCATGAATGTTGAATAATGATCGCGCCTTTTAGACGATGTTGGAAGCGACATAGCCAGGATATCCAACAACATGGATTTGCCTGTACCTACATCACCGTAGAGGATGATGCCTTGACGGCTATCAAGTTTCATCAATTCTTCTTCGTCAGACATTCTCTTTATCAAAGCAAGGCTTTCTCGCTCTGGTGAATACCAAGCTGCCTTTCTCCAGATTTCGTTCCCCCCATCTGCAAAACTAGCCTTTGACACGTCTTGTAGCCTTCGTTGCAGACTTGATACAGGTCTGTAGTCTTTAATTCGGTGATATAATTTCTCAATCTCAAGCATCGCGCGCCATTGAGCTTCGTCAGGTTTGATACTTTCATTCGCCAATCTTTGCTGATAAAGCACGAGAGGATCTGTGACTTGCAATCCAAGAGAAATACCCCCTGTTGAATTCCATCTGCGAATTACTTGGCTGCGAGCTCGTATCTTGATCAACATCCCTCAAACCAAGTGGTGATGATGACATGGACGGAATTTGGGGTTGTGGGGAAGGAGATCTCGACAAACACACCAATGTCGCGAAATCAACCTGCGTCGCAGGGCAATATAAAAACGAAGTTCCCGGTCGCTCGGATAAAGAAAATAATGCAGGCCGATGAAGATGTTGGCAAGGTTGCGCAGGTCACGCCAATAGTCGTCTCCCGTGCCCTGGAGCTCTTCATGGCGTCACTCATCAGGGACTGCTGTGACGAAGCGAGAGCAAGAAATGCGAAGCGAGTGGTTGGCATACATCTCAAACAAGCAGTGGCTGCGAAACCTCAGTATGACTTTTTGGAAGACAAAGTAAGTGGTATCCTGGATCCCTTGACGAAACCCGATGGTGCAGAAAATGCTTCATAGAGGGAAGCGAAGAAAATGTGGGATCTCGCATGAGCGAAAGTCTTACTACACCGTGTATTGTACATATGGAGCTTGTACTCCAACACAATAAATTAATTTCCTTCGCCGTCACAGCTGTCTAATAACCACCTTTAATCCTTGCCGGGTCCATGGATGACATCTAGCCTGTGCAACAGTCATCCTTTTATCTTTCTTACAGAGCAAACCTTCAGTAATCTCCTTCCCTCCTGTCAGCTCATGGTTACCACCGATATTTTCTAGACGTGCCCAACGCCAATCGCAACGCACTATTCGATGAATCGTCCTTGAACGGAAATTTTTGGCTGTCATCCCCACCGGAGCATCAAATGGCAGCCGCCTTTCCAGCAAAGCGTACAGCAGAACACCCAAAGCCCATGCGTCGGTTTGTCTACCATCGTACTTCTCTCCCATCAACAACTCCGGTGCTGCATAATCTTCACTTCCACATCGTGTAGTAAGAAGCGGCGATTGTGGGTCAAAAAGACGCGACAGCCCAAGATCAGCTAGCGTAGTGAGTGGTAAAGGGTATAGTTCTGGTCGACCAATTTTTTGTATATTATCCCTACCAATGTTCAGCAGAACATTCTCCAATTTGACATCGCGGTGAACAATATTGTGTTCGTGAAGGTACAACAAAGAATCGCATAGCTCAGCAAATATACGTTGAATGATAGCAGGCCGTATGTCGATGGAGGCATATCTGGAGAAGTCAAACAAGTCTCCACCAGCACAATAATTCAATACCAATATTGTACCAAAGTCATCATTACTAAACGCCAAAAGTTGCACAATACTCGGATGCGAAATTTTTTGCAAGATGTCGACTTCGCGACGTAAGCTTCTTTCAATTCGATTCCTCGAGATGCCTCCTACGGCAGTGAGCTCAATGACTTTGAGCGCCACTGGTTGTTCTCGGTTTCCTAATCCTTGTTGCAATGCTGCTGCAAGAAACACAGCGCTGAAAGTTCCACTACCGATGTTTCTGATAATTTTCACAGAAATTAAATGGCCAGTCAAAGTTTGAATCTGAATTTCCCTACCGTGGTTGTTGTTTTTTAGGCTAGCATTGAATTGACTTACACTTGTTGGCCTGGTGTGGTTGACTTCGCGCCTGATTGCGGGTTTGTCTTCATCTGTGCCCATCTCACAGTCAGAGTCATCTGTGGGCCGACTTGACTGTGGCAGATCCTGGCTAATTCGTGATGCGCCATATACTTGCCCGGGTTCCGAAAAGAATTCACTCACACTCCGCTGATAAGGAGCCGTTCGCAACCGTGAACTGAAAATAATTCTACCAATATGCCTTCTTTCTTGGTCGCTGTCCCAATCGCTAGTACGTCCTCCGAAAGCCGTCAGTGGTGACGGGAAAGGATTGAGCTCGTGCACAATAGGCGAAGGCGAGTCACTGCGCCCACTGGAAGATAAGGGAGTCGAGCTAGGGCGATAGAAGAGTCCTCCTTCGAATGCGTTTGTGTCAACTCTCAATTTCGGAGCAATATATGACGGGAAAGGATGTCGAACTCCTGTATCGTTCTCCGTTGGTCTTGCCCACTTACCAGCTTCCGGGATCTGCCCCGTTCTCGTTACATCGGTCATTCAGCCTGGCCGCTCGACGACTGGCTCGTCCTGTGAGCCACTCATGAACACCCGAATTCAGTCGTGGGGGCTGGCTTGTGTGGAATGTCGGCCCAGCCTCTCCACTTTTGAGATTTAATCTCCGACGATGACAGGCAAAACGGAAAGTACGATTTGCTCCAAACAACAATCTGCTGGAAAGTATTCTATTTCGTAATCTATCATCTACTCATCTCTATCTAGTCATCTTGATCATCTAAAGTGTGTTTCGTCGCCATGGGATCGACAGCCTCTCAAGGTCATCTTCGTGGCCATGAACCATGACATGGAAATGTTCCACATCCCGTACACTCTGAAGCTCTGTGGGATTCTTGAACCACAGCAGCTCGCCTCTAGCAATACCCTTGAATCTGTCGCATACCCAGGCTTCCATTTTATCTTTCGTGTCGCCCACGACATGGCCGCCAGCGCTGACTGGAATACGCGCTCTTGTCCATACAACAATATGGTGAATGCTAGGTTGGAGAGCATATGGATAGTCGTTTGGCAGGATTTTGATATCGTCTAGGCGAAACCAATGTCAGTTTATACTCATAAAGTTTGGAAAAGGTCTCACCCACATTCTGAACCGAATAGCTCTGGGTTTAGAGGAACCAGACTGTCCCATTGCAGACGCTCCTTTATAATATAAGCCTGCACAGAGCCATACTTCCGCGTAGTGCTTTCTTTGAATTTTATATAGACCTCCAAATCCGACGGAGTCCGGGTCAGATCCCCCAATTGGTAGCTTTCCACGACTTGACAGAGTTCCGGCCAGGACAGTGGATCCCATTTTTTGGGCATTGAGTCTCCCAAGCTATGCCAAGCAACTCTGTGCCCCAATCAACTAAGCTAAGTGCATTGATTTGGCGGAAGAAATCTGATTTTGTGGGCAAAAAAAATCCTGCCGTCGAGACAAACTACTACCAGATCGACCAATGAGCGATCTGCTTGGCACCCCGCTCCATGGCATAGTCATCCCTTCTGCTCTTATTTTGGTTGGTGCTGTCATCACAGTACCGGCATATACTCACTATGCTGTTCTGCTGGCTGTCATGCTGTCGGCCTTCAAGATATGGAGGGGAAGAACGCGAAGAGTGCTCAACCCCGACCAGTATCAAGACTTTGAGCTATCGGAGAAGGTAGTGGTATCCCACAACGTCGCCATCTATCGATTCAAGCTGCCTAATTCAACCGACATACTGGGACTTCCAATTGGGCAACATATTACTGTAGCTGCTAATATCAACGGCCGCGACATCACCAGGTCCTATACCCCAATCTCTTCAGACGAGGATAAAGGATACTTTGACTTGATGATAAAGTCGTATCCGACTGGAAACATTTCAAAGTACTTTGGAACCCTGAGGATTGGGGAGACTGTGAAAATAAAAGGACCCAAAGGACAAATGGTTTATCAGCCGAATCTAGTCCGGCATTTTGGCATGATTGCAGGGGGTACTGGAATTACTCCCATGCTTCAGATTGTTCGTGCAATTCTCCGGAACCCGGGAGATAAGACAGAAATTTCTCTACTTTTTGCGAATGTGAACGAAGAGGACATACTACTACGTACTGACCTTGATGACTTGATGAGTGAACATGCGAACTTCAAGGTGCACTATGTTCTGAATAATCCACCAGAGAAGTGGGAAGGCGGAGTTGGTTTTGTGACTGCCGAGATGATCAAGGAGAAGTGTGCATCCCCTGCCGCAGATATGAAAATGCTCATATGCGGTCCACCCCCAATGGTTAGTGCTATCAAAAAGGCTGCCGTAAGTCTCGGCTACGACGCACCAAGGCCTGTTTCAAAAATGCAAGATATGGTGTTTTCTTTCTAATTCATGGTTATAGAAATAAATATGTGTTAATAGGCACCGGTCGTGAAGCGTGCTTTCGACTTCATGTGCAGACTGCCGAGACCAGGTCACAAGGTCACACACCCTGTACCTAGGTCTGGGCAAGCCAAGACCCCTCTACCCAAACCCATGTCAGGATACTGAAACCCCTCTGACAATCAATTAGGGAATACCACCATCATTTTCATTTTATTTTATTTTATGGAAGCGATGCAAGTCTCGGATCTCGGGATATGCTCCTTCCGAATCGGGATAACTTTTTTTGGGAAAACCTTAAATTGCACAAAGAACCATGCCGTATTCCGCGGCTAATGTCAATGGCTGAGAGAACAAAGAGAAAATGGATGTACAACCTAGGCTATTTTGGCCGACAAATTCGCATCCTTCCCACTCCCTCGACTCATCCTGCTCTACGCCAAGGTCATGCTCAATCGAGACAAGAGTCTGGTAGCTGCAGACTGTGATATCTGTGATGAGTCTTTAAGCGCAACACTAGATGGGGAGGGTTTCGCTTACTTGATGTGTGGGCATGTGGCTCATGGGGAATGTTTGATCGAACATGTTCGCTCGTACTCAACTTGCTCGGTATGCTCCCATCCTATCCGAATAGACTCGACAAGGGGACGTTTTGGGTATGCTCAGGAGCTGAAAAGAGCTGTTGCAGAGGCTTTCAGCCAAAAGCCAGTTCTTTGGCCAGATATGTCCAAAAATGAAACTCTATATGGACAACAAGATGTACCCTTGGATGAAGCGCATTCCGCTCAAAGAGGCTCGCTGCAGCTGACTCTCACGCCTGAATTTCCGGTTCAGTCTTTCAGTCGCTCGACACAGCTCATAACAGTCCTTGTGAGGGTTCAAGCTTCCCCCAATCGTCCCAATAAGTTGCATGGAGTACAATTGTCTTCTTCACTTCTGTCGCCGCTGGCGTCGCCACCATCGAAGTTTTTTTGGCCAACATCTCCAAGGTCGTTTAGTGCTTCTATCTCCAGTCAAGCCACCATTAAAAGCGCAAGCCAACAGCATGAATATAATACTGTAGCCGCTTTGCTGAAAGATCAGATGTTGGAATGGCACGGCCTTGATCCCGATAGGCTGGGCAATTTGCGCGCCTGGGATACCATTCACGTTGGAGCTCGAAATGAGCGCCTCACCCAAGATCTTGTTGTTTATTTATTTGAGACTACGATGATTTGCGTCAAAGATCGTGTATTTCGCTCGAAACACTATGCTGTTGCGCACAAGAAAGTCCTAATGGGAAATATTCATATGAAGAGACATCTTAAGCACGTGGAACAGCATGGACTCACGCTGACACTCAATCTCTCCGTGCCAGACCTGCCTCGCATATATCTTCGCTTCGACACAGCGGGCAAAGCAGACAAGTGGAAAGCACTATTTCGCAAATCCGAGCCCCCGACCCTACCGCCGACTTACCTATCGTCGTACGTTTCACCAACACCATCAGCAGTACATCGAAGATCCCGCTCATTGTCGTCTTCAACGAATGATTCTTTCGAAGGAAAAAACTTGATTTCACTTCATTTGGTTATCATATACGCAATAGAGGACTCCACCAACCATTACAAACTTGAAATACTTCGAGACGCAGTCACCTTCCTGCTAGCGCGCATGCAAAGTCAAGACCGCCTAACTCTAATCCCGGCAGATAAGTCAGAACCATCAGCATTGGTGTTAGGGCCTTCGTGGTCGGGATGGTCACGCGCAATTGCAGAATTAGGCTTCATTTCAAAGACAGATTTATCGAGTGCGGTCATGATAGCAGATGGGATAGTGAACAAGTCGACGCCTTCTATTCGCAACAGTGCAGTTTTTCTTATCAGCGATCTCAAGTCTTCTGGGAATGACACGTCCTTAAGGTCATCGGTACCAACTTATACTTTTGGACTGGGCATTTCGCATGAGATGCAGACGCTGCAAGAGCTAAGCAGGTCAAGTGGTGGTATCTATACATACTTGAAAGACTGGTGCAAGCTTCGCGAATGTTTAGCTGGGTGCTTTGGCCTTATACAATCTCTCATCTTCCCTGACGTTCGTATACATCTAAGGACGGTTGATCGAGCTATTCGGTTCTCGAAAGTATCGGGAGCGATGTATGCGTCACTTATGACTGGTAGGACCGAAGCGGACATTTATATTGGCAGTCTTGGACCGGGCCAAGTACGAGAAGTATTGGTGCAAATGGCTGTCGAGCCTCACGACTTATGTCAATCAGCTGTTTCCCAAGACCATTGGGACTCAATGGTCTCTGCATTGAGTTGCCCTGACCCTGTCATTAAACCACAAAGCGAAAATGATGCTTCAATGCAAGAGATAAATATGCTGAGTGTTACTGCGAGCTATGGTGATGGCTTGGGAATCCGATCCCGTAACTTCGTGGAGCCAGCAATGCTGTGTATGCCTATCATGGCAAGAACCGACCTTTCTGAACCCCTTTCGGCGCATGAAGCAGTTGTACAGCGTCGTGTAGAGTTATTCTGTGCAGACATCCTTCAAAAAACGATCACTCTGGTGGACCGAGGTGAAGCCGAGAAGGCGAAATACCTCCTTTCAGAATGTCAAGGCATTCTCTCAGACCTTGAACGAGCACGCTATCCTTCATCTGACGATGACATAAGAAGCGGGAATGCAAGCACTCGCACCGGGATCAATCATGACTTCTTTATAGCGTTAAATTCTGAGATGCAGGGTGCATATGAGGGTATCCTCTTAGCGGACCTGTTTGCTCGAGACTGCAAAAAGCACCTCACGCAATGCATCCACAGCTTATGTCGACAAATTGCAGTGTCCATGCGGTCCCCGCTCGAGCGACACTTTGCATTGCAGCTGGAAGCGGTTGATTTAAGGGTTGAGCAAAGCAAACGTGGCCCTCAGCCGCCAATGTACGGTCAAGATTCATTAGTCTGATTCATTACATTGTAAGTATAGTATATCTCTATCATTCGCTGAAGATTCCTCCGTTTTGGGGAATTACAACTGTGGCCAAGGTTCTTTCAACGTTGGGTCATTAGTCCTCATTGAGGATCTGTTTGGTAATACATCGACGCGGATGATGTTCTTCCTACCTCAGCCAGAGACTCGCGAGCTCTCAGCCTCGCCATCTCCCTCTGAATGGCCAAGTACTCCATTTTTCAGGATCCTGGTCGTAATTTTCCATTCCGCTCAGGGCGAACAACTTTAGCCCATTGCGCTCGGCAAGGAGTGGATTTCTGTGCGCCATAATCACCGCAGCCTAATGTTTCGACTCAGCCATATGGTCGGCGTGCTTTAGTGATCTTTGCCGCTTTGAGCCTTGGGGTCTGGGCTGAGTTTCTTGTGAAGAGCCTAGGTTTGAAGTGTGAGAGTTGCGTCCCATTTTAGAGTGTTCTTCACAACATTCCAGCAAGCCTCAAACTTGGCAGCGTTTGCATTCCATCATGTAGCGGATAGGGCGAGGCATTCTATGAGGTAGGGTGCAGCCGCGCAGGGACCTTCAGGAATTCTGTAATTGTGTGGAGTGGTCCCGTGTCAAAGGCCAACCTTGATTTGTAGCCGTGCTTCGATATGCTGATGCGACCAAGCTTCACGACCCGAGTCCCTCGTTTGTGCTCCAACTTCTCGAGGTTCTTCAGAACGGGCTCGAATGGATCAAGATATCGATATGCCTCGCGGCCAAACTACACTCGTTTTAACAAGGGCCAGCACCAGCCATTGTACTCTACACCAGCAGCAAGATACATCGGCGGTGGAGCCGTAGTGGTCTTTGGTGGCTACTATGTAACGCATCTAGGTATCGTTGTCTACTTTGTCCGGCTTACATGAAGAAAAAGTGCCGTTCACGGATCGGAGAAGGTTCATTGCGATGACCGCCGAGATGGAAGAGACCATGTCAAAGGAGGGGTACGCACAAGTCATGAACCAGTATCGCGGCAAGATATTGCCACCAAATCATCCGCAAGTGCGCTTTGTGAAGGAGGTCATGGGGAGGTTGATCCAAGTGATTGACCTTCCCAATGTCAAGTGGGAAGTAAAGTAATCTCAAAGATGGTCAAACATCGTGCTAACATGGACAGCGTAATCCAAGATCCTCAGGCAAATGCTTTTGTGCTACCGGGTGGAAAGGTTTTTGTATTCACAGGAATCATCCCCATTGCGAGGACCCAGGATGGTTTGGCAACTGTCCTTGCTCACGAGACAGCTCATCAAATTGCTCGACATTCGAGTGAGAAAATGTCAATGGCAGTCTTCCTGAATCTCGCCATGGGCCTTGTGTCTATAATGTTCAATGCAAGAGATACACTGGAGGGCATACTGATTTCTAGACGACAGACTCCATTCAAGCCATCACTAGCTTCTTCCTTAACGCCCCCTACAGTCGAAAATTGGAGACAGAGGCAGACCACATTGGGCTGCTGATTATGTCACAGGCCTGTTTTGATCCAGAGGAAGCGCCCCACTTATGGGAAAGAATGACACGGCAGGAAAAAGCTTCAGTTCCAGAATTTGTTTCTACTCATCCATCATCCAAACACCGCATTGTTAAATTACAGGGCTGGATGCCAGAAGTACATCTACCCATAATGTGTTTCACTAACTTCAGGCCATGCAGTATAAATCTCAAAGCAATTGTCGAGATACCGTCCACTTTATGGACGACTTCAAGCAATCGCTAAGCCACCCGCAGTGGTAATGCAATAATGTAAAGAGTCCGTGCCCCGAGACTAGGCCATTTCTTGAATTAAATAAAACAAAAGATATCTACGGTTAGTCTTGAAAATGGGGGATGTCCTACGCGTCACTCGACAAGACCTCTAGTTTGCTAGCAACACTGACTTTGCTATCGTCGAACTTGAACCACTCTCCCTGTCGACTTTGTGTAAAGCATGTATAGTGGCCAGTGTTGATATGGCCGTGATGACAAACGACTGCAAACAGATTATATACACAGCTGTCTTTGACCAACGGATGCTGTTTCTTCATTGTTGTATACGTGTACATATCGAGCTCCAATGGAAAATTGAGATGGCCGTCAATTTTAACAGAGATTGAGGAATGCTCAAAGCGCTATATATTAGTTCTTGAAACCTGATAATTCGAACCTTGAGCTGCAGGCAAACTACTGGCGGTAGTTTCCTTAAAGTAAGCTGCTTCGTTGCTTCTGTAGGACTCTTGCATATACCGCAACTGTAACTTGCAAGTCTTTCCTGTCCTGTGAACCTGCCCAGACATTCACCAAGGTCTTTGCATATTTTGTCATCCCTTTTACTACGAAGTTCCAGACTCAAGTCCATGACTGGATCTATGGAGGTGGTCACATTACCGCAATGTTGACAGGTAACATCGGATAAGAGTTGACCACAGAACGCTTGATGGACGATACAGTGACATTTTCCACCTTCTCCATTTGTCACGGAGGTATCATGCAGTTGATTGATGAGTCCAACAAGGAATTCATGGGCATCTTGTTGAGCATACCCGGCAAGACCTTTCTGGGCTCTCCAGGAAGTAGTGAGCAACTTTGTCGGACCAAACCCTTCCATCGAGTTCTTGCTTGTAAATAGCTCAGCAAAAAGATCCACAAGCTCGCAGCTAAGACAGTTTGGACTTGTGCAGGAGGAAGTAGGATGACCATCGGAGAGAAAGTAGTTCTGCATGATGGGGTTATGGAGCAGACTCTGCAATACAACACTCATGAAGCAGGTAGCACCCATATTCTGAATTCCTCGGATACCCGTCGCTGAATTAGTATATCGCTTGCACAAGCATACCAGTACACGGAGGCTCGGTAGAAATACTCTTTTCACTCTCATCCGGTGGTTCCTTCCACCTCCCACGCCGTATTCGTGGAGAACGAAGGTCCTCCAACACCGGATCATAGATGTAATCCATGCAATGGAAGCAAAATACACACCCTTTCCGTGAGCAAACTCCAAAATAATGCTGCTTTTCTTTGGCGTGTTGGCGAGCATGTTGCCGACAGCTGACTCCTGGGCATTGCAAGCATAAGTAGGTTGGGCCGAGTAAATGTTCCTTACAAGAGCGACACCTTTGCACAAAACTGACACTTCTCGGAAGAATCGACCCAGACAGAGCAGATATGAGTTCGTAATTGGAAAAAACTTCGTCTCGAGAGTCGAATTGAAGGAAACTCTTCACATGCTCGCATCCATATCGAGTTCGCCACTGATGGACCGAGGAAGCCGTAGCTACCGTGCTAGACGAAGAGTTGGAAAAGGAAGTCGATGACGGCATTGAATCCGAATCTGAAGTTGTTCGACGCTTTCCCGGTCTCACATCATTCTGGCTGCTCATCGGCAGGACGGCCCCCCGACAACCTCCTCTATCGGCACAGCGACTTTGGTCCGCACCACGTGACGTCGACAATATATTATTAATTTACATATTTTCGTTTCTAAGAGCTATTGATATAGATGGATGCTTTCGGTTCGTCCAGGTCGCATTGAATGTCCTCGCATTTTTCCTTTTCCTCACATCATCAAAGAAATTCTCAATGGGGACTCCCATCGTCTCCGTCAACTTCTTCACGCACTTGTCTCCTGGAAATTTCCGTTCTGTTTCCAAGAAGTCAACCATTTGAAATAAATTGGAGATCAGTGCATCATATGTGGCGCTGGTTGCATCGTTAGGCTCATCAATATCGCTCCCAACGTCGCTCCCACTGTCGAGTTCGGCAGGGTCAAAGTGTGCGAGGTTCTCTTCCTGATCAAGAATGTCCACAGCATCTTCAGCTGCTGGAATCACCCAAAAAGGTGGGACCCTTATGCGTCTGACGTCTCGGAAAAAGGATGGAGATACCGGTCCGTCATTCTCTTTGGCTTTTACCAAATGCTTGCAGAGCAAAAAGCGAGACAGAACAAATGCGGAGCAAGAGCACGTCCACTGGTTAATATCAGTGGTGTGCACTGTGTTCCCAAGTTTCGTAATTCTTGCCGCTCGCCAATCCTTTTTAAAATCGCGACGCCAAGTAGCCGAATACATCCTGTGATTTCTATTCAGCAGGAAATGCATCTTCCCGTCATTTAAAGGCATAAGCTCGCGGATGATACAGTGAACGACAAGGTCCATGCGGGGGCGAATGTAAGCATGAAGAATGTCGTGCTTTAAAACCCGCCAATGACTCTCCAGAATCATCGTGGTCTTGAACACTGGCACCTCCAAGCTTACAGATCGAGCCCACAACTTCCACTTCTCGGGAGCATACCACTCGGCCCAGAAATGACCCACGTTCTCCACCAGTTTCTTCCCCTACAGAAACTATACATCTCAGCAGCACACATTTGATGGATAGCATCCTCTTGCTTCCATATGGCCCCCTCAAAAGGGATCTTGCTTTGGTAATTAAAGTGCCGATGTATCAGCGCCAGCAACGAGTTCCGCTCTTCGACAGAGGATGCCTCCAAGCGACCGGCCATATGCCACATCAGTCCGGCTCGGACACTCACACGCTAATGGATGTCGGTGCTGAGGGGGCCTTTTGTCTATCCTGGAACCCCAGCAAACCTCAAGATGCGGGATGATCTTTAGTGCCCCTTCTGGGTCGTATAATTGGCCTTGCGTGCTTTTGTAAGAGCCCAACTTACTACGGATGGCACGCAGGACATGCCAGTAGCAAAGCTGAACTCGCGCAGAGGGAAAAACTGAATCAATAGCCGCAATCTCAGCGGAATCCTTGTCGCACGCAAAGAATGATGGCCGAAAACCTGCATCGCGCACTTTACCAAGAAAACGTGCAAGAATTTAAATAAGTGGCACACTTTGATTGGGTGGTCTGCGCTGTTGGCCTAGCAAACATGTACGCCAATGGGACCCCCGTACCATCGAGCTCCGCAAGCACAGCATACAACGTATAACCCGCCGAGTTTGTGCCGTACGTTGCGTCCATGGCAAGCTCTTCAACAACTTCGGGCTTCCGAAGCTCTGCGATGGCTGTCTTGTCCAGGATGCATAGACCCTGGTATCCAGGACAAATATCCAGGACAAATCAAAAGGGTCGAGTCAGTGTTCGCTTCTTGGCTTGCGTATAATTGGGCCGAAAGAAAAGGATCGGAATCCCGAAGCCAGACACCGGACGTAAATGTGTGCCAGACGTATCGAACCTGATGTTCTGTCAAATGCTGCGCGTCTTGTCGCAATTCTACGCGACTGCGAATCATTCGGTAGAGTTTGGAGGGAGAGTTTTCAATGTTGCACGAAATGAACTCGCTAATTGCCGGCTTAACACTCAGATCGGCATACTGTTGGTGCACGCTCTGATGCCGAGCTTTGATTATAAGCGTTTGGGAGATGTGGTTAAAGGAGAATGATAGCAAGCTTTTACATGGCGCCCTTA